>Ga0210009_1001528_pt1 | contig 19551 bp, 17 predicted proteins | sample CryGeyCG2114_065_FD_185457 | JGI IMG/M metagenome (GOLD analysis project Ga0210009, IMG submission 185457) | Groundwater microbial communities from aquifer - Crystal Geyser CG12_big_fil_rev_8/21/14_0.65 (SPAdes) (version 2) | ecosystem: Environmental > Aquatic > Deep subsurface > Groundwater ... | reverse complement strand
ACTTACTAAAAATTATTAATAAGCCCCAAAAAACAAGTTTTGGGGCTTATTTGTTTTAAAGCAGTCATCGCAGGTTTTATTAAATTGACTTAAATATTAATGAAATTCAATATATTTTTTAAATTTATAAAAGGAATTAACATAAGCTGTTAAACAGCATTGAAAATTTTAAAGCCACCGGCAAAAAAAAACAAGTGAAACAGCGCACAGCCATAACAACAACCAACTATGCCGGCAATTAGGTGTATGAAAATGACGCCCTGCAATTTTTTAACCAGCCGGAAGGCTATGTAGAACCTGATGGCGGCGCTTACAATTATGTCTATCAATACAAAGACCATTTAGGAAATATTAAGCTTTCTTATAAAAACATTAGTTTAACAAGCACGCCAAGCCTGCAAATAGTGGAAGAAAACAACTACTATCCCTTTGGACTTGAACACAAGGGGTACAATAATGTTATAAACGGTACGGAAAATAAGTACAAGACGTATCAGGGAAAAGAAACAGAAGAAGAGCTTGGTAAAAATACATTAGCTTTTGGATGGAGAGATTATGACCCAGCAATTGCAAGGTTTAATAAGATAGATAGGTTTGCTGAAAAATATCAATCTATGTCACCTTATCATTTTTCAGGAAATAATCCAATATTTTTTAGAGAAATAAAAGGAGATAGTATACATCCAGCTAGTCAAGCAAAAGTAGATGCTTTAAAGACGAATATCAATACACAGGTAACATCTTTAACAACACAAAGAGATGCTGTTACAACTGCTGCAACGAATAAAAAAGGGAAAGTAAAATATTCAGAAGCACAGAAAGCACAAGTTAATGAACTTAATTACAGGATAGGTAATTTAAATACATCTCTTACAAATATTGCCTCTTTAGAGAGTTCAACTAAATTCACATTTAAATTGAATGCAGTAAGTGGTAATATTGCAAATTTAACACCAAGTGTAGCGGATGTTAATAGTAATACTTTTACTCTAAATTATATAAGTGGTGATGTCGGAAATCAAATACACGAGGTTGCAACACACGGTTCCCAAATTGTTAATGGCGACCTTACATATTCTGTAAATGCAGCAGGATCAGGAGTAAACGCAGCAGTTAGAGCAGGTGGCACTTCTTATGGTTTAGAAGTTTCTGCATATCAATCACAATATTCTTATACAGGAGCTTTATCAGGTTATCGCACGCCAACTGCTGGTTCAACACAAGCAACAATGAATACTTTGGGAGGATTTACTGGTACGACTAATCAGATTAATAGCCCATTTAATGTAAACAATCATACGCAAATCAATGTTCCTTTAATAAGGTCGATGACAGAAGGAAGTATTGGGCATACAACAATATATTAAATATGAGAAACTTAATTATAATGGTTTTAGTTGTTCTGTTAAACTCGTGTTCTTCTTCTTTTGTGGGTAAGAGGTTTACAATGGTAAGTACAGATAAAGAATGGGAACTCGAACTTGTTTTGAAACAAGATTCTACTTTTACACTTAAAGATGAATATGGTTGTAATAAGATGGCTCAAAAAGGAAATTGGAGAATGATAGAAAATACAGATGACGTATCTATTAAAACAGTTTTACTTACAGATAACCTTGAAGTTCAGAATAATATAAATCAATTTGGACATAGAACTATATCTTACCAAAGCGATTTAGATGGATTACGTTATGAAAATAAAGAAGAGAATCAGTTTCCCTTAATAATGAGTGATACAATACGCTTAGTTACAAAAGATAAAGCACTTTATAAAACCTTTACTTTTGATGTTTATGACGGAGATTTGCAGCAGAAAAGATTAATGTTACTCGAAAATATATATATCGATAAGTTTGGAAAGGATAATTATATTAAAACTTTAGGAGAAGGCAAAGGAATAAAAAAAGCAAGAGAAAATTTATTAAAATGTCAAAACGCTTTTTAACCCAACTGCTCGGATATGTAACACGAATTGATAGCTCGGAAAAGTTTTCCGTGCGCGTTACTTACACGAAATTGTAAACAATTTTCATCCAATATCTTGAAGTTCCAATCTGGAATATCAAATTAAAAAACTATTTTTACAATAGAAAATTATAAAATAGATGAGTGCAGAAATTACTATTCCAGACGAAATAATTACCAATAAAATCTATTTAATTAGAGAACAAAAAGTAATGTTAGATAATGATTTAGCAGAACTTTATGGAGTAGAAACAAAATATCTAAAACAAGCAGTAAAACGTAATATCGATATTTTTCCGGTTCATTTTATGTTTGAATTATCAAAAGAAGAAAACGAATCTTTGAGGTCACAATTTGTGACCTCAAAAAAAGGAAGAGGCGGAACACGATATATGCCAATGGTATTTACAGAACACGGAATTTTACAATTATCACACGTTCTTAGAAGTAAAAGAGCAAGATTAATGAGTATACGCATTACAGAAGTTTTTATAAAAATGCGTAAAATACTGACAGATAATTTAAACGTAAAGTTAGAAATAGAGGAAATTAAAAAGATACTATCTAATCACGGAAAGAATATAGAATTGGTTTTTAACTATTTGGATGAATTGATTGATAAAAAAGAGAACGAGAAACCAAGAACTCAAATAGGTTACAAAAAAGATAAAGAATAGAAATCCCCACAAAACAAAATCCAGTTTTTTGCAAAAGTCAAAAACCCCCTGTCTTTTGTTTTTTTCCGCTCGCTACCGTTAAATAAGCTTTTTGTCTGTCACTGCGCTCACACAGCACATTGCTTTTATCCGACTGCTCGGATAGGTAACACGAATTGATAGCGCAGAACTGTTTAGCGTGCCCGTAACGAGTAAGCATCTTGCTAACCAATGCTAATAAAGCAATTACAACCATTACCTACAACCATTTAAATTTACCCACCTAGTTGTGCGGCGTGTACCTTAAAAAAGAACATTCTTAAAACCAGCGAATTGTTGTGTGAAGTCTCCCGATTTCGCAGCCACAAACATGCGTATGCAGAACAAAGTCTAGACAGCAAAAAACCTCGTAAGATTTGTTTGGTTTTGTTATCTAACAGGATATTTACTAGGGTCTTGTGAAGTACTAAAAATGGCGTTTAAGAAAACAGTTTTACTGGGTTCTTCAACAATAAAAAAGGCAATGAAGGGAAATTTATCAAAAGGTAAAAATTGATAATTGTTATCGTGAAACTGATAAAAAGGGTTTATTTGTAAAGCTTTATAAGCTTTTTTATAATCTTTTAAAAAATCTAAAGCTACTTTCTTACTGGCTTTGTAAATATAGTATTCAAGCGCGTCTTCAATGTTTTTCGAAGCAATAGGTGAAACAATGATCTTATAATTCATACTTCTTTTTAAAGTCAGTATAAAGTTTTTCGGCATCGGTATAAGTAGCTTTATCGGAGTTGATTTGGCTGTCTAAAATTTGTTGTTGCTCTTTAGATAAGCCGTATGGTTTATTATTTGTTGCCGATTCTATAAGTGCATCAACATAACCAATGACACGTTCTAAAACACTTTGAGGAGCGTTTTTAAGTTTTCTTGTTAGTAAATCAATAGATTTAGTTTCCATTTTTCAATATTTTTTATAGTGCTAGTTGTTGAATTTACTTTTTGGTAATAAAGGCATCAATCAAAGTTATAATTAAAGATTTATTAGTTTCTTGCATTTTTTAGATGGCTTTAAATTAGTTGAGTAGTTCTTTGTCGGTTAGTTTACTATTGGCTAAATTGTCTGAGCTTACACTCATTAAAAAATCAGAAGGCAAGCAAAGAGCATTAGAAACCTTTGTCATTAAATCAGCAAAAGGGGTCGCTTCTTTTTCTTCATACCGGCTTATTTGCAAATAATGAACGCCAATAAACCTTGCTAAATCACCTTTAAATGGTTCTTTTTCGGCACTTAATCGCTTTAATCTTTGATTAAAATCCATTTGCGCATATTATTTATTAACACTTCAAATATACTAATTACGCACCAAATTAAGTGATTTTACTTACTATTGTTAATAAATAGAATTATTAACGCTTGTTTTTATTTTCGTAATTGCTTCATTTAGAGCGATATTACCGCTCCTGAACGAATCCTTTTACCCGATGCCAACAAAAGCAATTACAACCATTACCTACAACCATTTAAATTTACCCACCTAGTTGTGCGGTGTGTACCTTAAAAAAGAACATTCTTAAAACTAGTGAGGCTTATTTGTTTTAAAAATAGAGGCTAAAGTTTATAAAATGCGCAATCAACTATTCTGTTTATTTGTTTTTAAACTTTTACAAACCTTATTTTATGTTATCAAACCCTTTTTATCAACTTAATCTGTTATATTTGAATCATCAAGTAAAAGCGAGTCGCACATGAAAAAATTTCTAAGACTATTTCTAATAATAATCCTTATTTTGGTGTTGGGATTATGGTATTTTACCAACAGTTTAAAACCGCAATACAAGGGTAATTTAAAATTAAAAGGCTTATCCGATAAGGTTGAAGTCTTTTATGACCATTTTGGCATTCCGCATATTTATGCGCAAAACCAATCCGATGCTTATATTGCTTTAGGCTATGTTCATGCACAAGATCGGCTTTGGCAAATGGAGGTGATGCGCCGCATTGCCCCCGGTAAATTGGCCGAATTGTTTGGCGAAGATTTGTTGGTTACCGATATGTTTTTTAAATCTTTAGGCATTGAAGAAGCTTCGACAAAAGCCATTGCAGACCTCGATATAAACTCCGAAAAATATAAATTAACCGAAGCTTATTTAAACGGTATCAATCAATTTGTTGATCAAGGTTCAACGCCGCTAGAATATTATATTACCGGCGCCAAAAAGAGCCATTTTAGCATTAATGATGTGTATAGCGTATTTGGTTATATGTCATTTAGTTTTGCCATGGCGCAAAAAGCCGACCCATTCTTTACGGATTTAAAATCAAAATTAGCGCCCGAATACCTTGACGAACTTGGCTTTAACAGCGACCCAAACACCACTTTAATTCACAATAACTATCAAGATGTGTCGAGTAATTTATCGGCCGCAGCCCAAGTGTTATTCAAAAAATTACCACTCACACCCTTTATTGGAAGCAATAGTTGGGTAGTGAGTCCGAGCAAAACAAAAACAGGAAAAGTATTGTTTGCCAACGACCCTCACATGCAATTTGCACAACCGGGCGTTTGGTATGAAGCGCATATTAAAACCCCCGATTATGAAATCTATGGCTATCATATTGCTGGAATTCCCTTTCCATTACTTGGCCACAATCGTGCAATTGCCTATGGTTTAACGATGTTCGAAAATGATGACATCGATTTTTATAAAGAAACCGTCAATCCCAAAAATCCAAACCAATATCAAACCGTTACCGGCTGGAAAAATTTTGAAGAAAAAACTAAAATCATCAAAATTAAAAATAGCGCCGATTTAGAACTTAAAGTCCGCTATTCTCAACACGGCCCTATAATGAACGACGTGGTGAGCGTTATTAAAGACCAAGCGCCCGTTGCCATGAGCTGGATTTATACTAAATTTCCCTCAAAATCTTTAGACGCCATGTTTAGCATGTCGCACGCCACCAATATTACTGAATTTCAAAAAGGGGTTGCCCTAATTCACGCGCCGGGTTTAAATGTAATGTATGGCGATTCGGCTAACAATGTGGCTTGGTGGGCAGCCGGCAAATTATATACATTTAAAAATAAAGTCAATACCAAGCTGGTTTTAAACGGCGCTAATGCGGAGGATGAACCGAACCGGTATTTAGACTTTTCTAAAAATCCACAAGCCATAAATCCGCCTTGGGGCTATGTTTATTCGGCTAACAACCAGCCTGATAGCATTGAAGGTGCTTTATATCCAGGCTATTATTTACCCGAAGATCGCGCAAAACGCATCGTTGGCTTGCTTTCCGCTAAAAATGATTGGGATAAAGAATCTTTTAAAACCATGATTACCGACGTAACCTCTAAGGTATTACCCATTAAAGTGGCCGTTTTAATAAAGGAATGCGCAAACCAAAAATTTGAAGATGAAAATTGTAACAAAGCTTTACAAATTCTTAAAAATTGGGACGGCTCACAAAATTTAAACAGCCTAGCCCCAAGCATTTACTACAAATGGGAATACAAAGTGATGTACAAAACCTTTGCGGATGAGCTAGGCGAAAAAGGCTTTGAACAATTTATGCAAACCGATGTTGCCAAACGTCAAGATACCAAACAAATTCAAACCGAAAAATCAGTTTGGTGGGATAATGTTTTAACAAAAGATAAGGTAGAAACCCGTCAGGATATTTTGAAGGAAGCGTTTATAGAAACCATTGCCGACCTAGAAAAACAATTGGGATTGGACCTCAATAAATGGACTTGGCAGCGCGTTCACACCCTAGAACATGTACATGCCATTACCGTTAAAGCGCCTTTTTTGAGACGTTATTTGAATGTGGGTCCTTTTGCTACTCCCGGCGGACGTGAAGTAATCAATAATTTAATGTTCGATTTGAATGATAAAGGCACTTATACTGTCGATGCCGGACCTTCAACCAGGCGTGTTATCGATTTTTCGGATATCGAAAATAGTGAAAGCATTTTGCCAACAGGTCAATCGGGAAATGTGTTGAGCAAACATTATCAAGACCAAGCCCAAATGTACGTCAATGGCCAATTTAGACCGATGCTCATAAATCAAAAAGTCATTCAAGAATCAAAAGATAAGTTGGTTTTAGAACCTAATTAAAAGTGTATAGTCAGGGTTTCAATAAAATGAAACCCTGATTTTTTTAGCTACCATTTTTTATAGACTTCGTCAAAGGGAATTCTAAAGCGTTCGCCATAAACCCCTTCGGGTTTGCGAATGCCACAGCCAATAACCATATTTATTTCAGCACCATAAGGAAGCTTTAAAAGTCTTTTAATCCGCAGGGTATCACTACCTTCCATCGGGCATGTATCATAACCATAAGCGGCCATACCCAACATAAAAGTTTGCGCCGCTAATCCGGCACTTTTATGAGCCACCACACGCATATCTTTGTGGCGTACCTCGCGATAAACTGGTCTAAACAAACCAATTATAAAAAACAAAAGGTATTTTATCCAGCCAAAGATGCCTAAAAAATCGAAGTAGGTAAACGGCATCAATTTAGAATAATAGGCTTTAGCAAATTTTTCGCGACCACTTTGTTCAGATAGGGGTTTATCGCCATAAACTTTTTTTAAATAGTTTAAATTCGATTGAATACGCTTGCGCCAAAGGTCTTTCCTAACCACCACCACCACCATTTCATTGGCTGTTTTGGCAGCACTTTGGTCAAAACAATAGGAAACTATTTTAGCTTTTACCTCCTGATTAACAATGTGATAAAACGCCCATAATTGCATATTGCTACTGCTCGGCGCAAGCGTGGCTTGTTCAATACAAGTCCTAACAATAGTGGTATCAATTGGTTTGCAAGGGTCGAAAGTTCTAACGGCGCGACGGTATTGAATGGCATCACTTACGGTTTTTTGTGTCATAAAAATGATTTATTGAAGTGTTAATTTTGGCGTAATCACGCTAAAGTTGTTTGAAATTGCCTTAAACGCTTATTCATATAACTAAACCACAAGGGTGGAATTAATGCGAGGAGCATCATTCCGGGATAACCCGTTGGCATTTGTGGACTTTGAGGCAGGGATTCTAAAATTTGATATTTTTTGCTGCCTTTAAAATGATGGTCTGAATGGCGCGATAGGTTAAACAAAAATAATTTGCTCAAAACACTGTCCGAATTCCAAGAATGTTGGTGTTTTACACGCTCGTATTTTCCATTTTTATCTTGAAGCCTCAACAAACCGTAATGCTCAATATAATTGACAGTTTCAAGTAATAAAATCCCGATTATGGCAGCTAATATAAAGGCGGTCAATGCAAAAAAACCTAAATAAAAATAAATTCCAAATAGCAGTAGCCCGTTTGCCATACTGTAAAGAATCATTTTGTTGTGAAAGGAAAACTTTGAAATTTTCTTTTTAAGCAGGCGATTCGATTCTATTTGCCAAGCTTCGGCATAACTTCCAAAATGAGATCTTATCCAAAATAAAAAGATCCATTCATTTTTTTTAGCCGTAGCCGAATCGTTTGGTGTGGCTACATTTCGGTGATGTCCTTCGTTGTGATAGGGCAAAAAATGAGTGTTTAACGAGGTGAGTAAGAGCAGTTCGCCAATAAATTGTTCTAGGCGATTTGACCGGTGGCCGAGTTCATGCCCAACATTAATACCCATTACGCCACACATCAATCCCATACTAAAAATCCGGCCGGCAAAAGTGAGATTTGATAAACCGGGCTCTTGAATCACTTTAAAAAAGAAAAACAAAAAAATAATTTGAACGGGTAATGTAAAATATAAAATAAGGCTATAAAACCGATTAGCTTTTTCTGCGTTTGCTTTTTCAGTGGTAAAATTAGACCGGTCGGGAGCGATGAAAAGCTCTAAAATAGGCACAAAACCAAAAAATAAAAATAGCGGTATAAAAGTTAAAATACCGTTCGAAGTAAACGAAAAATAGACACTCGCCGGCAACAAATAAACCAATAAATATTTAAGTCGTATCATAAGTTTTATAATTTTAAGCGTTTAGACTTCAAAATTAGGCGTTTTATGCTTACCTTTTGTTTAGAATTATCAAAATTAGATTTTTTAAAAAATTCATTAATTTAAAGTAATTTTGAACAGCTTTTTTAAGGCTCAACCTATTGAATGAACATGATTGAAAATCCGTTTTTAACTAAAAATATTCCCGAAGAATTTATCCTAAAAGCACCGGTTTTATGCCACACAACCTTAATAGATGGCGAACTTAAAACCTGGAATGGCGCCATGCAAAAAGTGCTTTCTCCAATTTTTATGGAAGATAAACAGGGCGTTTTTAACACAACGGTTTTAGGAGAAATTCCCGATGTTGATACGGCACTTGCCCTTGAAGCCCTTAACGCTGCCGAAAATGCTTATAACAAAGGCAAAGGATTTTGGCCTAATTTAAGCATTGATGAGCGGATGCGCTGTGTCGAAAAATTTATGGTCGAATTTAAAAGTCTAAAATCAGAAATTGTCAATTTACTCATGTGGGAAATTGGCAAACCTTTGATTGAGGCGCAAGATGAGTTTGAACGCACCATCGCTTATCTAAATAACACGCTTAACCATATTAAAACAGACTTAAATAATGCGGCAAAATTTCAATCTCACGAAGGCGTATCTGCAAAAATTAGTCAAGCACCTCTGGGGGTTGTATTTTGTTTAGGGCCTTATAATTACCCGCTTAACGAGGCTTTTTGTTTGTTAATTCCTGCTTTGTTAATGGGCAATACCACCATTTATAAACCCGCAAACCAGGGTGTTTTATCCATCGCCGTTTTGTTAGAGGCTTTTAAAAAGGCCTTCCCAAAAGGAGTGGTAAATATTATTTTTGGACGCGGCCACACCATTGCAGCACCCATAATGAAAACAGGTAAAATTGACGTTTTAGCGCTTATTGGTAACAGCAAAGCGGCTCATGCATTGTTGGGTTTGCATCCTAAACCAAACCGATTAAAATTGGTTTTAGGTCTTGAGGCTAAAAACGCGGCGGTTATTTTTGCTGATGCAGCTATAGATATGGCTGTAAATGAATGTGTTTTAGGAAGCGTCGCTTTTAACGGACAGCGTTGCACGGCTTTAAAAATAGTATATGTGCATCAGACTATTAGAGCGGAATTTAATGAAAAATTTTGCGCCAAAATAGAAGCGCTAAAATTTGGACAACCCTGGGATTTCGGCGTGCGATTAACGGCTTTGCCCGAACCCGAAAAACCTAACTATATTAAGGCGCTTATAACAGATGCCTTGAGCAAAGGCGCAAAAATTTTGAATGAAAAAGGAGGCTTGCAAATCAATAATTTTATTTTTCCCGCCGTACTCTTTCCAGTCGATAAAACGATGTCCATTTTTAGTGAAGAGCAATTTGGACCCCTTGTTCCCATTGTTGAATTTGATGATATTGACCAGGTAATGACATACATAGAAACTTCAAACTATGGACAGCAGGTGAGTTTGTTTAGCAAAAACGCGGAGCAACTTTTGCCTTTGATTAAAATTTTAGGCAATCAGGTAAGTAGGGTTAATGTTAATAGCAAATGCCAGCGTGGACCAGATATTTACCCGTTTGTAGGTCGTAAAGATTCGGCTGTTAGCACCTTAGGTGTTAGCGATGCCTTAGCAACTTTTTCTATAAAAACAATGGTAGCTTGTAAAGACAGCAATAATAAACCCGATTTTATTGCTACAATTTTTAAATAGAAAAAGGCAATCTTTTAAAAAAAGATTGCCTTTTAACTAACCAAAATAACTCAAACTAACTTATTTAAATTCTTTTAAAGAACTTTAAAATTTCATTCTTTCTAGCTGATACGCTAGCTTTTTATTTTAAAAATTAACACTTGATTTTAAAAAAGTATCCAAATTCATCAAATGGTGAATGTCGTCGTCATTAACTTCTTTGCGATGATCGGCAAATTTTAAAAATTCGGGATATAAAATATCCAATTCCATTTTTGTCAAATCATAACCCACATTTTTAGCACGATAAGCCAATGCGGCTCTTCCACTTCGGGCGGTTAAAACAATTGAAGATTCGGTTACACCAACTTCTTCAGGATCAATAATTTCATAAGTTCCCCTGTTTTTTATAACCCCATCTTGATGAATGCCCGAGCTGTGAGCAAAAGCGTTATCGCCAACAATGGCTTTATTGGGCTGAACGTACATGCCCATATGATTTTGAACTAATTTGCTTGTGCTATAAATTAACCGCGTGTTAATCGAAGTGTCTAAATTTAGATAGGGATGTTGTTTTAAAATCATCACAACTTCTTCTAAAGCAGTATTTCCGGCACGTTCGCCAATGCCGTTTATGGTACATTCTATTTGGCGCGCACCGTTTTGTATTCCAGCAATGGCATTGGCGGTAGCCAAACCTAAATCATTGTGACAATGACAAGAAATAATAACCTTGTCAATGCCCTTAACATGCGTTTTTAAAAATTTGATTTTAGCACCGTATTCATCTGGCAAACAATAACCGGTGGTATCGGGAATATTGAGCACCGTTGCACCGGCTTTAATAACGGCTTCACACATTTTTGCCAAAAAAACATTTTCGGTTCTCCCGGCATCTTCGGCATAAAACTCTACATCTTCTACAAAAGTTTTGGCATAGGCCACTGCTTCTATGGCACGTTCAATAACTTTGTCTGGAGTGGAATTAAATTTGTGGATAATATGAGAATTAGAAGTGCCAATTCCGGTGTGAATTCTTGGATATTTGGCGTATTTTAAAGCTTGAGCGGCAATTTCTATATCTTTTTTATTGGCACGCGTTAAGGCACAAACACGCGCATTTTTCACTATTTTTGAAACTTCAAAAACCGAGTTAAAATCACCCGGACTTGACATAGGAAAACCCGCTTCAATAACATCAACACCTAAAATATCAAGCTGTTTAGCAATGATTATTTTTTGTTCGGTATTTAATTTGCATCCAGGAACCTGTTCGCCATCTCTTAAGGTTGTATCAAAAATTTGGACTTTATTATTATTCATTATTGGGTTTTTTTTATCACATTTGATGTCAAAAATAAAATTTAAAGTATGGCACAATTTATATAAAACCTGAGTTTTACTACATTCAATTGGTTTATATAAATTTTAAATAACTAAAAAACAATAAGTTAAAATTAAAATAGATACAATGGCTATTGAGCAAAAAGACCCACTTTTCACCTTGGTTAAGTCCCTTTCTAAGTCTGAAAAGCGTCAATTTAAGTTATATGTTGGCAGATTAGGAGGCAATGCCGATGCCAATTTTATTTCATTATTCAACTTATTAGATAAAGTTAATGATTTTAATGATGATTTGATTTTGAGTAAAACCAATATCAAAAAACAACAAATATCAAATACGAAAGCTCATTTATACAAGCAAATATTGGTGAGTTTGCGCTTTAATCCGGTTCATCAAAATGCACGGGCACTCATTAGAGAACAATTTGATTTTGCTGCCATTTTATACAGTAAAGGTTTGTATAAACAGAGTTTAAAAATGTTGGAGAAAGCCAAGGAATTTGCATTGTTAAATGGCGAAAATAATTTGGCTTACGAAATTGTGGAGTTTGAAAAAGTTATCGAATCGCAATTTATTACGCGCAGCATGAGCAACCGTGCCGATGAGCTTACTAAACAAGCCAAAAAACTCAGTTTAAAAAATGTGCGTATTAGCAAATTATCAAATTTATCTCTGCAATTATACAGTTTGCTATTAAAGGAAGGTTATGTAAAAGGTGATGCTGACTCAAAGGCTTTAACACTATATTTTGAAAAAAAATTGCCCAAATACGAATTTTCGGAATTGGGTTTTCGGGAAAAGCTTTTTTTGTATAAAGCCTATTTGTGGTACAGCCTTATTTTGCAGGACTTTGTTTCGAGCTATAAATATTCGCAAAAATGGGTTGATTTATTTGATGAAAACCCCGAAATGAAAATTCAAAATCCGGTTTTTTACCTTAAAGGAATTGACTATTTATTGGAGTCGCTTTATTTTAGCAAGCACAAAACAAAATTTAATAAGGTTTTAAAAAAATTAAAATATGATGTTGATTATCATAATATTACTATTAACGAAAATACCAAAACCCTTGCTTTTTTAAGTTACAACCAAAACAAATTAAACGGCTATTTTCTTGATGGAAAGTTTACTGAGGGCTTGAGTTATGTTTCGCAATTAGTAAAAGAATTAAAGAAATATGAATTCAAAATTGACGCCCATCACACGATGGTTTTTTACTATAAAATTGCCTGCATGTATTTTGGAGCCAATAGAAATGAAGACTGTATTTTTTACGTCGAAAAAATCATCAATAATAAAGACCTTAAAATGCGCGAAGATTTGTTGTGTTTTTCGCGTATTCTAAACTTAATTGCGCATTATGAAGCTGGTATTGATGCCGATATTGAAAAACTAATTGTTTCAACCTATAAGTTTTTATTTAAGATGAACGATTTACACCAGGTGCAGCGAAAAATGATTTTGTTCCTTAAAAACCTCAGCAACATCTATCCTCAAGATCTTAAAAAGGCCTTTATAAAATTGCACGCCGAACTCAAAATCTATGAAAACCATCCTTTTGAAAGACGCGCCTTTCTTTATTTAGATATTTTATCTTGGCTTGAGAGCAAAATCGAAAACAAATCGGTTGAATTGATCATTCAACAAAAGGCAAAGCTGCTTGTTAAATAAAAATCACCTTTTAAGTTACCGTTATAGGGGCTTTTTCACCTCCTTGTCATTGTAAAAAAAATGTATTAAATAACAATCTATCAGTTAGATACATCATATATAATAAAATTGGCTATTGTAAAATCTGCTATCTAAGGTCTTGCCAAAGCACCGCTAAGTTTAAATTTGCGCGTTAATAATAAACAGAATCTAATTATTAAAAAAATACTAAATGCAACTCAATAAATACAGCAAACGCGTTACGCAAGATCAAAATCAGCCAGCAGCTCAAGCCATGCTTTATGGCGTAGGTTTAACCGAAGCAGATTTAAAAAAACCTCAAATTGGCATTGCAAGCACAGGCTATGATGGAAATACTTGCAATATGCACCTCAATAATTTAGCAGCCAAAATAAAATTCCATATCAATCAAAAGGAATTGGTGGGCTTGATGTTTCATACCATTGGCGTTAGCGACGGCATCTCAATGGGAACGAGTGGCATGAATTACTCTTTACCTTCACGGGATGTCATTGCCGATTCTATTGAAATTGTGATGAATGCCCAAAGTTATGATGGTTTGGTTACGGTTGTGGGTTGCGATAAAAATATGCCGGGCGCTTTAATGGCGATGCTTCGATTAAACCGACCTTCGATTTTAGTTTATGGCGGAACCATAGCATCGGGTGATTACAAAGGCAAAAAGCTCGATATTGTCTCGGCTTTTGAAGCTTTAGGCGAAAAAAATGCCGGCACTTTAAGTGATGAAGAATTTAAGGAAATTATTAAAAAAGCCTGTCCGGGTGCGGGTGCTTGTGGCGGCATGTACACCGCAAACACCATGTCTTCTTCAATTGAAGCATTGGGTTTTTCGTTGCCCTTTAACGCTTCGTTACCAGCCGAACATCCCGATAAAAATAAAGAAACACTTCTAGTTGCCAACGCCATTGACAATCTGATAAAATTAGATTTAAAACCGCTTGATATCATCACTAAAAAATCGCTCGAAAATGCCATAACTGTTGTGATTGCCCTTGGCGGCTCAACAAATGCAGTTCTACATTATTTAGCCATTGCAAAAGCAGCAAAAATTGAATTTAAGTTAGAAGATTTTCAACGCATTAGCGATAAAACACCTGTTTTAGCCGACCTAAAACCAAGTGGAAAATACCTGATGGAAGATGTACACAGCATTGGCGGAACGCCAGCCGTGATGAAATATTTGCTCAATAAAGGCTTTTTACACGGCGACTGTTTAACCGTTACCGGAAAAACCATTGCCGAAAATTTAGAAGCTATCAACCCGATGGATTTTGAACAACAGGTTATTCACAATTTAGAGGTAGCCATAAAAAAAACCGGCCATCTTCAAATTTTAAGAGGCAACATTGCTCCTGATGGCTCAGTCGCAAAAATTTCTGGAAAAGAAGGAATTATGTTTAAAGGTAAAGCCATTGTTTTTGATAGCGAACAGGCTGCGAACGACGGAATTGCTAGTGGTTTGGTGCAAAAAGGCGCAGTTATTGTCATTCGTTACGTCGGTCCGCGAGGTGGTCCCGGCATGCCCGAAATGCTAAAACCAACATCGATGATTATGGGTGCCGGTTTAGGAAAATCGGTGGCATTGATTACCGATGGTCGTTTTTCGGGAGGCACACACGGTTTTGTGGTTGGACACATTACGCCCGAAGCACAAGATGGTGGCCCAATTGCCTTGATAAAAAATGGCGATGAAATTACCATTGACGTGGCAAATCATAAAATTGATTTAAATATCTCCGAAGCCGAATTTACCGCACGCAAAAATGCTTGGATTCAACCCGAACTCAAAGCTAAAAACGGTATTCTGTATAAATATGCCAAAACCGTTTCTACCGCATCTTTGGGTTGCGTAACTGATGAATTTTAAAATTTATGGAAACATTAAACAAAGTAATCATTAATCAAATTTCCACAAAGGTCGAAAAAATTTCGGGCGCTGAAGCCGTAATAAAATGCTTGTTAGCCGAGGGTGTAAACTTAGCTTATGGTTATCCCGGTGGTGCTATTATGCCCATTTACGACGCCCTTTATAACTATCAAAATCAATTACATCACGTTTTAACACGCCATGAACAAGGGGCTATTCACGCCGCACAAGGTTTTGCGCGCGTAACCGGTAAAGTTGGAATGGTATTCGCTACTTCTGGCCCTGGTGCTACAAATTTAGTAACGGGCATTGCCGATGCACAAATTGATTCTACGCCCTTGGTTTGTATAACCGGTCAGGTTTCGTCACATCTTTTAGGCTCCGATGCCTTTCAAGAAACCGATATTATTGGCATTTCTACACCAGTAACCAAATGGAATTATCAAATAACAAGAGCCGAAGAAATTCCCGAAATCATCGCTAAGGCTTTTTATATTGCCAAATCGGGCCGTCCAGGTCCTGTTTTAGTCGATATTACCAAAGATGCCCAATTTGGAGAACTAGAATTTGAATATAAAAAATGCGAAAAAATTAGAAGCTATCGCGCCGTTCCAAAACTTGAAATTGAAAAAGTTAAGGCTGCGGCCGAGATGATTAATAGCGCTAAAAAACCTTTTATCGTTTGGGGACAAGGTATTATTATCGGTCAAGCCGAAGCCGAATTTAAATCCTTTATCGAAAAAACAGACATCCCTGCGGCTTCAACGGTTTTAGGATTATCGGCTTTAGAAACCTCGCATCCTTTGCATGTTGGCATGGTGGGTATGCACGGAAATTATGCCCCTAATGTGCTTACCAACCAATGTGATGTACTCATCGCCATTGGCATGCGCTTTGACGACCGCGTTACCGGAAATTTGCAAACTTATGCCAAACAAGCTAAAATTATTCACTTTGAAATAGACCCATCCGAAGTTGATAAAAACGTTAAAACGGATATCGCTGTTTTAGGAAACGTAAAAGAAACGCTTACCGAAATCATGCCTTTTATAAACAGTGGTTCGCATAAGAATTGGTTAAATGAATTCCATAAATTACTTCAAATAGAAAAAGATGAGGTTATAAATAATCAGTTAAATCCCACAAAACCAGGATTGACTATGGGCGAAGTTTTAAACCTTATCAACAATGAAACAAAAGGCAATGCGGTTATTGTTTCGGATGTTGGTCAACACCAAATGTTTGCGTGCCGTTATGCCAATTTTATAAAAACACGCAGCAGCGTTACTTCTGGTGGTTTAGGCACAATGGGATTTGCCTTGCCGGCTGCTATTGGTGCAAAAATGGGCGTGCCTAATCGCGAAGTCATCGCGATTATTGGCGATGGTGGTTTTCAAATGACCATTCAAGAACTGGGAACCATTCTTCAAACCGAAGTGGCTGTTAAAATTGTAGTTTTAAACAATAGCTTTTTAGGAATGGTTCGCCAATGGCAAGAGCTGTTTTTTGACAAAAGATATGCTTCTACGGTGATGAAAAACCCTAATTTTGTTAAGATTGCCGAGGGTTATGGCATCGAAGCGCAAAGCGTTTCTCAACGTGCCGATTTAACTACTGCTATCAAAACGATGCTTGCCTCTAAAAAGGCCTATTTTTTAGAAGTTATGATTGCGCAAGAAGATAATGTGTTTCCAATGATACCAACAGGGGCGAGCGTTTCGGATATTAGATTAAGTTAGTTATGGAAGAAAAACAAAAATTTACCGTATCGGTTTATACCGAAAATAATGTGGGCTTACTCAATCGGCTATCAGCGATTTTTTTAAAACGGCACATCAACATTGAAAGTATGACCGTGAGCCCTTCTGAAATTGATCACGTACATCGTTTTACCTTTGTAGTAATTGTTTCTGAAACACTTATACGAAAAGTAGTTGGTCAACTAGACAAACAAATTGAAGTTGTAAAAGCCTATTACCACAAAGAAGATGAAATTATTTATCAAGAAACGGCCATGTTTAAGCTCTCAACCGAATTTTTATATGACGAAAAAATTCAAAATAAGTTAAAATTGCGACGTGCCCACATGGTAGCCATCACAAAAAGTTTTTTTGTGATTGAAATGACGGGGTTAAAAGAGGATGTCGACCGCCTTTACGATCGCTTAAAGCCTTACGGATTAATGCAGTTTGTAAGGTCAGGTCGCATTGCAATTACCCGAACGCCTATGGCAATATCCGAACTATTAAAAACATCCTAAATCTAAAAGTGAGGATTTTAAAGTTAAAAATTTAGAACAAAACAGATAAAACATGAAAAATTATTTCAACACCCTTCCGCTAAGGTTAAAATTAGCACAATTAGGAACTTGCGAATTTATGGAAGCTTCGGAATTTGACGCAGGCGTAAAAAAATTAAAAGGTAAAAAAATTGTCATCATAGGCTGTGGCGCTCAAGGTTTAAACCAGGGTTTAAATATGCGCGACTCGGGTTTAGATGTGGCTTATACTTTGCGCGATGAGGCTATAGCCGATAAAAGAGCGTCTTTTAAAAACGCTTCCGAAAACGGATTTAAAGTCGGAAATTACCAACAAATGATTCCAACTGCCGACTTAGTTATAAATCTTACGCCCGATAAACAACACACGCCCGTAATTTCGGCGGTGATGCCTTTGATGAAAAAAGGAGCAATTCTCTCTTATTCACACGGGTTTAATATGGTTGAAGAAGGGATGCAAATACGCAAGGACATAACCGTAATTATGGTCGCCCCAAAATCACCCGGAACCGAAGTTCGTGAAGAATATAAACGCGGTTTTGGTGTGCCAACTTTAATTGCCGTTCATCCTGAAAATGACCCAAATGGCGATGGATTTGAAATTGCCAAAGCCTATGCAGCCGCTACAGGCGCTCACAAAGCAGGGGTTTTACATTCGTCTTTTGTTGCCGAAGTAAAATCAGATTTAATGGGTGAACAAACCATTTTATGTGGTGTTTTGCAAACAGCATCTATTTTATCGTTTAACAAAATGATAGAAAAAGGTATTGAAGCAGGCTATGCTTCAAAGCTCATTCAGCACGGATGGGAAGTGATTACTGAAGCCTTAAAACAAGGTGGCTTAACCAATATGTTAGACCGTTTGTCGAATCCCGCAAAAATTAGAGCCTATCAATTATCGGAAGAACTAAAACAAATTATGCGTCCGCTTTACCAAAAACACATGGACGATATAATGAGTGGTGCTTTTTCAAAAACTATGATGGAAGATTGGGCTAATAATGATAAAAATCTCTTAAAATGGCGCGCCGAAACTGGCGAAACGGCCTTTGAAAAAACACCTGCCGGAGCTGTGAAAATTGCCGAGCAAGAATATTTTGACAACGCCGTATTGATGATTGCTTTTGTAAAAGCCGGTGTTGAACTGGCTTTTGAAACGATGACCGAGGCAGGAATTAAGGAAGAATCGGCTTATTATGAGTCACTTCACGAAGTGCCCTTAATAGCCAATACCATTGCACGCAAAAAATTGTATGAGATGAACCGAATTATTTCTGATACAGCCGAATATGGTTGCTATCTTTTTGATCACGCCTGCAAACCCTTACTAGCCGATTTTATGAAAAAAATTGACGTCGATGTTATTGGTAAAAAATTTGGTGATGGTGGCGATAATCATGTTGATAATAAAGAACTTATTGCCATTAACGAGGCAATTAGATTCCACCCAATTGAAATGATTGGTTATGAATTAAGAGCTTCAATGACCGCTATGACCAAATTGGTTTAGATTTTTTATATCCCTTTTGGCATATAAATGCCGAAAGGGGATTTAAAACAAGGGTAAAATCAATTTATGCAAAAATAGACTTTAAATAAGCGATTAAAGACTAATACCCTTACTTGTTCTACTTTAAATTTGTTAACCTATTTAAAATAAATTGTTTAATTTTAAACTTTTAAAATTATGAAAATATTAGAATTAAATCAAATGGAATTAGTAGAAAGGGGTAGTGCTTTGCAAGATTGTGGTGTGGCAACAGGGGTGGCAATTGCTGGGGCGATGATTTTGGGTTTATCAGGTGGTCCATTTACCTGGTGGACTGTTGCTACTGTTTATCTTATAGCTACTTCTTGGGTATATGATTGTAGAAATGTGTGATTTTATTTTAAGGATAAAATTCATTTAAAATAAATATGAAGTGAAAATTAAACCTAAATTAGCAACTTTAATAGCTTTTGTGCTAAGTATTTTACTTTTATTTTTTTACCTTTTTTATCTTTACCCTAAATACAAAAGCGATATAGGTATGAACGTTAGCTTGTTAATAGGTGTACTTATCCCTT
>Ga0210009_1001522_pt1 | contig 19628 bp, 15 predicted proteins | sample CryGeyCG2114_065_FD_185457 | JGI IMG/M metagenome (GOLD analysis project Ga0210009, IMG submission 185457) | Groundwater microbial communities from aquifer - Crystal Geyser CG12_big_fil_rev_8/21/14_0.65 (SPAdes) (version 2) | ecosystem: Environmental > Aquatic > Deep subsurface > Groundwater ... | reverse complement strand
CACGGCGGGCGATGAACTAGAGAAACAACGGGCCATGCTCGGCATGCGCGCAACCGAAGTGACCGAGTGGGCGCGCTGGCTGCTGAACCAGATTGCCCCGCGCTGAATACCCGATGCCCGACTTCCTTTACCGCTATCTGATCGTCATCGTCGCCTGCCTCGCGCTGCTGGTCGGCTTGCAGGTTCCCAACTTTGTCGATCAGTACGAAAAGCGGGTCGATGCCCACCTGCGCGAGGTAAGCATCAACCTGCAACCGTTCCAGGCCATCGCCGACAAGTATTTCGCGGGCGACCTGAACAAGCTGATCAAGCTGCATCGCAACAGCGGCGAAAAACCGTTTCAGGAGGAAGGCGCGGCGATCGACAAAATGGTGCAGCGCAAGTTGCGCTTCGAGGCCGACCTCGCCGCACTGCAGACCAGTTTGCCGCTAAAGGCGTTCCGCGTGCTGTTCTACGGTGACCGCGAGATGATCGACGAAGCACTGGGACAATACAGTTATGCCGTGCCGCTGAATCAGGATGCGTTACTGTTCGGCACAACTTTCGCCCTCAGCATTTTGATCGTGCTTGAGCTGTTGCTCGCGCTGGCTCGCCGCATCAGCAGAAAATCACCTGCACCCCATCCCAGGGCGCAATGAGTTTCCCTATCGACATCAGCGAAGAGGCGGGTGTCCGCTATCTGCATTTCGGTTCGCGCTGGATCCAGGGCGCGATGCGTATCGCCCGTCCATGGAATCTGGAACTCGACTACACCAAGGAGATGATGGCGCCGCTGTTGCTGCACGACGAGCGGCGCTTCCCGCGCAAGGTGCTGCTGATCGGCTTGGGCGCCGCCTCACTGACCAAATTCATCTATCGCAATCTGCCGCTGACGCATCTGACCATCGTCGAGATCGAACCGCGCGTGGCAATTGCGGCAAAGCAGTATTTCAAACTGCCGGAAGACGACAAGCGCATCCACCTGGTGATCGCGGATGGCGCGCAATACGTGCTGGGTACCGACAAGAAATTCGACCTGATCCTGATCGACGGTTTCAACGAACGTGCACGCCCGGGCGAATTGAACACCCTGCCGTTCTATCAGGCCTGCCGCACCCTTTTGACCGAACAAGGCATTATGGCGGTCAATCTGATCGGCTTGACACGCGGGGTGCAGGACAGTTTTGCTTATATCGCCGCTGCTTTCGACGGCCGCGCGCTGATGTTCCCTTCCTGCGACAGCGGTAATGTCATCGCCTTTGCCACCGCCGGCGAGGCCATCGAGATCGCACTGGATGATCTGCGCGAGCGCGCCACTGATTTGAAGGAAAACACCGGCCTCAATCTGCTGCCGACCATCACCCGGCTCGAACAATCCGCCACCTGCCCCGGAGGCAAACTCAGGCTGTAACACAGATGTAATGGGGTGTCAGGCAAATCGCTGTATAATTGCGCCCCTCGAACGGGCTGCATTCGGCATCCGCCCCAGGCATCGATCAATTTATTTTTATTAAGGAAGCAACATGGCAACGACCAAGAAGACAGCAAGCACAAGCAAGGCAAGCACAAAAGCAAGCACCGCCAAAACAACAGCAGCTGTGGCCAAGCCAACCGCCAAACCCGCAACAGCCAAGACGCCTGCCAAGGCCGCAACGAGCAAAGCACAGGCAACTAAAGCAAGCACCGCTGCCAACAAACCGGCCGCTTCCAGCGCCAAGGCCGCTCCGCGCAAGACCGCCGCCCCCTCGGCAGAACAACGCTACCGCATGGTGCAGGATGCCGCTTATTACCTGGCTGAGAAGAACAGATTCAAGGGTGGCGCGATGGATTACTGGATTGCGGCTGAAGCCGAGATCAAAGTGTTTCTTTCGGGCAACTAAACCAAAAACGGCAGTTCGATCCGCAGATTTCACAGATTAACGCAGATTTTTCGAGTTGGTGACCCCCAGCCATCAACCTTGCGAAAGCCGTTCAGAAGGTTGCGACCAAATTCCACATCGCCCAAAGGATATGTCGGCAATCCGAGTTTGCTTATTGTTTAATCGGCGAAAATCTGCGTAATCTGCGGACAATAATTTCCCCGGATAAACCAGCTCACTGCCGCAACGGCTGGCCTGTTCAGGTCAGCCCGCTTTCCACTTCGTATCGAACAAAAGGGAGTCTGATCTTCTCGCCTCGCAGCATGGCGAGGAGATTTTCTGCCTGTGTTGCATCAAGTACAAATTCCACCTGGATCGGCAGCTCACCCCCCAGCTCGAAAAAGGTTTCTTCGTGCAGGTGACCGTGCCGGCCAAATCCGGCGACTGCACGGAATACCGAACCGCCCCGGCCCCCTTGCGCCCTGGCTTGTTCCAGCAACCATTCGTACAGCAGCTTGCCCTGATGATGCTGTTTCTCGGTCAGGTAGAACTTGAGATAGGTGCTTTGCATATCAGCCTCCGGTTTGTAACCATTTAAAGGTCTGCATCCCCAACACCGTCATCAGCAACGAACCGCCCAGATGCGCAACGATGATACACATACCCCAGGCGTATTGTCCGCGCAGCAACAGGGTCACCGTCTCCGCAGAAAACGTGGAAAACGTAGTGAGACCCCCCAGAAAACCGGTGATGATGAATAGCCGCCATTCAGGGGGGATGCCCGGATGCTGCATGAAAAAAGCAATCGCCAGCCCGATCAGATAACCGCCGATGAGGTTGGCGACGAGAGTGCCCATGGGCAATTCAGGCAGCGCTGGATTAAGCCACAACCCCAGTCCCCAGCGCAGCCATGCGCCGATGGCTGCTCCGAAACCGACTGCGGCAAAGACGTAGAGTGTCATGCACGGCTTTCCATTAAGAACATTGTTATCTCCACGAAAAACCCGAAAATCACGAAACAATCCAATTCCAGGAGTAAACAAGGCATCCCCCAGGCAGGTACTGCCGCAAACGTTGCATCCGTCCAAAACCGTTCGTGTATTTTCGTGTCTTTCGTGGACAAATGGGTTTCATTGGAACGAGGCAATCACCATTCAGGCCGTACCGCCCACCGTCAACCCGTCGATGCGCACCGTCGGCTGGCCGACGCCGACCGCCACGCTCTGCCCTTCCTTGCCGCAGGTTCCGACGCCGGGGTCGAGTGCCATGTCGTTGCCGATCATGCTGACCCGCGTCAGCGCCTCGGGGCCGTTACCGATGAGGGTCGCACCTTTGACCGGGTAGGTGATCTTGCCGTCCTCGATCATGTAAGCCTCGGTGGTCGAGAACACGAACTTGCCGCTGGTGATGTCGACCTGCCCGCCGCCGAAGTTGGCGGCATACAAACCGTGCTTGACCGAGGCGATAATCTCTTCCGGTGTCTTGTCGCCGTTCAGCATCATGGTGTTGGTCATGCGCGGAATCGGCAGATGGGCGAACGATTCGCGCCGCGCATTGCCGGTGAGCGGGACATTCATCAGGCGCGCGTTCAGACTGTCCTGCAGGTAGCCGCGCAGGATGCCGTCCTCGATCAGCACGGTGCGCTGCGTCGGATTGCCCTCGTCGTCCATGTTGAGCGAGCCGCGCCGGTCGCGAAGAGTGCCATCATCCACCACGGTGACGCCCTTCGCCGCCACGCGCTGGCCGACGCGACCGGAAAAAGCCGAGCTGCCCTTGCGATTAAAGTCTCCTTCCAGGCCATGTCCCACCGCTTCGTGCAGCAGGATACCGGGCCAGCCGGAACCGAGCACCACCGTCATATTGCCCGCCGGCGCGGGACGCGCAGCCAAGGCAACCGTAGCCTGATGCACCGCTTCCTGCGCGTAGCGCTGCAACACCTCATCGCTGAAATAGTCGTAAGCGAAACGTCCGCCGCCGCCTGCCGAGCCTTGTTCGCGCCGCCCTTCGCTCTCGACGATGACTTGCAGCGAGAGGCGCACCAGCGGGCGAATATCGCCATTCAGCAAGCCGTCGCCGCGCGCCACCAGCACCACCTCGTATTCGCCGGACAGGTTGGCCATCACTTGCGTGACGCGCGGATCGAGCGCGCGCGCCATTTTCTCCAGCTTTTCCAGCAGCGTGACTTTTTGCGCAGCATCCAGCGTGGCGATGGGATCCTGCGGCAGATATAACTGGCGTGCCTTGGCCGGATGCAGATGCGCCGCTGTCTGCGTTCCGCCCTGGCGCGCGATGGCACGTGTCGCCAGCGCCGCCTCTTGCAGCGCGCCCAGGGTAATGTCGTCGGAATAGGCAAACGCGGTCTTGTCGCCGCTCACCGCACGCACGCCGACACCCTGATCAATATGGAAACTGCCGGACTTGACGATACCTTCTTCCAGCGACCAGCTTTCGGCGCGGCTGTACTGGAAATAAAGATCGGCGTAATCAACGCGATGCGCCAGCATCTGGCCGAACACTTGTTGCAGATCACGCGCGCCGAGGCCGTGCGCGTCGAGCAGGGTATGTTGCGCCAGTTGTAATGCCGTGCGTTCGCTCATGCCTGGTCGCTGTGGCTGCAAGCGATGGTGCGGTGTGACAGGGCGGGCAAACTGGCGCGCAGGCTCTTCTGATAGGAAGTATTGACCTCGGCCAGCACCACGCCGGAACCGCGCGGCAATTCGTCGAGGATGCGCCCCCACGGATCGACGATCATGCTGTGGCCGTGCGTCTCGCGTCCGCTAACATGGTATCCCCCCTGCGCGGCGGCGATGACATAAGCCAGGTTCTCGATGGCACGGGCACGCACCAGCGGTTCCCAATGCACCTTGCCGGTCGTCGCGGTAAAAGCGGAAGGGAGCACGATGATGTCAGCGTTGTGCATGGCACGGAAAAGTTCCGGGAAGCGCAGGTCGTAGCACACGGCCAGCCCGATACGCCCGAAAGGGCTGTCGATTACGACCACCTTATCGCCCGCCTCGATGGTCTCAGCTTCGTTGTAGCTCTCATTACCCAGCGTCAGATTGAACAGGTGAATCTTGTCGTAACGCGCCACCTGCATCCCGCTCTCGTCGAACACCAACAGGCTGTTGCGCACCTTGTCCGGCGCCTCCGCCACCAGCGGCAATGAACCCATCAGCCAGATCTTGTGCCGGCGCGCCTGGTCGCGCATGAACTGCTGGATCGGCCCCTGCCCCGGCGTCTCGCGCACCTTCACCTTGTCCATTTCGTCCATGCCCATGATGGCAAAGAACTCGGGCAACACCACCAGCTTCGCCCCTTTTGCCGCGGCATCGGCGATCAGGCGGCGTGCTTCATTCAGATTACCCTCCACCTTGGGGCCGGACGCCATCTGAATGGCGGCAACCTTGAACGCGCTTTGTTGCGCGGCAATGCGTGACTGGGTGGAATCAAGTGAGGCTGATGACATGATGACGGGTTCTTTCGCTATGGAAAAATGGTTACGATTATTTCTGGGGCGACTGCTTGCCCGACCCAATCCGTTCAACCACCGGATCAGCCCAACTGCCGCTCACATTGTAGTCAAACGAGACCAGCTTATCGAGCGGGTTGCGCAATAATTTGTTGGCGAGCAACACCCCGACGCCAACTACCGGTCCGGCAGCGAAAGACAGCAGGGAAACATTGTCACCCAGCGCGGGGAATACCCGTACTTGCAGTTGCTGGGTCTCACGCTCAATGTCAACCTCGCCGCGCAGAGTGACTGCGGCAGAGGTGCCAGCCATGGAGAAATCTTCTGTTTTAAGCATGCCGTTCTCGATCAGTGCCAGACCGGAGATATTATCGAACTGAAAACCGGGACTGAAAACGTCGGTGAAATCGAGTGCAATCCGTTTGGGCAAGGCCTGCAAGCTCAGCACCCCGAGCAATTTGGCCGCACCCGGATCGACTTGCAGGAATCGCCCTTTGCCGACGTTGACCCGGATCGAACCAAACAGACTGGGGTAATTGAACGCGTCCGGCGTACCACGCCAAGTCAGCACACTCTCGAACACACCTTTGGCGCCTGACATGCTATCCGGGTAACCGAAACGCGCCAACAATTTTCCGGAATCAGTAATTCCGATCTTCACATTGATTTGTGTCTCGTCTTTGAGCGCACGCCAGCGTCCGTTGGCCTCGAGCAGCGCGTCCGGATTGGTCAGGCGCAGGGATTTCAGCACAACATCCTCCGCATCGCTTCCCAACAGCAGCGCCAGTTTGCCCAGTCGCCGCCCTTTCCAGCTCAGATTCTCCACCGTCATATCGACCACCGGCATCGTAGCGGTGCCCGCTGTCTGCCCCTCCGCAACAGGAGCGGCAAGCGTCTCATTCGCTCCTCCCCCGCCCAATTTCAATTTTTTCAAACGCACCAGCAGCTTGCCCTGATCCTGCGGCTGCCAGATCAGGTCGCCATTGATTTCTGCCGAGGTCAGGCGCGTGCTGACCAGGCCGTTGCGCGCGCTGCCGCGTATATTGAGGTCATGCACACTGTTGCCGAAACCGACCACCTGATCCAGCGTCACGTCGATACCGTCGATGTTGGGCAGCACGCCTTCACGCTGCGGCAGGTCGGACCAGCCGCTCCAGCCCTGCAAATCCAGGCGCGGCAAATGGCCGGCGATCCAGATGCCATCCTTATCGCTCGCCTTTATCTCCTCTCCCAGCAGGATGTTGCCGCGCCGAATCGCCCGACTGCCGTCCCCGGCCACACTGCGCAACAGCGTGGCATCGAAAATCTCGCCGTAACGCAGCTGCAAACTGTCCTGTTCCGCATCCAGATCTTTCTGTTCGAAATACAGGTTAACCTGTTGTGATGGCGACTTGTTGAAAGGACGGGGCAAATCCGAAGTCAGCCCGAGCAAATCAGAACTCACCTGCACGTGGGCCAGCTTGTCGCTCACGCTGACCTTTGCCTGCCAGTCGATTTCACCGCGCAGACGGTGCAACAGGGGATAGCGGTAGTCGGCATTCAGGCTGCCCACATCCAGCGTCCCGCCGGCATCGACCAGCAGGGTCCCGCCGTCGTTATGCAGGGCAAGGCGCGCCGGGCCGCCCAGTATCTGTAGCGTGACATCCTCGGCCTGTATGGTTTCGTTACTGAAAGAAAGCTCACCCTGCACGCTTTGCAGCAACGGAATGTTCGCCCCCAAATCAAGGGTGTTGTCGTCGATGCGATAGCTGCCGCGCACCTTGGCCGGTGCATCCTGTCCCAGCGGAATCTCCAGGTGCAGTTTGAGCAGGCCCTTGCCCCGCGCCTGAAAACCGTCGGTATAGCCATTGAGATAACCGCTTACCGGACTGTTGCGGACGTAATCAAGCGAGCGTTGCGTATCATCGGCCGCTTCGCCATCCACCTCCATCACCAACCGATGCGCCAGTGTGTCGGGCAGCGCCACCCGCACCTGGTGCAAGGCAGCCCCTGCTGTTTTCGCGGTGGAGGCTTTCACCTCAAGCAAACTGCCTTGAATCAGCAAATCCGCCTCTGCCTGTTCGATGCTCGGCCAGCCGGGATCGAATTCGATTGCAACATCTTTTGCTTTGGCAGTGATTTTGAACAAGCCGGTTTTGCCATCGGCGAAAGGAAAGTCGCGCAGATTGCCGCGCACACGCAATTGAAATGAATCAGCCTCCCCACCCTGCAAACCGGTCTGCAACCAGCGATAAGTCGCGTCGTTGAACGCATGCAGCGGAATGTAACGCGCAGCGTGTCGCACCGAGGCGCGCGTGAGGCTGACCGTCAGATCGGCGCTGCCGGGGCCGTTGTCGAATTGGTATTTGCCAAAAATATTGCCCGCCAGATCGGCATTGGCAACCCGCATATTGTTCAGCTTGAAATCCCAGTCCCGCTGCGAATTGTGCTGCCAGTCCAGACGGCCCGACAATCGATCGAACTGCAACGGTTCAGCCAGAAAGCCCGGTGCCTCTACCCTGAAATCACGGCTGTCCAGCGACAGAATGCCATCGCTGTCGTTGCCATCGACACTCCCGCTCAACCCGGAAAATCCGGGCAGTTTACCGAACTGACGCATGACGATCTGTTCAAATTGCGCCTGCACCTGATAGCGCAACAGTTTTTCGATGTCGCCTTGCCAGCTTGCCTGCAGATTGCGCACGCGGCCTTGCAGCCCAAGATCGGCAACGCGCTGTTTCACTTCGACCGCCACGGGCAGGTAGCCGAGCAGGCGCCCCCCGTCGGCCAGATTGAGCGCATCGGCGCGCACCTCGCCCGAAGCCGGGCGAGAGCCAAGTTTAGTGTTCAGGTTGAGCAGGAAATTGGTCGGCGGCAAGACGTATCCATCATGCATGCGCAGGGAGAAGTCGTTTGCGGAAATCTCGAAACCGCTGCGCAGTTGGCGCCAGCCCAGCTGGCCCTTCAGTTCACGCAGCGCAAGCATCGGCAACTCGGCACCGAGTTGCGCCTGCACCTCGCGCATATCAATCTCCGCATCCAACTGGGCGATTGCCCCCTGCGCCAATTGCAGCGACAGTTGCAGATCGCCGTGCCCCTGTTGCAGGTTGAACGGCAATTCGACCCAGGTGCGTCCGGCGGCGACATCCCCTTGATCAATACGGGCAATCAGTTCTCCGCGCCAGCTATTCGTGGCGGCAAAGCCATCACCATACAGATCACCGCGCAACTCGACCGAGGTCGCCAGCGTTGGAGCAGGCGCGGCGCGCAGCATGAAACGATGGTGATCGAAGAGATTGTCGATGGTCAGCTCGACTTGTTCAAAAGCAATGGGGGGTGTTGCGCGCATGTCGTCCTGCCACACGATGCGTCCATCCCTGACCACGATCTGCGTCTGATGCAGCAACCAATCTGCCATCTCCGTGCCGGAAGCAACAGAAGATTGCGGGACCGACTCGATGCCCCCCACATAAAGCTGCCCCGCTTGATCGCGCCGGATCGACAACCGCGGATTATCCAGTTGCAAACTGTGGAAACGCAATTCACCAAACAGCAGGCTGCTCCAGGCCACCGTATTGCGCATCACCGGAAGTTGCAGCGCAACACGGCCTTGTTCGTCGCGGATGCTCACCCCGGACAACAACAAGCGCGGGCGCAAGCCTTCCCAGTTTGCCTCAATGCGTGCGACCGTCAGCGAGCGACCAATGGTCGCACTGGCAGCCGCTTCGATATCACCGTGGTAGCGCTCGATTTGCGGCAATATCCAGTAACGTACAAATACTGCGCCCCCCACAGTCAATACGAGCGCAAGCAACAGCAGGATGCGCGAGGCATGCCAGATGCCGAGTGCGGCCTGACGCAATAGGGTTTTCAACATGGTTCGCAGGCGTTCGGCAACGCGCGGTTGAATGGGGAGAGGATAAACATGGAAGGTTATAATGCGCCGACTGGAAACGAAGACGCCCATTTTAACCGAACCCAGATGAGACCCGCCTTACGGATTACCGATTTCAACACACTCATTCTCCGTGCCCGGCACTGCAGTCACTATTTCGCGCGCCTGCTGGATGCGGAGCCTGCCTGGCTGGATGAGTTGCGTGTGCAGCACCAACTGGCGACCGACGCCACGCTGATCGAACGCTGGCTTGATGAATTGCCCGCTGCCGACGAAACGGAACTGTCGCGCGCATTGCGTACGCTGCGCAAGCGCGTGATGCTGCATCTGATTGTGCGCGATCTGGGCGGGCTGTGCGACTTGTCCGAAGTGACCCAGACGATGACCGCACTCGCCGAACTCGCGGTGCAACGCGCGCAGACATTCTGCATGGATAGCTTGACTGCACAATTCGGCCAACCCATCGGCGCGGACAGCGGTGCGGCGCAGCAGATGCTGGTAATCGGCATGGGCAAGCTGGGCGGCGGCGAACTGAACGTTTCGTCCGACATCGACCTGATCTTCGTCTATCCCGAAGAAGGGGAGACAGACGGCACGCGCCGCCTCTCCAATCACGAATACTTCAGCCGCCTCGGGCGCCGCATCATCGCCCTTATCAACGACCTGACTGCCGACGGCTACGTGTTTCGGGTCGATATGCGTCTGCGCCCCTACGGCGACAGCGGACCGCTGGCGATGAGTTTCGCCGGGCTGGAGGAATATCTGGTGGCGCAAGGCCGCGAATGGGAACGCTATGCCTGGATCAAGGCGCGCGTCATCTCGCCGCCGGGCGATCTGCACAGCACCGAGCTGATGCAACTGGTGCAGCCTTTCGTGTTCCGCAAATATCTCGATTTCGGCGCCTTCGATTCAATGCGCAAACTGCATGCGCAGATTCGCGCCGAAGTGGTGCGGCGTGAACGCCAGCAAAACATCAAGCTCGGTGCCGGCGGCATTCGCGAGATCGAATTCATCGCTCAGGTGTTCCAGTTAATACGCGGCGGGCGGGATGCACGGCTGCGCATCAGGCCGACGCGGCAGGTACTGCAGCTGCTGGGCACAGCAGGAGAGTTGCAAACCGGCATCGTGCAGCGCCTGGACCAGAGTTATATCTTTCTGCGCGAGTTAGAACACCGCCTGCAATACCTGGACGACCAGCAAACGCAAATGCTGCCGGAAGCTGCCGAGCAGCAGGCGATCATCGCGCAGGCCATGGGCTATGCCGACTACACCACCCTGCTCGCCGACCTCGATCCGCTGCGCACCTTCGTCAATGCGCAGTTCGAAACGGTGTTCGGCAGCAAGGAAGCGGGCGGCAACGAGACACTGTGGCAGGAAGACAGTGACAGCGAGACGCTGACGACGGCACTGGGTGAGCTGGGTTACCGCGAGGCCCCGGCACTGGCGGACCTGCTGTGGCAGTTGCGCGGCAGCAACCGCTATCGCCAGCTTCCCGAAACCAGCCGGCAGCGCATGGACAGCCTGGTACCGCGTTTTATCCGCCTGTGTGCGACAGAGCAGAATCGCGACGACGCTTTGCGCCGCGCGCTGATGCTGCTGGAAACCATCGCGCGCCGCGCTTCGTATCTCGCCTTTCTCGCCGAATACCCGCAGGCACTGCCCAGACTGATACGTATTTTGGCCGCCAGTGCCTGGGCCGGCGACTATCTGGCGCAGCATCCCATTCTGCTGGACGAATTGCTCGACACGCGCGAACTGTACGTTGCGCCGGATTGGCCGCAGCTGGACGCGCAATTGGGCGCGCAACTCGATGCGCACAGGGGCGATACCGAACGCGAGATGGATGTGCTGCGCCAGTTCCAGCAGGCGCAGACCTTCCATCTGCTGACGATGGACCTGCAGGGCGTGTTGCCGCTGGAAAAATTGAGCGACCACCTGAGCGATCTTGCCGACCTGATCTTGCGCCACGTGCTGCGCCTGTGCTGGCGTGACTTGCGCCAAAAACACCAGGAACAGCCGCAATTCGCCATCATCGCTTATGGCAAACTGGGTGGCCGCGAGTTGGGCTACGCTTCCGATCTCGATCTGGTCTTTCTCTATGACGACGACCATTCCGATGCGGGTCGTATCTATGCACGGCTGGCGCAGCGCATCAATACGCTGGTTTCCAGCCACACTGCTGCCGGTCGCCTGTATGAGGTTGATCTGCGTTTGCGCCCGAACGGTGAGAGCGGCTTGCTGGTCAGCTCCATCGAGTCGTTCGAGTCCTATCAACGCGGGCACGCCTGGGTATGGGAACATCAGGCGCTGACCCGCGCGCGTTTCTGCGCGGGCGATCATGCAGTCGGTGAACGTTTTGAGCAGATCCGCCAGGCGATCCTCTGCCTGCCGCGCGATACGGCCAAGCTCAAACAGGAAGTGCTGGAGATGCGGCGCAAGATGCATGACGGCCACCCCAACCACAGCGACCAGTTCGACATCAAACACGACAGCGGCGGCATGGTCGATATTGAATTCATCGTGCAGTTTCTGGTGCTGGCGCATGCCGCGCGCTATCCACAACTGACTGCAAACAGCGGCAATCTGGCGCTATTGCAGACGGCAGCGGAACTCGGGTTGATCCCGGCAGAAGTGACGCAACAGATACGCGAGCTCTATCGCACGCTCCGCCAGACCCAGCACCGCCTGCGGCTGAACAACCAGTCGCCCTGCCGCGTGGCAAACGCCAGTATCCAAAATGCCGCATGCAAACAACTGTGGTCAACAGTATTCGATACTTGAGGAAGAACTGCCTGCGGAGCCCCGGCGGTCGGGTCATTCAGGCATCCCGCCCCTCCAGGAGGAAATCAGGCGATGGGAGGTACGCTGTCCCGCGCTGGCAGGTGAAAGGCGCTGTTGGTGCTGGAATGGTTCAGTTCATCAACACGTCCGACCAGACGGTACGAAATTATCTCGCCTTTGCCCTTGACGTTGAGCACGGTCGGCGGCTCGAACATAAAGTCATGACGCAGCCGATTGTAGGTCGGTTTGTCGGTCAGAATATGTCCCGACCTGGCATCATCGGTCAGGCGGCTGGCAATGTTCACCGTGTCGCCCCACAAATCATAGATGAAACGCTTGATGCCGATCACCCCGGCCACCACCGGCCCGGTGGCGATCCCAACGTGCACCCCCAGACTGAACTTGGCGGAGAGCGGGTGCCTGGCGATTAAGTCAATCATTTCCAGAGCCATGCTCACGACATCGCGGGTGTAATCCTGCCGCTCGCGGTTCAATCCGCCCACCACCATGTAGGCGTCGCCTATGGTCTTGATCTTTTCCAGACCATACTTTTCGGTCAGTTCGTCGAATGCCGAGAACAGGGTGTTGAGCAGGCCAACCATTTGCTCCGGCGACATCTGCTCGGTCAGCTGGGTGAAGTTATCGAGGTCGGCGAACATCACCGTCACATCGGCGTAACCGTCGGCGATCAGGCCTTCGTTGCTTTTCAGGCGCTCGGCGATCTGCGCGGGCAGCACATTAGACAGCACACGCTCGGAGCGCTTCTGCTCCTCCGCCAATAAGGCATGTTGCTGGTCGAGCTGCTGCTTGATCTTCTCGGTCTCGATGACAAAGTGACGCACTAAAAAATACAGGATCGAGGACATCGCGGCAAAATTAAGGGCGAAGAAGAAACCGATGGTGTTCATGGGGATGCCGCCACTCCCGCCGGTCCCCAAGACATAGTCAAAGAAACCCGCCACCGCCGTCAGGACCATGTAAGCAAAGAACCAGGGGATGGATTCGCGCCAGCTTGTCACCACCAAGGCAGCGATCGGTGCCAACAGGGCCCAGAGTGTCACGCCGCTTGAGGTCACCGAACTCCCCATACTCCACTGCATGATGAAGGGGGTGAACAAGAACAGGGAAAGCTGGACGAAGCGGAAGATCACAAAATTGCGCGTCTTCATGTAGTACAGCAGCGAGGCCACCGAAATCAATTGATAGCCGAGCGGCACATTGCTGGAGAATTGCACACCCAGCGCCCAGTAAATCGCCAGCCAGAACGTAACGACAAACGTCATGAAGGCGGCGGCGAAGATGAGCAGGCTCTTGCGCAGATTGTCTTCCTGCGAGTCCAATACAACCGGTTTCATTTCCTGCGAGCTGACCTGCTGCGCCATACGACCTCCCTTAATCTCCCGGGCGATGATGGCACGAAGCGTGCGCAAAGGGAATATCCCTGAAGATATCGAATTGCACACGCGACATGAATAACCTTGTCGGCAAGCTTCAATATCGGCCTGGAAAGGGCTAGAATTGCGCTCCTTGCATCGACGATTTAACCCCAAGGAAATACACCATGTCCATGTCCGACCGCGACGGCTTCATCTGGCACGACGGCAAGCTCGTCCCCTGGCGCGAAGCCACCACCCACGTGCTGACCCATACCCTGCATTACGGCATGGGCGTATTCGAGGGAGTGCGGGCGTACAAGACCACGCAGGGCACCGCGATATTCCGTTTGCAGGAACATACCGACCGCCTGTTCAATTCGGCCTACATTTTCAAGATGAAGATGCCGTTCGACAAGGCCACGCTGATGGAGGCGCAAAAGGAAGTGGTGCGTTCCAATCAACTGGAATCCTGTTACATCCGTCCCATCGTGTTCTACGGCTCAGAGGCCATGGGCATCGCCGCCACCACTCTGAGCGTGCATGTGGCGATTGCCGCCTGGCCCTGGGGCGCGTACCTGGGCGAGGAAGGCATGGCAAAGGGGATTCGCGTCAAGACTTCCAGCTTCACCCGCCATCATGTCAACATCAACATGTGCCGTTCCAAATCGGTGGGCACCTACACCAATTCCATCCTGGCCCATCAGGAAGTCGCCCTGGACGGCTACGACGAGGCATTGCTGCTGGATGTGGACGGTTACGTGGCGGAAGGCGCGGGCGAGAATATCTTCATCGTGAAGAAAGGCAAGCTCTACACGCCGGACCTGACCTCGTGCCTGGAAGGCATCACGCGCGACTCCATCCTTACCCTGGCAAAAGACATGGGGATTGAATTAATCGAGAAACGCATCACCCGCGACGAGGTATATTGCGCCGAAGAAGCCTTCTTCACCGGCACCGCAGCCGAGGTGACACCGATCCGTGAGCTGGATACCCGTGTCATTGGCAGCGGCTGCCGTGGCCCGATCACCACCCGTTTGCAACAGGCTTTCTTCGATATCGTCGCCGGCAAGAACACCAGGTATGCCGATTGGCTGGCACACGTATAACAAGTCATTCAGGAGGAATCATGGCCGACACCACGCTCACCCAACGCTACGTCGAAGTGACCGCAGCAGACTTGCCTTTATTCTGTCCAACCCCGGCGGTCAGTTTGTGGAGCGCCCATCCGCGCGTCGCCATCCCGGTCGAAAAACTGGGCGAAGCAACCTGCCCTTATTGCGGCACGGTATATAAATTCAAAGGCGAATTGCCGCACGGGCATCATTGAAATTCTGCTGCTTGATTTGATAGCGGCGTTGCACGGTGCGCCTTGCGCCTTGCTTCCAAACCGCACGCTACGGACTTAACCCCTATCCAATAATCACGCCTTGAATAATATTCATAAAATCCTGGTCGTCGCGCCGAGTTGGGTGGGTGATTGCGTGCTGATGCAGCCCATGTTGCAGCGCCTGATCCAGCGCCATCCCGGCGTGCAGATCGATGTATTTGCACCGCCCTGGACCGAGAAGTTGCTGCGCCAGATGCCGGAAGTGCATGAGGTCATCCGCAACCCTTTTAGCCATGGCGCTTCTTCTTTTTTCGCGCGGCGCAGGCTGGGGGCGCAATTGCGCGAGGCTGGCTACGGGCAGGCAATCGTGCTGCCCAACTCGTGGAAATCGGCGCTGGCTCCCTTCTTCGCGAACATCCCGCTGCGCACCGGTTTCATCGGCGAATGGCGCTTTGGTCTGCTCAACGACGCGCGCCGCCTGAATAAAAACAAGCTGCCGCTAATGGTAGAAAGATTTGCCGCGCTGGCCGCGGCGAACGGCGCAGAACTTGAGCGTCCGCTGCCTGCTCCGCGGCTGCAAGTGCAGGCGGAACAGCGCGCTGCCGTACTGGCCAAGTTCGCGCTGACGCTGGATAAGCCGGTTGCCGTCTTTTGTCCGGGCGCGGAATACGGACCGGCCAAGCGCTGGCCACCGCACTACTACGCCGAACTGGCGCAGCATCTGCATGCGCAAGGCTATGCGGTCTGGCTGATCGGATCCCCCAAGGACAAGGATGTTGCCGACAAGATCGTCGCGCTCGGCAACCAGCAAGTGATCAACCTGTGCGGCAACACCGACCTTGTCGAAGCCATCGCGCTGATGGCTTGTGCCGATCTGGTGGTGAGCAACGATTCCGGATTAATGCACATCGCGGCCGCGCTGAACCGGCCACTGTTGGCGATCTTCGGCTCCAGCAGTCCGCAATTTACGCCGCCGCTGTCGGATCAGGCACAGGTGCTGAAACTTGACCTACCCTGTAGTCCCTGCTTTAAACGCGAATGTCCGCTCGGGCACTTCGACTGCATGCTCAAGCTGACACCGCAAGAAGTCGCGCGGCACATCCCGCTTCACCCTCGTACCTGATATGTGACCACGGGATAACTCAATCCGCTGCCTTATCCTGCTGCCCATGGGTCAGCCAACTCACAGGGTTGCGCAATGGTCTGCAGCAACGTGACCCCGCATCGCCGCGCGTGTCATTCAACGAACAGTGCACGCAACGACATCGTCACGTATTGATACTTTGCGACAAAGACTTATCGAGACCAGATTCGCTCAGCCAACCCAATGCCAGCAGCTCCTGCATCAGCTGGTTGAACTCGGTCAGCGTCTGCGGTTTTTGGACAAAACTGTTCGCGCCAATCTGGTAGGCCAGCACCACGTCCGAGGGTTCGTGGCTTTGCGAATAAACCACGATGGGAACACGCTGCAAGCGTTGATCCATGCGCAGTGTACGCAATACGGCCAGACCGATCAGCTTGGGCAGCTTTAAATCGATCAAAATCAAGCGCGGCACCGGATGGCCATGTGCCGTTTCCGCAGACAGCCAATCGAGTGCCGAGACACTGTCCGGTACCACCGCCAAATACAGATTGCGGGGACAATTGACCACCGCCTGCTGCACCAACAGGATCGCGGGCTCTTCGTCCTCCACCAGCAAGACCGTATCGCCTGACTGCTCCAGCATCACCTTGCCCCTAATCTCAAAAATGCTGCAATTTATCCCTGCTGCTTGTCCTTCACCCAATTTGCAACAGAAGCCAGCGCCGCCGCCAAATTTTGCGGTTGCGTGCCGCCCGCTTGCGCCATATCCGGGCGTCCGCCGCCTTTGCCGCCAACCTGTTGCGCAACAAAGTTGACCAGCTCGCCCGCCTTTACTTTGCCCGTGATGTCAGCCGTCACGCCTGCGATCAAACTCACTTTACCCCCGCTCACGGCGGCCAGCACAATTACCGCAGTCTTGAGCTTGTCGCGCAGCTTGTCCATGGTCTCGCGTAAAGACGCCACGTCTGCACCGTCCAACTTGGTGGCCAGCACCTTCACCCCATTGATGTCTTGCGCCTGACCCAGGAATTCATCGCCCTGTGCGGAAGCAAGCCGGGACTTCAATGCGGCGAGTTCTTTTTCCAGCGATTTCACGTAATCAAGGATCTGCGCGACGCGCGGCGCCGCTTCCTGCGGTTGTACCTTCATTGCATCGGCCACTTGCTGCAACTGATCTTCCTGTTGTTGCACCAGCGCCAGCGCGCCCTCGCCGGTCACCGCTTCGACGCGGCGTATCCCTGCCGCCACACCGCTCTCGGCCACAATCTTGAACAGGCCAATATCACCCGTCCGCTTCACGTGCGTGCCGCCACACAGTTCGCGCGACGAGCCAATGTCAATCACCCGCACTTCGTCGCCATATTTTTCACCGAACAACATCATCGCGCCGGTCTTTTGCGCAGACTCAATATCCATCACGCGCGACTGACAGTCGGCATTTGCCAGAATCTCGGTATTCACGATGGCTTCCACTTTGCGTATCTCTGCATCCGTCATCGGCTGCGAATGCACAAAGTCGAAGCGCGTCTTGTCGGCATCCACCTGTGAACCTTTTTGGTGCACGTGTGTGCCCAGCACTTCGCGTAGTGCCTTGTGCATCAAGTGCGTCGCCGAGTGATTGCGCTCGGTGTGAGCGCGTGCCTGCTCATCTACCTTCGCTGTAATGACACCACCAACCATAAGCTTGCCTGTCTTGATCACACCATGATGCCCAAAAACCGTAGCTTGTATTTTCTGCGTATCTTCCACTTCAAAAATGCCACCTGCGTGCTTTTCAGTTTTTGCACTTTGTATGACGCCTCGATCACCAACCTGACCGCCAGACTCTGCATAGAAAGGAGTGACATTGAGAACCACGACACCTTGTTCACCCTCGTTGAGTTCATTAACAGAACTACCCTCTTTATAGAGAGCCAATATTTCGCCCATCATTCCAAGATGATCGTAACCCACAAAAGTAGTAGGCCTGCCTTCATATTCCAGATTTGCCGCCATCTTGAACTTGCCTGCTGCGCGTGCTTGTTCTTTCTGCCGCGCCATCGCTGTATTGAACGCCGCATCGTCCACTTTTACGCCGCGCTCGCGACAGATGTCGGCGGTCAGGTCGAGCGGAAAACCGTAGGTGTCATGCAGCTTGAACGCCGTCTCGCCGTTGAAGACTTTATTGCCCGCCTTGTTCATCTCGGCCAGATCGGCTTCGAGAATCGCCATGCCGTTTTCAATGGTGGCAAAGAAACGCTCTTCTTCCAGCTTGAGGATGCCTTTCACGCGCACCTGTTCGGCGGCCAACTCGGGATAGGCACTGCCCATCTGCTCGACCAGATCGGGCACCATCCTGTAGAAGAACGCGGCGCGCGCACCCAACTTGTAACCGTGGCGGATCGCGCGGCGGATGATGCGGCGCAGCACATAACCGCGCCCCTCGTTGCCGGGAATCACGCCATCGGCGATCAGGAAGGAACAGGCGCGGATATGGTCGGCCAATACCTTGAGCGAAGGCGAATTGAGATCGGCGCAATGTGTCTCGCGCGCGGCCGCCTGGATCAGCGCCTGAAACAGGTCGATCTCGTAGTTGGCATGCACGCCCTGCAACACCGCCGAGATACGCTCCAGGCCCATGCCGGTGTCGACCGACGGCTTCGGCAATGGATGCATCACGCCCGCTTCGTCGCGGTTGTACTGCATGAACACGTTGTTCCAGATTTCGATATAGCGGTCGCCGTCTTCTTCCGGCGTGCCGGGCAGTCCGCCGGGGATGTGCGCGCCGTGATCATAGAAAATCTCGGTGCACGGGCCGCACGGACCGGTGTCGCCCATCATCCAGAAGTTGTCCGACGCATAACGCGAACCCTTGTTGTCGCCGATACGAATCACGCGGTCTGCGCTGAGACCGATCTCTTTCGTCCAGATGTTGTATGCCTCGTCGTCCTCGGCGTACACGGTGACGTAGAGTTTGTCCTTCGGCAGTTTGAATACAACAGTGAGCAGCTCCCACGCGTAATTGATCGCATCACGCTTGAAGTAGTCGCCAAAGCTGAAGTTGCCCAGCATCTCGAAGAATGTGTGGTGACGTGCGGTGTAGCCGACGTTCTCCAGATCGTTGTGTTTACCCCCGGCGCGCACGCATTTCTGTGAGGAGGTGGCCCGGGTATAGGGGCGCTTGTCAAAGCCGAGGAACACGTCCTTGAACTGGTTCATGCCCGCGTTGGTGAACAACAGCGTCGGGTCTTCATGCGGCACCAGCGAACTGGAGGAAACAACGGCATGGCCCTTGGAGGCGAAATAATCCAGGAATTTCTGGCGGATTTCACTGCTTTTCATCTGATCACCGATCGACGCGATTGTTCAATAAACACGCCGCCCGGCGGGCGGCAGCACGGCGCGAATCATATCATTTGACCGGCGGTTAGGGCAGGGCGAATCAGTCCTCGTCCGCCGGCCTGACGCCGGCGGATTTCAGCACCTTGAGGATCACTTCGATGGAAAATCCGCGCGATTGCAGGAAGCGCATCTGCCTGGCTTTTTCTTTGTCTTCGCGGGGTTGAATGCCGAACTTTCTTTCCCACACTTCGCGCGCCGCATCCAGTTCGGATTCTTTCAATGCGGGCAAGGCGGCGCCGATTAACGCTTCAGCAATGCCGCGTTGGCGCAATTCATGCGTGATGCGCTGGGTGCCAAAACGACTGCGCTTGGCATGCACCAATTGGGCGGTGGCGCGCGCATCGGACAGCCAGTCTCGTTTCTCCAGTTCATCCAGCACGGCATCCAGGTCTTCGCCTTCCTGCACGTGCGGCAACAGCTTGCTGTGCAATTCGGCCCGGCTATGCTCGCGCCGCGCCAGGTAGCGCATGGCGCGAACGCGCAAGCTTAATTCAGGCT
>Ga0210009_1001516_pt1 | contig 19686 bp, 20 predicted proteins | sample CryGeyCG2114_065_FD_185457 | JGI IMG/M metagenome (GOLD analysis project Ga0210009, IMG submission 185457) | Groundwater microbial communities from aquifer - Crystal Geyser CG12_big_fil_rev_8/21/14_0.65 (SPAdes) (version 2) | ecosystem: Environmental > Aquatic > Deep subsurface > Groundwater ... | reverse complement strand
CCGCCCATGCCGTGCTTATTCGGACCGATGAGGCGGAGAAGGACCGCAGGAGACTTGCAGGTAATGACCGGCGAGCCCGTCGTGCCATGAAGACTGTCTTTCGCTACAGCCGGACAACAACTTGCCGGCGCGAGTGGCTGGTCCGCCACTTCGGCGATACCAAGCGTATAACGTGTGGGATGTGCGACAACTGCACGGGACGTCACGAGCCCTACGTTCCCGCGAAGGACCGGGTCGCAGGGAAACAAAATGCCGCAGGGAAACAGGAGCCCGCATGGAAACGGGAGCAACGCACGCTGTGGGAGCTCGAGCGCCCGTGACGTCAGGGGCCGTCAACAGGCTCTACATGCTCTTCCGGTTGATCCGCTCCAGGACATCTTCATACAACGTCAGGAACTGTTCGGGCCGCGATGCCCACCAAGAGACTGTTTCCTCGAATTCAGCGGCAGTAGCCTCGTGTCTCGCGAGAATCGAATCGCGCATGCTTACAGCGTGTGACGACATTTCCGGCGCATTTTCACCGGTGGTTCCCCGTGAATTACCGAGAGCCACCTGCGCATCGACCAGATGCAAATCCAGCAGGACGTGCACAAACGTCGAATCGTCCAGGGGCGGCCGGTCTGTACCCGGACCTATGGAGCACGATGTCAACAATGGGAGCATAAGGAACGCCACGGCAATGACGATGGACGAGGGCGCCGTCATGGGACGGGATGCGCTACGTCCCCGGCCGTGCGGAACGTGTGGGATATGACTTCGAGCTGTCGCAGGAACTCCCGCTTGTCATAGCCGGGTGCAAACACGGTTCCGTCGAGCATGTACAACCTCCCGGTGTCCTCGTCATAGAAGGTATAGTTCAGGAACGGCCCTCCCATTCCAAACGGCTTCACCTCTCCGTCATCGTCACGAAAGACCATGTGCCAGAGTCCACGCGTCTCGTACGCGAAACGGCCCTTGAAATCTATATTCTCGCTCGTCAAATCCCGACGGTAGTCGGTGGTTGTATATCCACCGGCGTTGCCATGTATCCAGGTTTCAGAGAGCCGGTCCCGGGCCGCCTGTACCCACTCAGGGGTCAGATTGGCGGGATTGAAGTCATCCACGTAATAGAGGAAGAGGCTCCGCCACGACTCGGAGCTGACGACCCTGCGCAGCCAGATGAACCCGGTGGAGTCCGAGAGCGTGGTGTCAATGGCCGTGAACCAGTCGTGCTGCATGTTGACGGCGAATCCATGCTTGTCCAGCATCTGCTGCTCAAGATCGGGCTGCCGTCCTTTCTCGAACATCTCCCTCGTCATGCGCTCGCGCGTGATGGTATTGAACTGGTAGCGGACATCCTCTCCCTGGCTTTCCAGCGCACGTACCAGGTCGTCGTCCGTTGCTCCCAGGACATACATCACCTGCTGGCGTTGCCGCCACAGGTCGCGTCGTGATATGATCGCCGTATCTCCCCCCATGACCGCCGCAATGGAACTGCTGTCCAGCCGGGCCTTGAGAAACCGGGCTTCGTCGGTGTTGTCCGAGAGAGGTGCCACAATCAGGACATTCTTCTGCGCACGGATGGCGTCGAGTGCTCCCTGCCCCGTCATGGATAACCTCCTGAGCCCGAATTCCCGTTCGGGAGCAGGGAGCGTGCCAAGGTATGGTGCTACGTGCTCCCGGACAGCATCGCCCACCGGGCCGCCCCATCGGGCGGAATCCATGACAACAATGATTTCACCCTCACGTCCTGCCGCCATTGGGCGATACTCGAGGCTCTCACAACCCGCCTGGAGCATCACAGCGCCGCACAGCAGCAGGACACCGGCCAGGAGGTGACGTGGGATACCGGGTTGTGGATCTGTAGTCATGGTAGAAGGTGTTCTGGTGGATTGGGGCATGGCGGGGTGTGGAAGGTTCCTATCCGTACTTCAGCGAATGAACAAAGGAGCGCACGCGTTCCGATACATTTCCCTTGGCCTGTTCGGTCTGCTCAATTTCACGAACCAGTTCCGACCCCACGATACATCCATCCGAGACAGATGCGTATCGAACCACATCTTCCCGCGTCCGGATGCCGAAGCCGACAAGAAGCGGGTTGGATTGTACCTCCTTCCGCGCGGATGCCACGTAGCGAACCACATCATCCGGGTCCGGAAGCTCTGCGCCCGTAACGCCCGCAACCGATACGGCATAGACGAACCCGCTTGACAGGCGGTCAATCTGCCGAAGGCGATCGGTTGGAGTAAGGGGTGACACAAGGAAAATCAGGTTGATGTCGTGCTTCGTTGCCTGTTCGATGAACGGCTTGGCTTCCTCCACCGGAACGTCCGGAAGAATAAGACCGTCCACACCTGAAGAGTGGCAGGCTTCAAAAAAGTTGCCCAGTCCGTAGCGCATGACCGGATTCGCATACCCCATCAGAACGAGTGGAAGCGTGCTCGATTCGCGGAAAGCAGCCGCTGTCCGGAGCGTACGCTGCATGGTCATGCCGCGGGCGAGGGCGCGAGCCGATGATCGTTGAATGGGGCCACCTTCGGCGAGCGGATCTGAAAACGGCATGCCGAGTTCAATGAAGTCGGCGCCGGCTTCTTCCATGGTCTGCATGAGGGCGAGAGTATCGTCCGGAGACGGAAACCCGCACGTCAGGAACATGCCGATTGCCGGATCGGGTTGCGAAGCGCGGATGGCGCAAGAAAGTCTGTCGTTCACTGGTCCCGCTCCTGGATGTATTGGCTGATGGTACCCATATCCTTGTCTCCCCGGCCCGAGCAATTGACAACCACGATGTCGCTCGGCGACATGCCTGCGGCTATGTCCGGAAGTCGTGCAAAAGCATGTGCCGTCTCGAGCGCGGGTATGATGCCCTCCAACTCCGAGACCTGTTCAAGTGCCCGGACCGCCTCGCTGTCGGTCGCACTCATGTACTCGACGCGTCCCGAGTCTTTAAGCCAGGCATGCTCCGGTCCCACACCGGGGTAATCAAGTCCCGCCGATATGGAATGTGCCAACTGCACCTGCCCTTCGCTGTCCTGGAGCAGATAGGAGAGCGCGCCGTGCAACACGCCGGGTTCGCCGAGCGTCAGTGTGGCCGCATGCCGGCCGTCGAGACCCTCACCCGACGCCTCGACACCAATGCACCGGACGTCACTTCGGTCCAGGAACGGGTAATAGAGTCCGATGGCATTGGACCCGCCACCAACACAGGCCAGCAGCACATCGGGTGCATCCCGCCCGACCTGTTCCTGGAGTTGGCGTGACGTTTCCCGTCCAATGATGGCATGGAAGTCGCGCACCATCATGGGGTAGGGATGCGGTCCCACGACCGAACCAATGATGTAGAATGTATTGCGCACGTTCGTGACCCAGTCGCGAATGGCCTCATTCGTGGCATCTTTGAGCGTCCGACTGCCGCTCGTGGCCGGGCGGACCTCCGCGCCGAGCAGCCGCATGCGAAGCACGTTCAGCTGCTGTCGCTTCATGTCTTCGGCGCCCATGTACACGACGCACGTCATGCCGAATCTGGCGCAGACCGTCGCCGTGGCCACGCCGTGCTGCCCCGCTCCCGTCTCGGCAATGATCCGCCGTTTGCCCATACGGCGCGCCAACAGGATCTGGCCAACGGTATTGTTGATTTTGTGGGCACCCGTGTGGCAGAGATCTTCCCGCTTGAGATAGATCCGGGCGCCACCGAAGGCCTCGGTCAGGCGCGATGCGAACGTGAGCGCTGTGGGGCGGCCCACGTAGTCGCGCAGCATGACCGACAGGTCGTCCTGGAAGCTGTCATCACGGGCCGCATCGCGATAGGCCGCCTTGAGTTCATTGAGCGCAGGAATCAGTGTTTCGGGGACAAACTGCCCACCGTAGGGGCCGAAGTGGCCCGTCGAATCGGGTGCGTTGTAGGTCATATCGGATGGTAGACGCGTCAAGGCGTGCGCACCGCCTGAACAAATTGGTTGATGGCTTCCGGATCCTTGCGCCCTGGCTCGGCCTCGACGCCGCTGCTGACATCCACGCCATACGGCGCGACGGCGGCGACGGCATTGGCGACCGTATGCGGCGTGAGCCCGCCAGCTACGAAAAATGGCACATCGATATCGGCGTCCTTCAGGACGGACCAGTCGAAGGAGCGGCCCGATCCCCCCTGGAGTAGAGGATCCCACGTATCGAACAACAGGTAGTCGGCGACGCCGGTCCACGCAGCCGCCTTCCGCGTGACCATGTCTGCGGTCCAATCCGGCTCAATCCGTATGGCTTTTATGACCGACACGTCCAGATCCTGCGCCATGTCGGGCGACTCGTCCCCATGAAGCTGAATGAATTCGAAGCCGGCAACGCGCGTAGCCTGATGTATGTCATCGGCAGTCCGGTTCACGAACACACCGACTGTTCGGGCACCATGAATCCATTCGGCAATTTCGGCAACCGCCTTCGGGGAGATGTACCGCGGGCTGCCCTCGTGTTGGATGAATCCCAGGAAATCGGCACCCGCTCCCGCGGCGAATCGGGCATCGGCCAGGTTCGTAAGGCCACAGATTTTGATTTTTGTCATGGTTTTGGCAGCAGAATCAGGCCTGGACAAAGGTGGCAGCGAGCGAACCGGGATCGGTGGCCCGCATGAATGTTTCCCCAATGAGGGCGGCATCGATACCATGCTCCGCCAGCATCCGGATATCGTCCGGACTCTGGATGCCACTTTCGGCGACGCGCACGATATGCTCTGGCAGGGAGGCGAGTGCGTCCATGGCCCTGGGCAGGTTCACCTCAAACGTGTTCAGGTCGCGACTGTTCACGCCGACAATATCGAACGCATCCACGTCGAGTTTGTCGAGTTCACGTATATCGTAGAGTTCCATCAGAACGGACAGTCCCGATTGCCGGGCTGCAGCGACGAGCTCAGCTGCCTGGTCACGTTCCAGGATCGTGGCAATCAGCAGCACGGCGTCGGCTCCCCAGGCGCGGGCCTCGGTAATCTGATACGGATCGACAATGAAGTCCTTGCGCAAAAGGGGAATGGATACGAAACGGGCCTGCTCCAGGTGCTCCAGTGCCCCCTGGAAGTGTCGGGGCTCGGTCAGCACGGACATGGCGGCGGCCCCGGCGGCCTGGTAGGCCTCGGCAATGGCGGCCACGTCATAGTCTTCACGGATGACACCTTTCGAAGGCGAAGCCCGTTTGGCCTCGGCAATGATGGCACAGCGCGGCGTAGCGTCCAGTGAAGATGCGGACTGCATGGCCGGCCGGAGCGCCTGCGCAAGCGACATGCACCCGCGCGCGTAGTGAGGGCGCGACTCGAGCTCGGAAAGAGGCACGCGCCGTCGCCGCTCCCGCACAATGTCCCGCGTATCATCCACGATGCGGTCCAGGATGGTCGCCATGTCAGGGTGCCTCCTGCGTTACGGCCACCATCTGGTCCAGTTTGGCCCTCGCCCGGCCCGAATCAATACTCTCGGCGGCCAGGCGGACGCCTTCGCCGGGCGTCTCCGCCAGGCCTGCCACGACCAGCGCAAACCCGGCATTCAGTAGCACAATGTCACGCGGAGCCCCTTTTTTCCCATCCAGGATATCACGGGAGATGCGGGCGTTTTCGGCCGCGTTACCGCCCTGCACGGCAGACAGCGGGGCGACCTGGAGGCCGTAGTCGAACGGATACACGGTCTGCTCCACCACATCGGCGCCCACATGGTCCACACGGTAAATCGTCGTCGGGCCGGACAGGGATATCTCGTCGAGGCCATCGTGGGCGTGCGCCGTAATGACGCGCTCCGCTCCCAACTCGGCCAGGATCTGTGCCATGAGTCGGGCGATGTCCTTCGTGAATGCGCCGACCAGATAGCGCCTGACACCCGCCGGATTGCACATCGGGCCCAGGATGTTGAAGCATGTCCGGACACCCAGTTTCCGGCGCACCGGCATGACGTGCTTCAGAGCCGGGTGGAAGAAGGGCGCAAACAGGAAAGCACAGTCGGCCTCGCGCAGGCAGTACTCCACGCCTTCCTTGCCAAGCTCGGTCCGGAGTCCGAGCGCTTCCAGGACATCCGATGCCCCGCTTTTCGACGATACGGACCGGTTGCCGTGCTTGGCAATCGTGGCGCCGGCGCCCGCGCATACGAAGGCGGCGGTGGTGGAAATGTTGAATGTGCCACTTCGGTCTCCGCCCGTGCCGACAATATCGAGCGCGTGCGCCGGCGCCACAACCTGCGTGGCGAACGAGCGCATGGCCGAGGTCAGCCCCGCCAGCTCATCGAACGTTTCACCCCGCCCGCGCAGTCCGAGCAGGAAGGCGGCAATCTGCTCGGCCTCCGCATCGCCCCGGAGAATCAGTTCCATGGCGCGGACAGCGTCTTCACGCGTGAGCGGTGTGTGTTCGGCAATGCGGGTCAGGATGTCATGCATGGGCCATTCGCCCGGCGCGGGCGGTCCAGTTGTCAATGAGGCGGTGACCTTCGGCGGTCAGCAGGCTTTCGGGATGGAACTGGATTCCCTCGACCGGATGCGTACGGTGCCGGAGTCCCATGACCGTTCCGTCTTCGGTTTCGGCGGTAATTTCGAGGACGTCCGGAACGGAGTTGCGGTCTACGACCAGCGAGTGGTACCGCGTAGCCGTAAAGCCCTGGGGCACACCCTCGAAGAGCCCGCTGCCAAGATGGGAGATGGTCGAGGTTTTGCCGTGCATGAGGACAGGGGCGTATCCGATTCGGCCGCCATAGACTTCCCCAATGGCCTGGTGGCCCAGACAGACGCCGAGAATGGGCGTTGTTTCGCCAAGCACGCGGATCACCTCTTCCGTTATGCCGGCATCGGCCGGGCGGCCGGGACCCGGAGATATCAGGATGCCCTCAGGGCGCAGGGCATCGATGTCATGGACCGTGATGTCGTCGTTGCGGACAACACGCAGGTCACCGCCCACGGCACGGGCAACCAGGTGCACCAGGTTCCAGGTAAAGGAATCGTAATTGTCAATGATGAGGATCATGGCGTGTTGCCAATCAGGATATCAGGTGTTCCAGGTCGTGATCAGTCCGACGGCATCCCGCACGCGCTCCATCACGGTTTCGGCCCGCTCGCGGGCACGCTTTCCGCCATGGCGGAGAATGTCCATTACGTCGTCGGGGTGTTTCGCCAGCTCCCGTCTCCGCTCGCGGGCTTCGGCAAACCGGTCGGTGATGAGCGTCAGCAGTTCCTTTTTGGCATGGCCATACCCATACCCGCCCGCCCGGTAGTCTGCTGCCACGCGCAGACGCGTTTCCTCGTCTGCAAACAGGCGAATGAGTGCATACACGTTGCACGTATCCGGGTTCTTGGGTTCTTCCAGGGGCGTGGAATCGGTCACGATGGCCATGACCTTCTTCCTGAGCACCCGGCCTTCGTCGAAAATACCGATGGTGTTGTCATAGCTCTTGGACATCTTGCGTCCGTCCAGACCGGGGACCACCGCGACATCGTCGAGGATATACGGCTCGGGGATTGGAAGAATCTGCTCGGAGGTGGTATTCGTCCCGCCGCGCCCGAAGCGGTCGTTGAACCGGGCGGCCAGGTCGCGGCATATTTCGATATTCTGCTTCTGGTCGGCGCCGACCGGCACGCGGTGCCCACCGTAGATCAGGATGTCGGCGGCCTGGAGGACCGGATAGTTGAAGAGACCTGCATTGGCCGACAGCCCCTGTGCCACCTTGTCCTTGTAGGCCACACCCTTATCCAGTTGGGAAACGGGTGTGAGCGTGTAGAAAATCCACGCGAGTTCATTCACGGCGGGAACGTCACTCTGCAGGAAGAGGTGACTTTTGTCCGGGTCGAAGCCGAGCGCGAGGTAATCGAGCGCCACGTCGATGGAATAGGTGCGCAGCCGGTCGGCATCGTGTAGCGTCGTGAGCGCGTGGTAGTTGACAATGAAGAAATACGACTCGTGCTGGTCGTGCAGGGCAATGTGTTGCCGGATGGCGCCGAAATAGTTGCCCAGATGGAGCGTCCCGGATGGTTGGATACCCGAGACCACGATCGGCTTGACGTTCAATTCGGTCATCGGCATCAACAGTTCCGAATCAGCGTCATCCGGGCTTCGTGGTTGGCCGCAACGGCTGCCAGGATGGCTCGTGTTCGCATGTGGTGTTGAATGTCGACCTGCTGTGCAAGCGCCTCGCCGAGCGCTTTTTCCTGCGCACGTACGCCCGCCCAGCCATCGGGCTCGAACGTATAATCGGATGCTTCCAGGTCTACACCGTTGTAGGCCACACCGCCCGCACTGAACACCGTCTCACACATTTTCCCGATATCCATCCGCAGCACCTTCCGGGCCTGGGCCATATCGTCGGCCGATACGGCCCCTGCCGTGGCAGCGCCCGCCTCCAGGGCGCGCTGCGCAGCATCCCAGTAGTGCATGGTCACGGTCATGACACGGATAACCGGGTTCAGGTGGGAAACCGTCTCCCCGCGGTCAATGGTGGTTCCGGCCCACCCCTTCTGCAGCAGAATGTCCTTGATGCTCATGATGTCCTGTTATTGCGTTCTGTGTGCAAAGTAACGTATTTCTGCGAGGCGTCCCCGGCGGCCCCTTTGAATCTATCGCGTAAAAGGTTGCTTACTGCAGCTCGTTGGCGGCCAGTCCAATGGCCCGGTGAAGGGCTTCGGCCTTGTTTCTGGTCTCTTCGTATTCGGCACGGGGAACACTGTCATATACAATTCCGGCTCCCGCCTGGATGTGGATGCGACCGTTCTGCACCACCATGGTCCTGATGGCAATGCATGTGTCCATGTTGCCCCGGAAATCCATGTATCCAACGGCCCCGGCGTAGACACCGCGGCGCGTGGGTTCCATATCATCGATAAGCTGCATGGCGCGCACTTTCGGGGCGCCGCTTACCGTGCCGGCCGGGAAGCAGGCAGAAAGCACATCGACCGGTGTCAGATTGTCGCGAAGCGCACCCGAGACGGACGATACGATGTGCATGACATGGGAATAGCGCTCAATGTAGGCGTATCGGTCGACCTCCACCGATCCATAGCGGCTGATGCGTCCCAGGTCGTTTCGCCCCAGGTCCACCAACATCAGATGCTCGGCGCGCTCCTTGGGATCGGCGAGCAGGTCGTTTGCCAGGGCATCGTCCTCGGCGCTTGACGCCCCGCGGCGCCGCGTGCCGGCAATCGGAAGCAATTCCGCACGGCCGTTCTCGACCCGGACCAGTACTTCAGGAGATGACCCCACAAGCGTGAAAGCGTCAAATTCCAGGTGGAAGAGGTACGGAGACGGGTTCACCTGCCGAAGCGCCCGGTAGAGACGGAACGGGTCGCCCTCGAAGGACGTGGAAAACCGTTGCGAGAGCACGATCTGGAACACATCACCTTCCACGATATGGTCCCTGGCCCGCTCCACCATGCGCTCGAACTGTTCTCGTGTCATGTTCGACGACATTTCGCTGGTCAGAGTGATCTGTTCCGACTGTGGCGACACGGGCCTGGAAAAGGCTTCCTTCAGTTCGAGCAGACGCTCATGCGCCTGGGCATAGGCGGCTTCCACATCCGTGCCTTCCGATACCAGAAGACTCGACATGAGCACCAGTTGATGGGAGACGTGGTCAAAGGCAGCCAGCGTATCGTAAAAGCTCCAGATGCCGTCGGGAATGTCGAGGTCATCGGGTGGGGACGAGGGCAGATATTCGAGCGTCCGGACTACATCGTAGGCCATGAATCCGACAGCACCGGCTGTGAGGCGGGGAAGCCCGTCCATCTCGATTTCGCGGTATCGGGATCCTATTTCTGAGAGGACCGACGGGACACTCTCATGCCGGATCTCAGGCTCGGCGCCCGTTCGCTCCACAAGGGTCGTATCTCCCCGCCCCGAGATGGTCAGAAAAGGATTACGCCCGAGAAAGGAATACCGGGCCAACTTTTCGCCACCTTCCACGCTTTCGAGCAGGAACGGCTTCACCGCTCCCTGGCGGAGCGCATAGAAGGCGCTCACGGGAGTCAGCAGGTCGGCTCCCATGCGCAGCGAAAGGGGCAGGACCACGACTTCCTTCCCGGCGGGCGGGTTGTCTGCAATCAGTTGGTGGACCGTATTGAGTGGGAGCATGGCATATTCGTACAGTGGGGCGGAAGGCGTTCAGCCCTGTTTCGGCAGGCCGTCAAATTGTGGTGCCTCGGGGGGCGTCATGCCCATCATGTGATACGCAATCTCAATTCCACCGTGCTCGCGGAAGTCATCGAGCAGAACCACCGAGAGGGCGTGTTCACTGCCACGGCGCTTGCGGGCCTCGCACAGGTATCGGAGCGTGAGCTGCACGCCGTTGGGTGTCATCCGGACATAGACGAACGGCGTCATGATGGAGTAATGGACAAGGAATTCGCGCGAGAGGGCGTTTATTTCGGTACGGGCCTGCTGTTCCAGGATGGCGGCCGATTCTTCCGCGTGGCGCAGCATGATGTCGCGCGCCGCGCGCCAGTCACTCCGGTACGTGACCGTCACGCTGAGCTCATTCCAGATGAAACGGAATGAATGGGTGTAATTGTAGGCGGCGTGCTCGAAAATCCATGAATTCGGGATGTGCACGATGCGGCCGGTACTCTGGTCCGCATCTACCCATCCACCGATTTCCATGAGGGATGTACGCAGCAGGCGAACGTCAATCACGTCGCCCTTGACGCTTCCGATCTCCACGCGATCTCCTTCCCGCCAGGTACCCAGCAGCGCAATGCGCATCCAGCCTGCCATGGAGAGCAGGACCTCCCGCATGGCGATGGCAATACCGACCCCCACGACGGTCAGGAGCGTCCACAGATCGCCGAGACCCGGTGACCAGATTACGACAACGGTCAGAATGGCGATAAGCCCACCGGCGCGACGGGAGAAGCGGGTGGATCGGTAAATTCGGCCTGGGTCAGTGAAATATCGTTGGGCCAGCTGGCCAGCGAGCCGAACGAACAGGACCGTCAGCAGCAACAGGGCGGCCGTAATCAGGATGTTGACAACAACCTCGTTCTGCAACGCGGCGCCAATGTCCAGATCCTGCATGATGCTCGTGAATTGATGAATCGGGAAACTACGGCGCAGGTTTATATTATACGGTCACGTTGAACTTCCGTTATTCCCTGTCTACCAGACCTGATCTTCCGATGTGGTTTCCTGAGATGCTGTTTTCAAAGCGTATGGCTGTTGTGACCCTCCTGGCCGTACTTGTTGCGCCAACTCCTTCCCGTGCACAGACGTCAGCCACACCGAACCTGATGTGCGCATGGTCCACCTCGATCGCACCCGTCGACGATTGGCAGCGGCTCATTACGCTCGGCGATCCATACGTCGGAAATCCGAACTCGGATGTTACCGTGATCGAGTATTTCGATCCGAACTGTCCGCACTGCAAGACACTGCACCCTATCATGACGCGCGTCATTTCCGACAGGAAGGACGACGCGGTGTTCTACAAAATTCCCTTTCCGCTCTGGCGGTATTCCCTGCCGCAGATTGAGGCCCTGTATGTAGCAGCACAGGACAATCGATACCATGAGATGCTGAATATGCAGTACGCACGTCAGCAGCCGGGTGGCCTGGGCGTCGATGAACTGGTGGCCATTGCGGGAGAGATCGGGCTCGACCCGGTTGCGTTCAGCGAGCGGCTTGAACGGGGGCACAACCAGAAAACCATACTTTCCCGGCGCCAGGAAATCGCGGATCTGGGTGTGCGCGGGACGCCCTCGGTGATGATCAACGGCCGTTTCGTTTCAAGCGACAGCAAGTCCTACGAATGCCTCGTGCAGCTCATTGATGCCGCTGGACAGTAGCCGAAGCCGTCGTAACTTGCGGCGAATCCAATGAGCCCCCACACGCCCCACCTGCCCATGTCTTCCATCCAGTCTGCCAGCGCCTCGCTGGCGGTGAATACGCTCCGTTTCCTCGCCGTCGATGCCGTTCAGAAAGCCAATTCCGGTCATCCGGGGATGCCCATGGGAGCGGCCCCCATGGCGTACGTGCTGTGGCGCCACCACATGAACCAGGATCCGACGCACCGGGACTGGCCGGATCGTGACCGGTTCATCCTGTCGGCCGGTCACGGATCCATGTTGCTCTACGGCCTGCTGCACCTGTCCGGATATCCGCTTTCCGTGGAGGACCTGAAGGAATTCCGACAGTGGAACAGCCGGACGCCGGGTCATCCGGAGTGGCGGCACACGGCCGGGGTGGAGACCACTACGGGCCCTCTCGGACAGGGGTTTGCCAACGGGGTTGGTATGGCGATCGCCGAGCGCTACCTGGCGGCCCATTTCAACCGGGAGGAGTTCGACGTTGTCAATCACTGGACGTATGCCATTGTGTCCGACGGCGATCTGATGGAGGGCATTTCGCACGAGGCCGCATCGCTTGCCGGTCACCTCGGGCTCGGCAAGCTCATCTATCTCTACGACGACAATGGTATTTCCATCGACGGTTCGACCGATCTGTCGTACTCGGAAGATGTCACGGGCCGGTTCGAGGCGTATGGCTGGCAGGTACTGCACGTGCGGGACGGCAACGATCTCGAATCTATTGACAGGGCACTTTCCGATGCCCGCGCCGAAATCCGTCGCCCCACGCTGATCCGCGTCAAGACCGTCATCGGTTTCGGGTCTCCGGCCAAGGCCGGGACGGCCGCATCGCACGGTGCCCCGCTCGGTGAAGAGGAGGTTCGGGCCACCAAAAAGGCGCTTGGTTGGCCGGAAGAGCCTGCATTCCATGTACCGGACGAGGTCCGCGAGCATATGCTGTCCATCGCGGAGCGCGGCGCTGCCGAGCGGACCCGATGGGAGGCTCTCATGAAAGACTACCGGGAAGCGTTTCCCCTGCTCGCCGCCGAGTGGGATGCATGGCATGCGAATGAGCTGCCCGACGCCGTTTTTGAAGCCATTCCTGCATTCAAGGCGGGCGAGGCCCTGGCCACCCGGGCGGCATCGGGCAAGGTGCTGGCAGCGATCGGACCCCATGTCCCGTCGCTCCTCGGAGGCAGCGCGGACCTTACGGGGTCGAACAACACGGATATCCCGGGTCGCGAGGGCTTTGAGCGGGACAATCCCAACGGAGGCTATCTCTATTTCGGGGTGCGCGAGCACGCCATGGCATCGCTCTCCAACGGCATGAGTCTGCACGGCGGTCTTCGGCCCTACTGCGGCACGTTCCTGGTCTTTACCGACTACATGCGGGGCGCCATGCGTCTGAGCGCCCTGATGGGACTCCCGGTCACCTACGTGCTCACCCACGACTCGATCGGGCTGGGAGAAGACGGACCGACGCATCAACCCGTGGAACATTACATGGCGCTTCGGGCCATGCCCAACGTGTACTTCATCCGCCCGGCCGATGCCACGGAGACGGCCGAGGCCTGGGCGCTCGCACTTCGCACGAACGGCCGGCCCACGCTGCTGGCTCTCACGCGCCAGAAACTCCCCGTGCTGGACAGGACGCGCAGTGTCGATGCCGACGTGGCGCGCGGCGCGTACATATTGCGTAAGGAAAAGGGTCCGCTGCAGGTGATCCTGATGGCGACCGGCAGCGAGGTTTCCCTGGCGGTTGACGCGGCGGTCCGACTGGAAGATGAGGGTCTGGGCGTGCGCGTGGTCTCCATGCCTTCGTGGGAGGTATTCGAGGAGCAGGACGAGGCCTATCGGGAGCGTGTACTGCCGCCTTCCGTCACGGCGCGCGTATCGGTCGAAGCCGGCGTGACGCTCGGGTGGTCACGCTACACGGGAATGGAGGGTGTCAGCGTGGGACTGGATCATTTCGGTGCATCGGCCCCGGCCGGAAAGCTGTTCGAGGCGTTTGGTTTTACGATAGATGCGGTCGCCGGGGCGGCCCGCAGCGTACTGCCGCCTTCATGAGGGGGCTGGCACGGTTCGCGTCGGGCCGTGCCAAGGCACAGGCTGACTTCCGCCTGTATTTTACGAATCTCCCAACCCACGTTGCCATGTCCACACTGACACGCCGCCACTTTCTGGAGAGCGCCGCGCTCGTCGGCGCCGGATCTACTCTGTTCCCGGACATCCTGGGCGCTACCGCTCCGCGAGGCGACGAAATCACCCTCGAGCACATCCGGCACGCCGAAGTGCTTGCTGGTTTGTCTTTCACCGACGAGGAGCGCGAACTCATGCTCGCCAGCCTGGAGCGTGCCCGTGACGGGTATGTGGCGCTCCGCGAGGTGCCGCTGCCGAACCACGTAGTGCCGTCGCTTGTTTTCGATCCCACCATCGGTGGAGAGCGGGCGCCGGAAACCGCCGCGCCAGGGCCCATCACCTGGCGGCCGGCGCCCCCCATCCCGCGCCCAACCACGGACAATGACCTGGCATTCGCGTCCGTAGCGGAGCTGTCGGCGCTCGTCAAGGCGCGCATTGTGAGAAGTGTCGAATTGACCAGGTTGAGTATGGAGCGGCTCCGGCGCCTCGATTCCACGCTCCACCACGTAGTGACCATCACAGAAGAGCGCGCCATGCGCCAGGCCCATGTGGCCGACGACGAACTCGATGCCGGAGTCTGGCGCGGCCCACTCCACGGCATTCCCTGGGGCACCAAGGACCTCGTCAGTGTGGCCGGCTACCCGACGACGTGGGGCGCGGCTCCGTACCGGGACCAGGTCATTGCGGAGGACGCGGATGTGGTCCAGCGGCTCGACGAAGCCGGTGCCGTACTCGTGGCCAAACTTTCGCTCGGGGCCCTGGCCATGGGCGACGTCTGGTTTGGCGGCAAAACGCGCAACCCGTGGAATCCTGACGAGGGATCGAGCGGCTCGTCCGCTGGTCCCGGCGCCGCCGTGGCGTCGGGATGCGTTCCGTTCGCCATCGGATCGGAAACGCTCGGATCCATCGTATCTCCATCCACCCGCAACGGAGTCACGGGCTTCAGGCCCACATTCGGCCGCGTCAGCCGCGCCGGCGCCATGACGCTGGCCTGGTCCATGGACAAGCTGGGTCCCATGTGCCGCAGCGCCGATGACTGTGCGCTGGTGTTCGCATCCATCCATGGAGCCAGTCCGGCCGATCCGACCTCCCGGTCGACGCCCTTTGCCTGGCCCGCCGAGCGCCCGGTAACCGATCTGCGTGTGGGCGTCGTGCGCGAAGAGGACTATCGGAACCGGGACGCGGATGAGGCCATGCTGGCTGTGCTCGAGCGCATGGGGGTTCGGCTGGCCGAGGTCGCGCTGCCCGATATGGACACCGGCCCCATGCTGCAGATGCTGCGGGCCGAGGCATCGGCCGCGTTTGACGACCTGGTGCGTTCCGGGCGCGTCACCGAACTTGTCCGCCAGGACGCCGGAGCGTGGCCCACGACATTCCGGGCAGCCCGGTTCATTCCGGCCGTTGAGTACATCAACGGCGCGCGGGCGCGGACGCTCCTGATGGCGGCCATGCGGAATGTCTTCGAGGAGGTGGATGTGATCGTTGTGCCGACATTCGGCGCGGGCCAACTGGCCATCACGAATTTGACCGGGCATCCGAGCGTGACGCTCCCCAACGCGTTCCGTCCGGTTCCCGACGCTGCCAGACCAGCCTACCGGAATCCGGACAGCATTACCGTCATTGGAGATCTGTATGCCGACGAGCGCGTACTGGCTGTTGCCGCCGCCATGCAGGCTGGCACGGACTTCCACAGGCGGCGCCCTCCCGTTCAATAAAAACCATCATCACCCATGTCCATTTCGTTCTATACCCTGCTCCACATCATTGGTCTCATTCTACTGGTACAGGCTGTGGGCGCGGCGAGCTTCCATCGCATGCAGACCGGGGAGGCGAGTCATCCGCGTATGAAACTGCTCTCGATCATGCACGGTGTGGGCCTGCTGTTCATGTTGGTTTCCGGCTTCGGGATGCTGGCACAGCTCGGTATTACCGGTGGACTTCCGAATTGGATTTACGCCAAACTGGTTATCTGGCTTGTGTTCGGGGCATCGATTGCGCTTGTGAACCGGGGCAAAGGCAGTCCCATGCTCTGGTGGGCACTGGTGGTCGTGCTGGGCGGCGTGGCCGGCTGGCTTGGGATTTTCAAGCCGTTCTGACGTGTGCCGTTCGTAGCCACGCTGACACTGGGGAAGTGACCATCATTTCTTCGTTTGTGGTAGCTACGGCAAGGCCGTATATTTGACAGCTTTGGGCCGTTTTTGCCCGCCACCCCGCGACCGAACCACAGACGCTACATGACAGGACCCATTGTCAAGATGAAACTGTCGGACTTCAAGTTCGACTACCCCAAGGAACTGATTGCCAAATATCCGGCTGAGCCGCGGGATTCCTCGCGTCTGATGGTGCTCAACAGTGCCGAGCGGACCATTGAGCACCGGCAGTTCACGGACATCATGGACTATTACGGCGACGGGGACGTTTTCCTGGTCAACAATACGAAGGTGTTTCCTGCCCGTCTTTTTGGCAACAAGGAGAAGACCGGTGCGCGCATCGAGGTGTTCCTGCTGCGCGAACTCAACGCCGAGAGCCGCCTCTGGGATGTCATTGTAGATCCGGCACGCAAGATCCGGATCGGCAACAAGCTGTATTTTGAGAACGACCTGATTGCGGAAGTCATCGACAACACGACATCGCGTGGCCGCACAATCCGGTTCGTATTCGAGGGGTCGAATGAGGACCTCTATCGGAAAATAGACGAAATCGGTGAAACGCCCATTCCGCCCTATTTGAAGCGGGAAGTGGAGGAGAGCGACCGCGAGCGTTATCAGACCATGTTCGCCGAAGAGCGCGGGGCTGTTGCGGCTCCGACGGCCGGCCTGCATTTCACGCCCGAAATCGTCGGCGCGCTGGAGGCCAAGGGTGTCAAGACGCTGCCCATAACCTTGCACGTGGGTCTTGGCACGTTCCGCCCGGTTGAGGTCGAGGATCTGACGAAACACCGGATGGATTCGGAGTTCTTCCACATCACGCCGGAAGTGGCAGAGCAGGCCAATATCGCCCTGGCGTCACGCACCAATACAGTGACGGCAGTGGGAACGACTGTGGTCCGGGCGGTGGAATCATCCCTGTCGGCGTCGTATAATCTGAAAGCCAACCGGGGATGGACCGACAAATTCATCTACCCCGAATACGAGTTCCACATCGTGGAGCGGCTCTTGACCAACTTCCACATGCCGGCCAGTACCCTGCTCATGCTCGTGTCGGCGTTTGCAGGTTACGAGTTCATGATGGAGGCCTACCAGGAAGCCATCAAGGAAAAGTATCGGCTGTTTTCGTTTGGCGATGCCATGCTCATCATCTGATGGAGGTTTTCCGTGGGTGTTGCGGTCATTATTCCGGCTGCCGGCGAAGGCAAACGCCTCGGCGGCCATCGGAAGCAGTTCCGTGCGCTCGGGGGGCTTTCCGTTCTCGAACAGACTGTGATGGCGTTCGAGAGGCACCCGGAAATAGATCATATCATCGTGGCAACGCCGACCGATGCCGTTGATCCGCTTGAACAACAACTGCGTCGCATAGGTACGACCAAGCTCTGGTGTGTCGTGGAGGGGGGGTGTTCGAGGCAGGAGTCCGTTTTCCGGGCACTGGTATCCATACCAGGTCACATCCAGGTTGTGCTGGTCCACGATGCCGTACGCCCCTTTGTATCCGCGGATGCCATTACGGAACTGGTGCGGCGTGTCCGCTCGGACGGCGCAGCAGCCCTTGCCGTGCCGGTATCGGACACGCTCCGCCGGGCATCGGAAAATACGTTCGGGGACACCGTGGAGCGCGACGGGCTCTTCCGCATGCAGACACCCCAGGGATTCCGTCGGGACTGGTTCCGTGAGGCTCACGAGGCGGCTCGCAACGAGGGACTGGAGTGGACCGACGATGTGGCGCTTGTCCAGTGGGCCGGGCACGAGGTGCACTGCGTCCCGGGAAGTGCCGACAATGTGAAAATCACAACTCCCTCGGACTGGGAGCGTGCGCAGCGAATGTGGCCTGTCTGGACGCAGGAGCACGTATGAGGATAGGTTTCGGATACGACGTTCACCGGTTGGTCGAAGGCCGCCCGCTCATATTGGGAGGGATCCATATTCCCTTTGGAAAAGGCCTTCTCGGTCACTCGGACGCAGACGTACTGCTGCATGCCGTGACCGATGCCCTGCTCGGCGCATCGGCACTCGGTGACATCGGTGCGCTCTTTCCCGATACGGATCCCGTGTGGAAAGGGGCCGACAGCGCCGATCTGCTCCGGGAGGTGGTCCGCCGCGTATCGGAGCAGGGCTTCACCCTCGCCAATGTAGATGCAACGGTTGTGGCCGAGCGCCCGAAGCTTCGAGATCACGTCGCGGCCATCCGGGAGAGGATGGCCGGCATTCTCGGTGTAGAGGTGAGCGCCGTCTCGGTCAAGGCCACCACCAATGAACAGATGGATGCGCTCGGGGCGGGGCACGGCATGGCCGCCTACGCGGTCTGCCTGCTGACATGATGGCGGAGTGGTTGTCGGACATACTGGACTGGATTGCGCTGTTGTCGCCTGTCTGGATCTACGCCGTCGTGCTGGTTGTGTCCTGGCTTGAAAACGTCGTACCTCCCGTGCCGGGCGACTTGCTGGTCGTGTTTGCCGGATATCTGGCAGGCCTGGGAAAGGCCGACCCCATGCTGCTTGTGGGAGTCGCCACCGTGGGAGGGACCCTTGGCTTCATGACCATGTTTGCCGCCGGCAGGCGACTTGGAGATGCGGTCCTCGCGCCGGACCGACTGACGTGGCTGCCCAAAAAGCGGATTGTTCGTGCCCGGGTCCACGTCGCCAGATGGGGGTACACCCTCGTTGCCACAAATCGATTCCTGTCGGGGCTCAGGTCGGTAATTTCCCTGAGTGTGGGCATATCCGGCAAACGGGCATGGCCAACGCTGTTCTGGTCTGCTGCGAGTTCGCTGGTATGGTGCTTCCTGCTGGTATACGGGGGCGTCTACCTGGGCGCCAACTGGGAGCGGGTGAGTGACTGGTTACAGGCGTGGGGCTGGGTCATGACGGGCGTATTGGTGCTGGTTGTCGTGTTGCGACTTGTGTGGATTCGGAAGCGGCGTCCCCAAAACGCGTGATACAGAGGCGATCCGGTTTCATTGATCCTTTACGGGTCAGGTTGTTGACTCTGGTCAGCCCCCCGGTTAAATTCCCTGTCTGGCCTTTACGGGTTTTGTGTGCTGGCGTAGCTCAGTTGGTAGAGCAGCTGATTTGTAATCAGCAGGTCGGGGGTTCGAGTCCCTCCGCCAGCTCAGTACGATCTTGGACAGGTACCGAAGCGGTCAACCGGGCTGGACTGTAAATCCAGTGGCTTAGCCTTCGGAGGTTCGAATCCTCCCCTGTCCACAGCAGCAGGGCACTTTGGTGCCGTGTTGCGCCTGCGTGCGCGCGGGAGTAGCTCAGATGGTAGAGCATCAGCCTTCCAAGCTGAGGGTCGCGGGTTCGAATCCCGTCTCCCGCTCAAAACGGCGGCTTCGGTCGCTGTCTGTGCCTCCTTAGCTCAGCGGTAGAGCACTTCCATGGTAAGGAAGGGGTCCCCGGTTCAAGTCCGGGAGGAGGCTCACGCGCACGGCAAGAGGCCGGACAGTCCGGTCTGGCAGGGCGTGCTTCGGCACGCTCTGCTCTTTACATACCACCCATCTGTTGTCAAGACACGACAAGGACATGGCTAAAGAACAATTTCAGCGCACGAAGCCCCACGTGAATGTGGGCACCATTGGTCACGTTGACCATGGCAAGACGACCTTGACCGCAGCAATCACGACAGTGCTTGCCAAGCGTGT
>Ga0210009_1001514_pt1 | contig 19712 bp, 21 predicted proteins | sample CryGeyCG2114_065_FD_185457 | JGI IMG/M metagenome (GOLD analysis project Ga0210009, IMG submission 185457) | Groundwater microbial communities from aquifer - Crystal Geyser CG12_big_fil_rev_8/21/14_0.65 (SPAdes) (version 2) | ecosystem: Environmental > Aquatic > Deep subsurface > Groundwater ... | reverse complement strand
TTGCCCCGCCAACGCTTCGGGCCGCTGCCGGGTATGGACAAATTCGATCGTGCCCCACCGCCCACAAGCAACCACACTGCTGCGACCTGACGACATCACAGATATCCGATGAAGGGGAACCTGCGAGATCACACCCGCATCGCTCAGAGCGGTCTCAAGGCTGATGTAATTAAAACCATCCGCACGCAAGCGCGCCGCCGCATGAAACAACAACAAACCACCGGGCGGCGATGCCCGCTCATACAGGTAAATGCCCCGGCAAACGCGTGCCAGATACCCCTCCCGCACAGCCCGGCTCAAAAGCGTCTTGAATGCCCCCCCGGAAATATCCGGCACAAGCGCCCGCAAGTCATAAGGCGTGAACAGACAATGATCGGGACTGGCGAGTACTGCCAAGTTTTGCATCAAGCGGCGGATAGGTTGCACGCAGTTTCACTCGTCGTTAAGTTTCACTTAGTGTAACTTAGTGATTAATTCTTATCAAGCCGAAAACGCGCTAATAGTTTGCCCCAAATCCGTCATTGCGAGGAACAAAGCAACCTTGGCCGATAAAACTTCTTCGCAAACTGCCCAACCACAGTGCGCCTACCCTTTTCCCAATAAAGGGTAGCGTCCCCTTTTTCTTGAGCTATGGCTGCAAGCATGGAACGGCGGAGGTTAGCGGACATCGCGCATTAAACGTAAAGGAAAGTGTGTTTAATTGTAAAGCAATAACGTGATAAACGTAAAAGCCGTAAAAAGGGTAGCGGTTTTACTAGGCGACCCGCACTTCGATGTGCCGGCCAAGTACAGTAGCTGCGGCCTCAATCTGATCCAGTTTTGAGGCATGGCGCAGGTCGAATAGGCGATCCACTTGGGGCATGTGCCAACCCAATCGGCGAGCCAGTTCGGATTTTTTGATTCCTTGTTCGGTCATCGCCTGATATACGCCCAACTTGGCGCATTCTAACGCCGAGGGGCGTACTGTCTTTTGTCCGGCGAGGGGCAGGCTGACAGCGGGTAGCGATTTACGGGCATCCACATAGAATGACAAACCCGTCTCCAATGCATCTACAGCGTTGAGCATGGCTTCATCCTCATCCGCGCCAAAAGTGATAGCTTCGGGCACATCGGCAAATGTCACCATTACTGTGCCGTCATCGGGGGTCAAAGTTACTGGGTAGTCGAACATGTTTTCTCCTTATTTCAAACCAAGCTGACGTTTAATGGCGGCTTCAAGTCCTTTTCCAAGTTCCGTCGTGCCGTGCATGGGCAAAGCAGACTGCTTGCCGTTCAAAAAAACCTTCAAGTGAGAACCCTTGCCTGGTTGAAATGTCGCCCCTTGTTGTTCCAACCACTTTTTCATTTGTTTCGAGTTCATAAGGCAAATACTAAACAGAAGTGTTGTGTTAGTCAACCGAGGAAAAAGGGGACGCTACCCTTGCCCCTTGCCCCTGTTCCTAATGCCCCCCACCCCTCACAATCACCTTCACCCCGCGCCAGATCACCCACAAATCCAGCATCAACAAGCCAAACGAAGAACGCTTCAAATACTGATCCACATACTCATATTCGTACACCGGATTGCCCATCTCCGGCGTGCCTTTATTGATATGCCCCAAGCCCAGCAACCCGCCTTTGATCAAAAAGCGCGTCACATTGCCCTGCGCCCGGTCCCGCTCATAATGCAATATCGACAAAGGCCGTGGCCCCACAATGCTCATATCCCCCACCAGCACACTCCAAAACTGCGGCAACTCATCCAGATAAAACTTCTTCGCGAACTGCCCAACCACAGTGCGGCTATCCGGCGTCCACTCCGCCGAATACGCAATCCAGTCATGCCGCTTCGCCCCTTCAGGGTCGATGTACTTCATCTTGATCAAGCGTATCTTGTACTTCGGTACAATCTTCCCCGCACTCACCGCGTTGTAATAAAAAAACATCGGCCCGGCATTTTCGGGAATCAACCAACCCTCAATCACATAAGCAACCTTTAGCAACAGCAACACCGGTGCCGCCGCGAGCAACAGCAACAAGGCCACACACTTATCAAACGACATCTTAAAAAAACGCCCCGGCAGGGGCTGATCCAGCGCAAAAATATGCTGGTACTTCCGTTTGATTTCCTCGGTAGGCGGCTTATAGGGAAACGCCTCTTTAGGTTCGATTTTCTCGGTCATTATTTTCTCTCCATCAACTGCATTAACTTCTGCTCAAAACGCGACAATACAGATTCTTTGCTCAAATTATCTTCGGCATATCGGCGCGCTGCTTTGCCCAAACAAACTCGCTACTCACCGTCCGCCGCCAATTGCCGCAAAGCATCCACGAAGGCTTGCACATTACCTGGCTCCACCACCACACCACAACCCGCAACCACACCCGCCAACTCCGTACCCGCATGCGCCGTTGCAAGAACAGGACGACCGCTCGCCAACATCCCAGTCAACTTGGAAGGCATCACCAAATCCGCCGCATCGGCACGCTGCGGCAAAAGATGGATATCCACGAAATTCAGTAACTCATTCAACCGCGCCAAAGGCTGCAAAGGCAACCACAACACATTCGACAGATCAGCCGCTAAAGCCTGCATACGCACCTTTGCAGCCCCCTCGCCGCACAACACAAACCTAATATTCGGCGCATCGCTTTCCAAAATTCGCGCCGCCTCGACCACAATCTCCAAGCCCTGTTTCTCACCCATATTGCCTGAATAGAGTGCCACCACCGCGCCACCCGGAATATTTAACTCAGAGCGAAATACACTCTTAAGCTAATAGCTAATCGCATCAATATCCACCCAATTTGGAAAGTGCTGAACACGCTCTGCCGCCCCCCCTTATCCAGCAAGCGTTGCTGCATTCGAAAAGAAATAGAGGAAACGCAATCGAAGCGGCTCATCAAAACACGCTGGCCCCACAAAGCGAATCGCCGCGCAAGGGGTGAGCGCAGCAACCCCATATCAAACGCTGCATCCACCTCAAAATCTTGCACATGCAACCAAGCCTTGGCACCCGATAGCTTGGCCACCAACCATCCCTGTGGCGCACAAAACAAAGGCGGCTCCACTACCCACACCACATCGGGGCGCCAAAACACTTGACGTAACATAATTGGGAAACTGGAAAGCGCAAAACTAGCCAAATGTAGCACGCGTTTATAGTGGAACCATCCGTCAAGACAGAAATCAGTCTAGTTTAAGCTGGTCTGTCTCAATGCCCACGACCAGGATCCGTCCTTGAATCTTGTAACTTAACCCTCAACAACTGCCTGGCCGCACCAATAACAAATAAGGTATTCGTCACCAGATACCGCTTCCATAAGCGCCTCGGCTCAGACACCAAGCGATGAAACCACTCTAGCCCGCAATCCTGCATCCACTTTGGTGCGCGTTTAATCGTACCAGCGTGGTAATCAAACGCAGCCCCCACGCCAATCATCACGGCATTGATGCGACCACGATGCGCCGCCATCCACAACTCCTGTTTAGGGCAACCCAAACTCACCCACACCACGCCCGCACCCGATGCATTAATCTGCGCCACAATGGCATCATCTTCTTCAGGGGTGAGCGCGCGAAATGGCGGAGAGATAGCGCCTGCAATTTTCACGTTTGGGAATGAAGCTAGTAGCTTGGTCTGTAAAATCGCTAGCGTTTTATCTGTGCTACCGAAAAAAAATGCCGACTCATTACGCCCCTGTGATTCGGCACAATACTTCCACATCAAATCCGGCCCATTAATGCGTTTCTGATTTACATGCCCCAATTTACGCAACATCCACGCCACAGGCGCACCATCCGGTGTAGCCATATCCGCTTCATTTACAACACGGCAAAACTCAGCTTCTTGCGAAGCAGTCACCACCGAATGCACATTGCAGATGCACACATAGCGGCTCTCGTGATTGATCGCCCAAGTATTGAGTTGGGATAGCGCGCCATCCCAAGTGATGACATCAATTGGGGCGTTAAGAACTCGCGCGACTTGCCTTCGAGTATTCACAGCTTGGATGCCTGACAATATTGCTGCCACTTCCACATATCTCGGCACATCTCATCCAATCCACGCGTTGCCACCCAGCACAATTCTACTTTCGCCAATTCAGTATTCGCATAACACGCAGCAATATCACCAGCACGCCTTCCAACGACCTTATATGGAACGGGCTGGTCTGTTACTCGCTCAAATGCAGCGATCATCTCCAAAACACTGTATCCACGCCCAGTGCCTAAGTTATAAGTAAACACACCTGCGCCCTGTCCCAACTTCTCCAAAGCCTTCTTATGACCATTAGCCAAATCACAAACGTGGATGTAATCGCGCACGCCTGTGCCATCTGACGTAGGCCAATCGTTTCCGAACACTGACAACATCGCTAACTTACCCGCCGCCACTTGAGAAACAAATGGCATCAGATTATTTGGCACCCCGTTCGGGTCTTCACCGATCAAGCCGCTTTCATGTGCACCAACTGGATTGAAATAGCGCAACAACGCAATTTTCCAACGTGCATCCGACACAAAAACATCGCGCAAGATTTCCTCAATAATCAACTTAGAGCGACCATAAGGATTCGTCGCACTCAATGGGAAGCTTTCACTGATCGGCACGCTAGCTGGATCACCATAGACGGTGGCAGATGAACTAAAAACCAACTTGAACACACCGAATTCCGCCATCACCTGACACAATGCCAACGTGCTACCGAGATTATTGTCGTAATACATCAGCGGCTTCTGCACTGATTCACCCACCGCCTTCAATCCTGCAAAATGAATCACTGCATCAGTTTTGTGCTTAGAGAACACACCGCGCAAGGATTCCACATCACGCACATCCGCTGTTACCAACAGCGGTCGTTTTCCAGTAATTGTAGCAACCCGATCCACTACACTCGCCTTGCTATTGAGCAAGTTATCCAGGATAACCACCTCGTGCCCTGACTCCATAAGCTCCACGCAGGTATGACTACCAATATAGCCTGCACCACCTGTTACTAATATTTTCATTACGAAATCTTCCTTTCGCGGATTACAGCCTCATAAATATCAATCAACTGCGCATAGTTTTTCTCCGCTGTAAATTCAGCTTCGTACTTCGCGTGTGCCTTTTGCCCCATCATGGACATCTGTTCTGGATTAGCTAATGCCCATGCCAATTTATCTGCCATATCTTGTACATTACCAGCCTCGAACAGCAATCCCGTTTCGCCATCAGTCACAATCTCAGCCAGTGCACCAATGCGGCTAGCGATCACTGGCAAACCTGCGGCAAAAGCCTCCACGATGGTGCGCGGAAAATTCTCATACCAGATACTAGGTATGACCAGCGCCAATGCACTATTCATTTCGCGCCTTACTGCATCGGCAGGCAGTGCGCCTAACTTAGTCACGCCTTGCACACCATCTAGCATTGCCGCCTGTGGTCCATCACCTGCAACGCACAACTTGGCATCCGGCAACAGCAACGCCGCCTTTCCTAACGATTCAATGCCTTTTTCCACGGACAAGCGGCCAACGAACAAGATGCCACTCCTCACTCCGCTCGCCCCTTGGGAGAGGGGGTGGGGGTTGTTTGGTGAGCTATCAGCCTCATCCTTCCAATCCACAAAGTTAGGTTTCACCGCAATCAACTCAGCTGGCAATCCACCTTCAATAAACTTCTTCCGGCAAAAGTCGTTCAGCGCAATGTAACGTGATACCTTGTTGCGATATGTCCCTAAGCTACGATGCAAGGTCACCAATCCTGCCAGCACAGCCGATGCCGCACTTGACCCGCGATAACACTTACGCACCACACCACGCCAAGGCAAATTCCCTGCGCAGTCTTCACACACTTCCCCCTCACGCAAATACAGCGCACTCAAACACATCAACCGAAAATTATGCAGTGTCTGCACCACCGGCACACCCGCACGGGCCGCAGCCCAATAGATAGAGGGCGATATCAACGGTAGTGTGTTGTGTACATGAATCACATCAGGACGAAATGATTGAATCAATCGAGCTAGATCATCAGCCGAAAGAGAAGACCATAACGTTTGGACGGCAACAGTAGCCCTAGGCATCGTTGCAATATCATTGTTACTACGAAAGTAAGTTTCGACCTCGTTCCCATGAGAACGCAGCAAAGCGATTTCAGCTTCAACGACGGAATCTTCACCCCCGCGATGTTGGTAGGCGTTGTGAGCGACTATAACCCTCATGTTAACTTGACACTCCAGTTTGCCTTGCTTCCACCATCTTCCTTCGATAAATATCATTTACGACTTCTACTTTATTCTGCCAAGCAAAATCTTGTGAGCGAATCACCGCTCCTTTTGCCAAGGACAACCTCAATGCTTCATCTTGCTCAAGTTGAGTTATTGCCTTGGCAAGACCCGCAATAGCCTCACTCGGTGAAGATAACGGGACCTTGATGCCACAAGTATCATTGACAACATGTGCAAATCCGCAGTGGTCCAAGCAAATAATTGGCAAACCCAGCGCCAACGCCTCAATCGTTATTGTTGAAGTGAGATCGCGCAAGCTAGTAATAAGCAAAACATGGCTAGATTTCATAACATCCAAAGCTTGGTCGCGTGGCAACCAACCATGGAAGTGGCAATGCTTGGCCACACCAAGTTGATCAGCCAGTTGCTTCCAAGCTTTGGTGCGTGGCCCTTGGCCAAGTATATGCATTTCAATCTTAAGGGGTGAAGGCAAAAATTCCAAAGCTGCCAAACCAAGATTGAGTGCTTTTCTGGGAATATGTAGTCCTGTCCAAATAATACGAAGCGGCTCACTTTCATTTCGTCGACAAACCGACAGCGTAGGCTCGTAAGGTAAACCAACTTCAGTGATTACTAGGTTGGCGACACCCCAATGTTTAAGTATCTCTCTTTGATTGTCAGGCGTAGCTGCGAACAGCCCCAATCCCGCCACGTTCGCCGCCATGCTTGGCCGCGTCATAAACTTCATCTGGGCAATGTTGTAGAGGTTGTAACCTAAGTAATAAAAAGCGCCATACCAACCCACGCTAAATATAAATCGCCAAGGGAATATACCTAACCCACCCACGGGGCCCCAAACAAATGGAATGCCCAACTGCCATAGATAACCCGGTTCACGAAACCCTACCATAGTCAGTTGGTGGGCGAGATCAAAATCAATTTCTGCATGGAGTATCTTTGCTAACGCTAACGCGTCTTGTTGCCATCTTCTGTAATACCAGTAATAAGAAGGCGGCCATATCTTTCTTAGTGCACGGTTCCTCTGTTTACAGAGATATAAAAATTTAACGCTAGGCAATGCATTCGGGTGTTCCGCCAAATAGTGTTCAATATCGTCGCGGCATTTCTCATCTTCCACGATTACCCACAGATCATGGTGCTTAGCCAATTCAGAGACAAAGCCCCAGCCCACACCTAACTCAGACCCTTTGTACGGGCTGCAGGCATAAGCAGAAATCAGCACTTTCAACCGTTCTGTCATTTCCAGTTTCGATCCAATTCTTTGGCAAATTCAACATATAGTGGCGATTGATTGACGCGCACAAGCAACCAAAGTGCGAAATACATTTGCACTGTCTTAGCGCTGTCATTTACAAGAGGATCAACTCTCAGTAGTAACTTGGTGGCAAACTCAATTGCAACCTGAATCGCTTTATGAGGATCTGGTTCCACATAAACATGCACAAACGGAGATAGCGCATAGTAAAAAGCGTCACTCAACGCCAAACCCTGATTGCTGCTTTCTTCCCAGTCATAGACAAATAACCCTTGTGTAGTCCAAGTACAGTTCCAAGGTGCAAAATCACCGTGCGTGCGATGCAACAAGATTTGTATGCCTTCAGTCACGAATGAATCTAGCCGAGAATGCAAATTGTGGGATGTGTCGAATACCTCACTAGACAAGTTTCCACTTGAATTAAGCATATCCTTATCAAGCAACCAATCAGCCAGTGCAACCTGCCCTCGCTCAACCATAGATAGTTGGGTAAGAAAATCACATACCGCATTAGTCATGCGCGCATGACTAACCGATTTTCGTGGGCGAAATTCTTGCGCCAAGGTAAGTCGATCATCGGACTTATCTAAGGCAATAAATTGGGGGATTTGATTGAACAATGAAGTTCCGCCCATTAACTTCAACGCAGCGCCTTCACGATTCAAGGCGGCACGTGACTTAGCTGTTTCGGCCACTTTCAAGATTAAACGTGAGTGCTGTACGCCCACAGGCAAAACAACTGTTTTTCGATTGTCATCCGGCGTTCCGAGGTACAATGCAAAATCACTGCACCTATCCAAAACAAGAGGGCTCAAACCACGGGGCACTGCATCCTTTTCTTTTGTAGCAATTAACAATACCTTTCGCCTCAACAGAAAATAACTTCCCCAATAAGCCAAGCCACGGACAACCGACAATGCAACCCGAGCGATTAGTCGCCCTGGCTTATGGAGGTTCAAGCCTGCAATTGCAGCGTCTGATGATGAAAGTGGAATGACAACACGCGGATTATTAGCGGGTACTAACGCATATTCGCGTATCATCGAGTAGCCTACCAATTGCTCTTGTAATTGATCAACTGCTCGCCCTGCCCCCCAAGCACATACCCAATTCGCACCACCTATATTTCTTAAATTATCTTCAGATTCAGGTGAAATATCATCGAGCGCAATAAGATAACCATCAACTCTATTATCGCCTGCCTCACCCAATCTAATTTTGGCAACTGTTATCCACCATACTTGATCATCATTCCCCAACCCGTTGCAGATCACGGTCTTGCCGCAAGTGCTAGGTAGCAGCCAGCGCCAACCATAGCGATAATCGCACATCGAAGGAGGCATCAATTCTCTGTGAGTTTGATTAATTCGTATCTCTTATTTTCAAAAAGAGGCACATACAAGATTTGGCATCCGGAAGATGTTTCAGTAACAGTATTCGCTTAATCACGCGAAGTGCCTCAATTGAGGTGAAGAAATATTTTCGAGGTAATAAATCATGATGTTCAACCACCAAGAATCCTTCTCCTTCTACATATTTCTTTAGTTCAGCATATTTCCACTCTCTGACATGTCGCGGGTTATAGGGGGGGCCTTTATGGCTTAAAGGATATAAAGCATCTCGATTGGGGGTCGAAAGAATGAATAAAGTATTCTCGGTCATCGCCTCATGAATACCCTTAAGCAATGTGCTCGGATTATCAAGATGCTCAATCACATCACAGCAAAGAATTATTTCAGGTGAAATTGCTTTAAGCTTCCCCCATAGTGAATAGTCTTCGATTTCTGTGGTCCACCACTCAATATTCGATTGTGTTTGCTTAGCGATTTCTATACCGCTTGCTTGATCAACACCAATTACTTGGAAGCCATTTCCACCGAAATATTTTCTCGTTTTAAATCCTGTCCCACAGCCAACATCAACTATGCGCTTGCAACCAAGTTTGTTAGCTGTTGATGCAGCCAGTTGATATACAGGCTCTTGCCAACTGAGTGAGAATTCATCTTCAACTCCATTCCAAAAAGGATTTGCACTCTTCTCATGAGAAAGAACTGGGTTGATCTTATAATCCGATGGGAGTGAATAGTTGCTGACTATAGGCATTTTCAATTCCTTATGAAAATATTAGGTTAGATGGTTTTGAAGTTGAGCTTCAATAATTGATTTATAGTTGAGACATACAGACTCCCAGTTATATTTCTCAGCTATTAGTTTTTCAGGGTTCCCATTAAAAAAATCTTTGGGTTTAGATTGAAACTCCCCAAGCGCAGCCTCAATGCTTTCGATAGTCAACTCGCAGACAAGGCCTGCACGATATTTGACAACATTGTCAGCGAAGTTGGTTGCCTGAGTAACTAGCACTGGCGTACCAACAAATAATGCCTCGCGAATCGATCTCGGTATGCCCTCAAATCGAGAAGGATAGATAAACAAATCAGCATCCCTCATAAATTTAAACTTTTGCTTCCCATAGACTGGGGGATAGTATTCGACCCCCCCATTACTCAAAGCGGCAAGCTTGAAAAACAATGATTCATCAGTTTTACTTTGGAATGGCCCTATCACCGTTAGATTGTAATCAGTATGTCGTGCTCGAAATTTTGAAAAGGCAATTAATAGTTGGTCTAGACCTTTCCCAAAAATATCAATTCGCCCTACATAGATAAAATGCTTACCAGACTTCCCCTCTTGGCTAATTTCGAGAGTCGAGCATTCCATCACATCGGCAGTATCTATCCCCTCATATAGCTCTACAACTTCACCTTTATAACCATATGAGCGAATGCACTGCGTATTGAACTGTGAATATGATCTAACTATAGCGGAGTTGTTCAAATTTTGAAGCTCAAAACATACCTTCCACACGGACTTTAGTATTGGTGACTTATTCATTAACACTGGGTTGTACGGATTCCCTGGGCAGTACATATATTTGATGTTTATTTCCCCCAACATCCGGCAAACTTGAAAGTTTTCCTTAATATGCCCCCCGATGACCAAAAAATAATCGAAATCTCCATTGATTACATCATTTACCAGCGCCCTAGGGAGGTTCAGAAAAAAACGAGGGCGAAGATATTGATTTACTTTTACTCCGTTACTTTGATGTTCTAAATTTGCATTACCATAACAAAATGCATTTGTGGAAATACCAAGCTTTGAAAGACCAACTGCGAGATTCTGGATTTCAACAGGCATTCCGCTTTTGCCATTGTAATCACGATAGAAAATACCTAGCTTCACGGTACTGCTCCTCATTCACTAACACCCCTTAACATTTGCTTCGTCGGGGAAATTAGTGGGTTATTTCCACCACTTTTTGCCCCGCAAAAAAAGTTGCTGGCTCCAAAAACGGACATGCTCATCGGAGCTTGCCAAGCAGGCTTATCCACAGGCGGTCGCCAGCGCGCCTCTATCGCTGGCGGGCGACCGCCTGTGGGTAGGCCGTGTAATAAACACAATTTGACGAGTTTTATTATTCCACCCCGAAAATAATTACCCACACATTTTACTGACGAACCTAACATTTCTTCAACATTATTTTCAGGACGTCACTCGAAGTTTCCGAGATACTTTTTTCGGTTGATACAAGATAAGAATTAGACCTAGTAGAAGCGAACTGCTTCAGCGCTCTGACTTGCCTTTCAACCTCTCCCAAGGGAAGTTCTAATTTTCGTATCTGCAATACTCTAGGATTTCCATAGAGACAGATAATTAAATCAGGTTTAGGCGCAATCCAAACCATGGCGCGAATTAGCTTGGCAGGTAGTCCAATTCTGAATCTCAATGGGTCGATAATTATGTCATAAGCGTATCGATCAAATATCACTAGCGTAGGCTGCTTGGCGATCATCGGGCGAGTTTTAAGCCAATATCCAAAAACATAATCCAGCATTAAATATACCAAGCGGAACAATGACACGGCCTTTCCAGATGGTTTCTGTTCATGAGGATCAAGTACAGGCACATTTATAGTGGCAGCTTTACCTTTTAGTCTCGACAAGGGAGGAAATATGGTTGGACGCAAGTGTTGAACAACAACAGTATTGTGTGTTGCCATATCCAAGACGGGCTTAATGGCATTGATGATCGTTGACTTGCCAGCACCATCCACACCGAGAATCGCAACCACTTTCCCTGAAGGATTGAAATATCGCTTTGCTTTGGACCATTCGTAACTAGATCTTCCAACTAAGTATTTGACCGGTTTTGAAATTAGTGCATGACGAAAAAATGCATTTCGTACAAGATCAAATTCAATTACACGATTCTCAAGTACATTGTCCGACAACAGTAATTTATGCAGAAGGTTTAAAGTGCTTACCCCCATTGGTGCAAGTAAGCAACTTATCTCTTGCCAATTACACAGCACACCTTTCCTTGCGGCATCTGAGTACTTTTGGGGCATTGTTCTATTATTCAAAACTTCTTTCAACACGCCTAAGACACCAGCAAAATCCTCCGTGAGAACTGTGATACCCCGGTAATTGTTGGTCGGCCACTGGACATTCTTTGCTAGCAAACGCTGCCCTTGGAAGAACAAGCCAAAATTAATGTCAATGCAAAGCCCCCACCACCCCCCATCAGCATCTACATTTCGCCCAAGAGCAAATACCTTGTAGAAACCATAGGTCTGAATACTGCCCAGTGAAGTACCCCCCGCTTTGCTAATAGCTTTAGCAATAAGGACTTTCGCTACCGCTTCATCTGCCTCATCCACAATCAAATCAAGATCGCTGCCACCAGCACTGAACGGTAATGTCAGGTGATTCCTCATTACCGCATATCGAATACCTGAAGTATTGAAGACTTCAAATAAACCAATCAGAAAAAGACCTTCTGGAGAAAAGTTCACAGACCGGAAACCCATCGTCTAGACACTCGAACTGCCAACCAAAAACGCAGCATCAGGGCATACACTAATGTGCGATACCATTTCGGGCCAGCAACACCACTATATCGATCTTGTACTAAGCGGCGCTCCACTTTTCTCCGCTCAAGAAATTTCGAACTAATATTCGTATCATGCCAAGTGAATGAAGCAATTTTACTTGGCAAATATGCAATGCAGTAGCCCGCTTTGGCAATTCGAACATACCAGTCAAAATCCATTGTGACCTTAAATTCTGGATTTAATAAAACCCCATCGTTTATCACACGATGTCGAACAAAGGTCGAACAACTGGGAATGTAGCAACCGTAGTAAATCAGCATTGATTCGGAATAAAACAATTCTTTCTTTTGTTTAACCAACTTACCAACTGCATCAACAAAATCACAGTTTCCAAAAACAACATCCGCTTCTGGCTGCGCTGCAAAATAATCTGCTATCTGGTTTAACGCCCCATCTTCATACCACTCATCTGTGTTCAACCAACAAACAATATCCCCAGTTGCCAGACTAAATCCCTTATTGATTGCATCGGTTTGCCCACCATCCGGTTCAACCAATACAAGCAGCTCAACATTGCCATGATTGCACTTGTATTCTTCAAGTGTCTGTACCGTTTTATCTGATGAGCAGTTGTCAAGGATGATATGTTCAACTTTGAAATTACCATTTTGCTTACGAACCGAAGCCAAGCATTTAGCTATAAATTCCCCCTGATTGAAGGAGGGGGTGACAACTGATATTTTTATCATTTCGCTCGCCCATTTTTAGCCGAGAAATCGTACTCCAAAGACAGTCTGTAAAATACTCCAGCGGCTAGCCAGAATGAGATTGAAAAGTATGGATCGTCAAATACGTGAAAGAACCCAGATAACAACACTGTGAATACAAGGAATAATTTAACCACCAGCCTCTCTCGGCTACCCAGTGAGCTTAAAATTGGCATATAAATCCGCATTGCCAGATAGTAATAAATCAAAAAGAACACAAGTCCCGCATCTCCAATAAACCCAATGATGTTATTAAAAGCTTGGTATGCATCGGTGGTATATGACAAATGCAAATCATCATTAAATTGAGCAACCAGGTCTAGCCTAAATTGCTGAGCACTACTAGACATATAATTTCCTGGTCCAAGTCCTAGAATAAAGTTACCCGGCTCTACAATAAATGGGAGAAAAGACTCGATGAAATAATATGCTTTCAAATTGGCTAGTGGGTTGAGAAATAGTTCTAAAAAAATATCACCCGTTACATCATAGACATTAGCGTACTTTTGAAATCCGAATGCTAGAACAAAAAAAATCAATACCAACAGAAGGTTCCTCTTTATCGAGGTCGCTTCGAGAAATATCAAGAAGGGTAAGGATGCAACTAACAAAAATACCACCCTACCCGCGCCTGCCAATACTGGAGTTAAGCAAAGCACCATGCCAACTAAAAGCATTGGATACCTCGTTGTTTTAACCAAGACGTCTTTGCAAACGAACAGCATGGCTGCTACCGAAATTGAATAATATGAAAAAGCGTATGCTCGCGGGTAACCAAAAAATCCATTAAATGGGTCGTCAACCACTACTTGGCTGAACAACAGACTGGCATTGCTGATAACGGAATAAGCAAACTGTACTAACGCAAGAACGCCAGTGAATATTAATACTACATAGATATCTTTATATCGGACTTTTTCGATGATAATCAGTGCAAATCCAATCGGATAAAAAACAAGAAGTAAGAACGTGTAAAACTGTTGCAAACTCCCTGAGTTCAGCAGGAAAGAAAGCAACGAAATAGCCAGTAAGACTACTACAAGTTTTTTTATTGCTCTATGCAGTTTCCAACGAAATATTGAGTAAATCAAATAGCCAAATGCAACACCACGAATCAACAACAGTATAAGAAAATCAATTGCCCCTTTGAAACCAAACTCAGCCAGCAACACCCCTCTCGATGAAAAGTATGTGACCACAAATAACACGAAAAAAAACCAGACTCTCATCTTTGCAAGACTCAAACTGTTGCCTGTGAAGTCGTATGAATGATTTTTCCCATACTATTTAATTTGCCCAACAATTGTCGCAGGGTTGCCTGCGACAATTGAACCATCAGGAATGTTCTTGATTGTAACTACGCTCCCAGCAGCGATGATGCATCTCGCGCCGATATGTACCCCCTTTAAGATGATGGCGTTTGTTCCGATAAACACATCGTTTCCGACAACAATTTCTGCCGACCGCACTCCCTTTTTGTCATTTTCACCCTCTCGCCTAGAAAGATAATCGATTGAATGAAAATCATGATCAAAAAGCCTAGCATTTCCACCGATTTTTACGTAATCCCCAATTGTTATCCGCTGTCTCGAAGAAATCACCGCCGAAGTCAATCCAGAATTGTTCCCAATAACTATTTCCCCCCCCTCAATACATTCAAGCACTATGGGATTTGTTATACCGACAGTATTAGTGAGAAACCTAGCAATCAGCGTGACATTCTCTCCAATAAGAATTGAATTGATCTTAGATATCCGTAAATATACTTTACCGCACACCCTAAAATTACTCCCATATTCACAGCCATACATCCTAAGAAATAGTTTCGCCTTCAAAGTAGGGAAAATAAAACCGAACTTGATGCCCAATATTTTGATTACTTTGAACAACCAAATCAAAACGGATCGTAGTTTATTTTCCATTGGCCACAATCAGCGTTTTATATATATCAATGAGACTAGTAGCTATAGCATCGGCATTATGTCGCTCGGTTGCACGAGTTTTTGCATTCCTCCCCAAACGGCGAGAATAATTAGGTGAAGATGAGATTTCCAATATCCTTCGTGCAAGAATATATGGGTCGTTATCAGCCACTAATAGACCATCAACGTCATTGTTGATCATGCTTGCATTACCTCCAACATGCAACGCGATCACGGGCATACCCACAGCCATAGCTTCACATATGCTATTTGAACTGTTTTCTATATGAGATGGATGAACATATAGATGTGCATTTTTCAAAATTTCAATTATTTCTTTAGATGTCAATCTGCCATGTAGTTTGATTTTATTTTTTAGGCTTCCCAAGTGGTTGCTGTAAAAAAACCTATATGAGCTTGAGTTACTTGCCAGACCAATCACATGCCATCTAAAATCCACTCCCGCCTTATGCAACACTTCCGCTGTCGCAATTAGAGTGTCGTGCCCCTTGTAAAGGGGGTTAGAAATTGTGCTGACAATATCTAATGGTTGGCTGTTATTTCCCAGCCATTCAGCTCTCAAATATTCGCCAGAGATAATCTCGTCGCAGTGAAAATAATTTGCCTCGGGTGCAAACAAATTAGCAATCCCCTTATCCCAATCAGTCCTGCCAATGAAATTCCTACACTTATTAAAAATCCGATTTTCGATTTCAACTTTATTCTTATATATTTTCAATCCCTTACTGAGCGTATTCCCCTTAATGTAATCAGTTACACCTTGAGCTAGGAGCCGCTCAGATAATGAAATTGGAACTCTGGTAAGTTGATAGTAGTACGGATGAAGAATTCCTTGAAGATGGATAACGACCGGAGCTTTTGTGTTACCACAAATAAGACCATAATCCATCTCGGTTCCAAAAACTTGAATAACATCTGGGTCAATTTCCTCAATCAACCGTAAGTTATCTTCTAACCAACGGCTGGTGGGTTCACGCCCCAATAACAAGTCAACTCTTTTTTCAAGCTTGCTTCTTCTGTCAGGAAGTAGATAGTAGTCTGTCCCATTCAAACATTTCTTTTGAATGACCTTTGAGTTAACTCGTGTTGCAATTGAAAGTTGAATGTTTGGCATAGCAGAAAGTCTGCTTTCCAAGCACTGCATCCACCCTCCACCGAATGCACTCTTATCGAAATTTACAGCATTATTAGTAAACCAGAGAATCTTCATCAATTTACCCTAGGCGGTAGATGCCTATGCCTTCTCAAATAACCCAATGATGGAGACTGAATAATTCGGGAATAATTTATTAAATATTCGCGTTTCTAGGTATATTGCAGCGCGCATTCCCAATGTTCTATTCACGACATGGCTGATTATTGGCAATATGGTTGCATCAGAAGTCCACGCTACCAATTTTAAACCTGCATGATTTGTTGCCATATTTAACAAATGCCAATGATCCCATCCTTGCAGGTGCCCTGTATTAACTCCCCTTGTCATATTGGGATTTCGACGCAAACCATATAATTGCCTTAAATTGGGCACCGCAAGAACTACATATTTGTTTGATATCTCGCATAACTCCCGCAATACTTTTGAAGGATTTGGAACGTGCTCCAATACATGGAAACATGTAACTACATCATAAGTTCGCTTTTCGGTGGTACATAAACTTTCATCGACCGAAATTTTATACGTGGCCCCCCATTGCTTGGACAACGCCAAGCATGCTTCATCAACGTCTGCGCCCGAGGTTATATAGCCGGACGCAGATGCCAGCTTCATTGTCTCCCCTCTACCACAACCATAATCAAGAAGTGATATGCCATTTGGAGTGGGAACATATTTACCCAATAAATCAAGCGCCCTTACCTTCCAGTATGTTTCATAAAAATGATTTTTTGATTTTGACTCATCAATTTCATATGGCAAGTGTTCTATTTTCATATATACAATTCCATCGTTATTCTAAATTTAGGCAAATATTGCCTACCTGTTTGACCTGCCCATTTCTTCGTAATCAAGTTCGACCTCAACCGCACCACCAACCGCACCACCAACAACAATGCATTTCAATCACTGCTGTCCAAAACGTTTTCTGGACAGGTTTGCCTTATAGCAAAATCAATCAGTTATATTTGAAACAAGGTCAATTTGAAAATTGTGCCTACCATCGCAAATATGCTGTCCAAACTAAACTACCACCTACTCAAGTAGGTGGGTTAGCGCAGCTTGGGTGCAGGTGACTAAAGTCACCAAACCGCACCAAGCTAAACGCGCATGAATCAAAACATTTAATGTCAAAGTCACCGGCTAAAGCCGGTGGTTTTAACCAAATGGATTGAAATAACTGCTGGTGCAGGCAAGTCTGCTAAACCTGCTAAACACCGCTTCCCATCCCGTTCTACAAGCCTGTTTCTGGGTGGGGCCTCGCCACAGGGTCGGCATTCGAATCAAATATACTGTCCAAAACAGCGTTCGTGAAAACCTATTTTGGACAAGAGTGCATTTCAATATTTAATTGACGACTTAAAACCAAATGCACGCAACTGAATTGATAAGTATTTTTTGTCCATAAAATAATTCAGCACCACAACGGTAACTATATGAGCCACCACAACGCCGAATGCAACACCCTTTAGACCGTAATAGGTCGCACCAAACCACAACAATGTAGCTGACAGAGGCAACCCTAATGCTATTTTATATAAAAGTGTTTTTGTAGTTCTTTGTTGGGCACTCCAAACATCTTGGACACTTCCCATAAACAATGGCAAGAGGCTTAACGAACATATCGCCACAACATCTTTGATGGCCATGTATTTTTCACCCAGCAATACTGGTGTCAGCACTGTCACTGATGCGATGTTTATTAATATAAACAAGATAGAAGCAAGAGCCATAAGTCTGATTAGTTTTATCAATCCCTCCTCATACTTGAAATTGATAACATTTTGGTTTTTTGACAAATACTGATTAGCTACGGGCAAAATTGAAACGGCCACCATCCCCCATGGAGAAACGAACATCATCGCTGCGGCCCAATGACCTGCGGCCTCCTCACCAAGACAATTGTTTACTATAAATATTTCTAAACGTAAATATATAGTCACTAATCCAGCAGTAACTGCCATGGGTAAACTCAGCTTGAGGTAACGTTTAATCTCGACAACCTCCGCCACTAGCGATAATGGGTTAAGTTGGTATTTTCTATACAGATATATGCCATTCAAAACAATCCCTATGACAGACTCGATCACTAAACATGCTGCAAAATAGGTCACACCGTACCCACTGAATACACCGTACAATCTGAGTGCGCTACCAAACAGCAAAACAGAAATCGCCAACATACACATCGAACGAAATTCTGCATACGAGGCTATTGTATTGGCATACAGAGAAAATGCCGCCAGTGAAACAACTGGAAGTAGTACTAAATAGAGAGGATCAATGACTCCATCGTCACGAGTCATAACGAATGCCAACCCTACAGTCGCAACAAATATCGCCCAAATAATTCTTGCCAGTAAAATAGAACTGAAGAATTTTTGGTCTACTGTTGTCCTCTTTGCAAATTCCGATATATGCACTTGCTCAGCCCCCATACCTGCAGTAGCCGTAAATACGCCTATACTCGCAAGGGCAACAGCTAATAAACCAAACGATTCCGGCCCCAAATGTCTTGCAACCGCAGCACCCACAAGAATGCCATTCAACACTCTTAACAGTTTTTCACTTAGCAACCAAGCTACTGAAGATTTCATGTATTTTGAATTGCGAATAATTGATTTGATATTGCATTTGGTAACCAAGAATATCTTTAACCACAGGAAGTCCCCATATCAGCCACATCGCGAATGTCATCGGTGATGCGGTTAGCAACGATTACATCAGCCTGTTGTTTGAATTCAGCAAGATCGGTGACGACGCGGGAGTTGAAGAAGGTGGTTTCTTTCATCGCGGGTTCGTAGATTATAACCTCGATGCCTTTGGCCTTGATGCGCTTCATGATGCCTTGGATGCTGCTGGAGCGGAAGTTGTCGGAGCCAGCTTTCATTACTAGGCGGTGGATTCCGATAACCATAGGACTGAGGTCTGAGGATTGAGGTCTGAGTGCTGTGGACGAACTGCGTTCGGCCAGCTTTTTTAAAATCTCGGCGGCGATGAAGTCTTTGCGGGTGGTGTTGAATTCGACGATGGCGTGGATGAGGTTATGCGGTACATCACTGTAGTTGGCGAGGAGTTGTTTGGTGTCTTTGGGCAGGCAGTAGCCGCCGTAGCCGAACGAGGGATTGTTGTAGTGGTCGCCGATGCGCGGGTCGAGGCTGACCCCCTGGATGATCTGCTTGGTATCCAGCCGGTGCGTGGCAGCGTAGGTGTCCAGTTCGTTGAAGAAGGCAACGCGCATGGCGAGGTAGGTGTTGGCGAAGGTTTCGATGATGGAGATGGTTGCTTGTGTCGCCACCGGGCTCTTTAGTATGGTGGCAAGCATGTACAGCCCTTTTTCCGTGAAGGCTTTTGGTACGACTCTTGTTTTGGAAAGTTTTGCGGTCGAAAATTTCGACCGCAAATTGGCAAGCTCGTCCTGGCTGAGCTCAAACAAGTAATTTTGCGGAAATTTATCCGGATTGTTTCTTACGGCCTCATTGAT
>Ga0210009_1001512_pt1 | contig 19723 bp, 20 predicted proteins | sample CryGeyCG2114_065_FD_185457 | JGI IMG/M metagenome (GOLD analysis project Ga0210009, IMG submission 185457) | Groundwater microbial communities from aquifer - Crystal Geyser CG12_big_fil_rev_8/21/14_0.65 (SPAdes) (version 2) | ecosystem: Environmental > Aquatic > Deep subsurface > Groundwater ... | reverse complement strand
GCTCTTTGTAGAGTCGCTGCGCTTTTCTCTCTTGGTCGATAGCAAGCTCGAAACCTTCAAGCACAGATCTTGTGTCTTCGCTTGGGTCTATCCTGTCCCCTATCGCGCAGAAACCTTCGAATTCTGCCTTGATACGTTTCTTCGCTTTCTCAAAATCCTCAAACTGCAGAAATGCTTTCAGAAGAGATTCATGTTTCAGTTCCTGCTTCGCGAATTCGCTAAACAGATCCTGGGTATTACGGGTCTTCGACTTGCCAAGCAATTCCATATAAAGATCATACGCTTCACGTTCGAGCTTTATCGCCCGACCAACATCATGCTCAAGATCAGATCTCATCTTCTCCATCCTCTTCGACCTGATCCGGATGAAACAGCTTCCCATGCTCACGCAGAAGCAATCTTTCATGCTTGTTCTCTTCTTCTTGCAATTGTTTTAGAAGCCGTTTCAGGCTAAGAGACGCAGTCCTTTCGATCAATGCAGCATACAGTTTCTGCGTCGCCACCTCTTGCTTTATCGCGATCTCAAATCCTTTTTCCAGATCACTTATATCATGGAACGCATCAAGCATGCTCGCGACATCGAGTTCGATTATATAATCACGATACTTCTCTTTTTTCACATCGTCCATGTCTTTTCCAGTGCGGACGCATTCTTTCAGCAGCTCTTCATGCTTCAGCTCTTCGACTGACAGCTCTTTGAAGAATGTCTTGCAGTTCTGTGTCTCTGCCATCTCAAGTAGCTTGCAATACATCTCATGCTCTTTTTGCTCAAGTTCGATTGCTGCTTCAAGCACTGCGATCATTTCTGGAGTCATAAGATGTCTCTTGGGATAAAGAGTTTATAATTCTTGTTGAACCATCATAACACACACACCACACACCACAACTCACACCCAATAGCTCATAGCCCACAGCCCATACCTCATATTGTCGTAACATTTATGAATCTCGATAAAATCCATCTAACCAGATTAAATTATTAGGAGGGATCATTATGGAAACATTAGTGTATGGTGCAGGTATGATGGGAAAAGCAGCAGTCTATGACGCTGTCAAATTTGGTGTAGATAAAGTACATATCGCTGATTGTGATTACACAAGAGCTGTCGCTGTCGCTGATTTTGTCGATCCAAACAAAGTTATCCCACATAAAGCAAATGCTACTGATTTCGATGGCAATGTCAAATTATTCAAATGTAAAGATGCGGTCCTTGGCTGCACTACTTATCAGCACAATCTTGAGTTTGCGCTCGCGGCGATCGCGGCAGGCACGAATTTCAGCGACCTTGGCGGCAATAATACTGTCGTTCAGAAACAGCTCAAGCTGGATGGTCAGGCACAGCAAGCAGGATCATTGATAATTCCAGACACAGGGTATGCGCCAGGAATGCCGAGTCTGATCATCGCAGACGCAGTGAATCATTTTGGGCATCTCAAATCATTCTCTGCAAGAGAAGGCGGGCTTCCTGTGATTCCAAAGGGGTTTCTAAATTACATGATAGTATTCTCAGCGACAGGACTCGTGAATGAATATATCGAACCAGTCATAAAGATAACAGATGGAAAAAGAGAAGTTGTCAATCCGATGGAAGGCTACGAATTCATTGATTTCCCATCCCCATTCGGAAAAATGGAAGCATTCAACACATCTGGTGGTGAATCGACAATACCTTACACCATGATAGGAAAGGTCAACAATTTCGACAACAAGACTATCAGGTATCTTGGACATAGAGACATTGTCAAGAACCTTCTTGATTTCGGCATGGCAAGCGATGACCTGCTCAAGGTCGATGGCAAGATAGTGCGGCCAAGGGGGCTTCTTGAGAAGATGCTGATGGAACAGTGCGGCTATGAAGGTGATGATGTCAGTCTATCAAGATGGACTGCTGTTTCGACAGTCAATGGCGTCGACAAAGAAAGAGTCTATGAATGCATCGACTATAAGGATCATACGACAGGACTCACATCGATGGCACGTATGACCGCGTTCTCTGCGAGCATCATAAACCTGATGATGGCAAGAGGAGATATCAAGCAGAGAGGCGCGATACCACAGGAGACCTGCGTCCCGACACAGGAATTTATCAAGCAATTCCAAGCACGGGGAATCAACCTCACTGTCGAAGAGCGTCTTGCCAAATAGAGATGAATCAAGCTGACTTGTTGATATTTTTAGAATTATTTTTTGGAAGAGACGACCTGTTTGAAGATCATGAAGACCAAAGGATCGTATTTCTTCTTCATCTTGGTCATCTCAACTAAAGCCTCGCCGACTTCTTTTGGAGAGAGCACATTGTTGTTCTCATCAAAGCTTGGCCTGTGTGTCATGGCATCGAAATGATCTGCGACAGTGACTATTCTTGCACATAAGGGTATGTCTTCTGCCTTCAATCTTGTAGGATAACCTTTTCCATTGTATGATTCATGATGATAAAGAATGCAATCAAGGACATCGCCTCGTTGAGAAAAAAAATTTTTCATCATCTCATATCCATGCTGTGAATGTGTCTCGATCTCTTTTCTTTCCCATTCGCGCAGATTGGATCTCTGCACAAGCATGTCATCATCAAGACAGAGCTTTCCGATATCATGATACATCGCGCCATCAAGCATATCTTGTTCACCCAGATAATCTAATTCAAAACAGATATGATTGAATCGTCCCATGTCTCCGTTGAATATACCAACGACACGTTCTATAAAAGAAGGTCCAGCATGACAATATCTTTTAAGACCATGATAGACCTTCAGAGAGAGATCCGCCACTTCATGAGAATGCTGAAAAGTGCTACTTCTTTCTAGCTTTAATCTTTCCAATTCAGGAGTTATAGTATACGATGTTACCCGTACCATTATGGGGAATGGTTCATGACTGGGTTTATAAACCTTTCGTAAGTAATCACTGAACCATACTAACAAAAATCACTCTTTCTGAAGCTCTCTAAGCACACAAACCGCACTATCGGCTAAGGCATAAAGATCATAGCCGCCTTCAAGCACATACAAGAGCCTGCCAGAACAGAATCTTTTCGCAGTGTCTTTAAGCAATCGGGTTATCTTTCCATAGCTGGCCGTCTTAAGCATCATATCAGTCAACGGATCAAGACGATGCGTATCAAACCCTGCCGACACCAGGATCATATCTGGCATGAAAGATTCGATCGATGGGATGACTTTCTCAGACATCACACGCATATAGTCATCCTCACCGCTCCCAGGTGGAAGAGGAATATTCAGGGTCAGACCGACACCATTTCCATAGCCAATCTCAAGATCCCTACCAGTCCCAGGAAACAAAGGATATTGATGTATCGAGCAATAGAAAACCTCATCACGTCTTTCAAAGATATGTTGGGTCCCATTGCCATGATGAGCGTCGAGATCCAGGATGAATATCTTCTTCAGATCATATTTTTCATACGCATACCTCGCCCCGACAGCGATATTATTGAAGAAGCAAAAACCCATGGCGCCTGATGCTTCAGCATGATGGCCAGGCGGTCTGCATAAGGCAAAAGCGTTATCTGCTTTTCCAGACATCATAAGATCGACAGCAGAAAGGACACAACCAGCCGATGCGATCGCTGCCTTTGGCGTATCATCTGAAAAATAATTATCTTTAGTCAGCATCCCGGTGGCATAGATAGTGTCTTTCTTTTCCAAGCTATCAAGCCCAAACACAAAATCGATGAAATCTTCCTCATGGACAAGCTCTAGCTCCTGCCTTGAAGCTTCACGGCCAGGTGATTTGATAAGGATCAGATCTTCGTCATCAATCTTTTTAAGTATGCTCTCAACCCGACGCGCGTTCTCCGGATGGTCCGAATCATGATGCAGGACATGGCATTTAGAATATACAATCGCAGTGCGCATTATCTGCCCCTCTGAGTGTCATAAAGCTCTTCTACTAAAGAGATATCAGAGATATCATCACTGCCGCGATCCTCACGCAACCTCACAAACCTTGGAAATCTAAGCGCATAACCAGAAGAATAATTTGTGCTCCTCTGGATCTCTTCGTATTTTATCTCGATGACTATCTCAGGTTTCACTGTGACCTCTTTTCCTTTCTCCGATGTGATGAGTCCATTAAGCAGCTCAGTCATCTCTTCATATGAAGTGCCTTCCTCTTTTTTCTCTTTCAGTCCAGTCGACACCTTCCCGATATCAATAAGATTCCCATCTTCGTCCTGGACTGCGACAGAGAACGACGTAAACCAACCGGATCGTTTCCCTTCGCCCCATTCTGCGCCGATAATGACGACGTCAAGCGTCTCCATGACTGGTTTTATCTTGACACCATATCCGACCCTTGCGCCAGGCTTGTATATGCCATCCAGATTCTTCATCATTATGCCTTCGTTCCCCATGTCAAGAGCCTCCTGATAGAATCTCGAAGCAACATCGACATTATCAGTTACAAGCTGCTCTGCAAGAGCGATCTTCCCAGGAATCTCTTTTATCAACGACGCGATCATCTCACGCCTCTTCGAAAAAGGCGCTTTCAGAAGTGTCTTCCCATCTGCATATAATACATCGAATACATTGATGACCACTGGTATGTCCAGCTGGATCTGTTCAAGATCATACTTTCTCCTTATACGTTTTGATATCTTTTGGAAAGGGAGATATCTTTTTGTCTTCTTGTCATAGCCGATGATCTCTGCATCCAATATGAAATCTGTCTTCTCTGTCGAATCGAGGATCACTTTAGCGACATCAGGAAATTGCTTTGTCACATTCTCAAGCCTGCGGGTGAAGAAAGTGATATCGTCGCCAGCACGATGGATCTCCATACGGAATCCATCATATTTGTATTCAAGCGCGGCAGGTTTTCCGACGGTCTTGAAACCATCTTCTATATCATGGGCTTTGAGATACAACATGAGATTGAGAGGTTTTCCGACTTCAAGCGAGATCTTCCTTAGATCCTTTAGACCATCTCTTGCCGCTTTTGCGACTTTCGCGAAATCATTTGTGATATCATACGCCTCCTGCACTGCTTCGACTATCGCATTATAGATCTGTCGAGCGGAATCTTTATCCTTTGGAAGGATGTAGTTCTTATCATGAAGGTCTAGCTTGTCGATGTTGTCTGACTCTGCGATGACTATCTTCTCTTCCTTGAGAGCATTTACCATATCGACGAAACTGTTGTCGACGCTCTTCTTGCATGAGAGACAGAGTTTTGTGTCGGGCATCCATCCACCGCACTCTGCGCATTTATAGAATATGCCAACAACTTTTGGGAACATCGCCCAGACTATCGCGTCTCTAAGAGTACCTACACCGACACCTACCCTAAGATCCTCAAGCACAGTCCTGACGATGTACTGCGCCTCATCTGGTCTTGCCGACGTCAAGAGCTCGGCGATCAATTGCATCTTATGGTTCACGCTCTTCTGGCCTTCGATCGACGCGAGCTTGCGAAGATTGGAGAACACTTTTTGGATCGTAAGTTCCTGTGAGAATAGAGTCACCTGTTTCTTTCTTGAGATAAAGTTCGATGCAGTGATCCCAAGGTCTCCTGTCTTTTTCCATTCATCTTCTATCTCATCTGCAGAGAAACCTGTCGCGAGCTTTATCGCTTTGATAACAAGCTTCGCGGCCACACCGATCTTATTGTCATCATAGACAGGGAACACTTTTCCCTGCAAAAGAAGCATCAGCATGTCAAGGTCAGTATCGCTTGCTTTCTCTATCAATTTAGCCACATGATACGTCTTCTCAAGCCTTTTCGAAGTAGAAGAAAGCTTCCCATATACATTGACAAGATAGCTATAATCCATATGAAACCCCCGGGGAAAATAGGACAGAAAGCAGTATAAAAATGTTATTGAAAAAGAGCATCTCAAGATGGAACACATGACATCGATACAAAATTGATCACAGTCTCAAGATACTCTCCTTGATCTCATCGGCGAACTGGATCGTGACTGGACACGTCATGTCAAGACCCAAAGGAGAGATCGATATCTTTTTCTTGACAATCGATGCGATATCTGTCCCTGGATCGAAATCATCTTTCCAAAGACCAAATCCAAAACAATACTTCCCATCTCCGCGATCAGAGAAAGAATCATGATAATGCTTTCGGCTTAGCCGAGTCACTTCTATACCTTTTATCATCTCGCAATTAGGGACATTGACATTTAAGAAGACATCTGGATGCAATGGCAGATCTGCATGACGCTGCACAAGCCGCTGCATGAAGATACAGGCATTATCGAATCTTGGGTCCTTTGGATCGCAGACAGACACTGCGATGCTTGGTATGCCACGTATGCTTGCTTCACGCGCGGCAGCGGCAGTACCTGAATAGAACACATCAAACCCAAGATTAGGACCATGGTTTATGCCAGCGACAACAAGATCAATTTTCTCTTTGACAAGACAATTCAGGGCAAGCCTCACACAATCAGCAGGAGTCCCATCCACAGCGAATATACCCTCAGATATCTTCTTGGTCATAATATCCTTAAAAATAGTGATGCCATGCCCTATCGCGCTCTTATTCGCATTTGGAGCGACTATCGTGACGCAAGCTATCTGACTAAGTGCAGCGTATAGTTTACGGATCCCCTCTGCTTCATATCCATCATCATTGGTAAGCAGGATATGCATATGATAAAAACCAAAAATCATTTATAAAAATGTTTCGACGATCAATCAAACAATCTCCGGTTCTTGTATAAATAATGCAATCCAGAGAACACCGACATCAATGTGGCGATAAGAAGTATCCAATATCCAAAATCAAGCCCGAAGATAAGCCAGCAGACAGCGATGATCTGTGTCACTGTCTTCAGTTTGCCAAGATGTGAAGCGCTTATGATCTTAGATTTGGCAGAACCGATAGCCCTAAGACCCGTGACTGTGATCTCACGCGCGATTATCAACAGGACCATCCAGGCCGCTGCCTTCCCTGCCGCATTCAGATACACAAGAGCACTAATCACAAGAAGCTTATCTGCGAGAGGATCCAAAAATTTTCCAGTCGTCGTCACCTGACCGAAGCGTCTGGCAAGGTATCCATCGAACATGTCTGTCAGAGAGAGTATTATGAATATCAACGCGGCGACATGGTTCATACCCATAGTGAAATAGAACAGGAATACTGGGATAAGTATTATCCGTGCATAGCAAAGCATATTTGGAAGGTTCATTATTAGATATAAAACAGATCAATATAAAAAAACTATCATTCACTCACCGTCATATTCAACCAAAGAGACCACTTCATATTTTGAAAGCCGTTTTCTTCCTGGAAGGAAAGAGAGCTCGATTATGACAGCGATACCAGCGACGATCCCCCCAAGCCGTTCTACCAGCCTGCATGTCGCTTCGATCGTCCCGCCTGTCGCAAGAAGATCATCGATGATTATCACTTTTTCACCTTTATCTACACTATCAGTATGCAATTCAAGACCATCAGTGCCATATTCCAGCTGATATTCTTCTTTGATCGTCTTATGAGGTAATTTCCCTGCCTTCCTCGCGGCCACAAAAGCGCACCCCAATTTGTATGCGAGCGCGGCACCGAAGATGAATCCTCTTGATTCTATGCTGACGATCTTGCTTATACCTTTGTCTTTATACTGGTCCGCAAGACGATCGACAGTGTGTCGGAATGCCTCTGCGTCTGCTAGAAGTGTCGTTATATCACGATACATGATACCCTGCTTTGGAAAATTCGGAATATCCCGTATCTTTTTTTTCAAATCCAAATAAATCACCTTCTTTATTTTTTACGCAATGTGATTTCAATAATTGATACCATGACATCTCTTCCTTCTCGGTTCTTGAAACCCTCTGAATCGATGTTCACAGTAGAGATCTCTATTGTTCCATCCATGAATCTTTTAGATATGACTTCTGCAATATCTACGGCCCGTGAGATGAATTTCCCTCTCGCTTTCAGAATCACTTCATCGGCGCCTTTTGTCGTGAATTGCATGACAACACCAGTCACATAGTTCATGAATGGTTTGCTGCCGATAAAGATACAGTTATCTTTGATATCTTCTGCGATGTCTCCTTCTGTCATCATATCCCCCCAAAAAATATTATGTCCAGAGGATCCATACAAAGATCTCCAAAAAAAAGAGATTTACAGAACCTCGCGGTTCTTGATAAGTCTAGCACAGTAACCTGCGATGACATTTCGCAGTTTCTTTGAAGATGTGGTGCTGAATCGTTCCACAAGTTCTTTGTTCTTCTCAAAATTGTCAGTCAGGTCATCACCGTGAAGAGCCATCAAGTCCTTTGTGATGCTTTTGATTTTTTTTGTTTTTATTCTTCCCATCTTATCACTTTTAGTTGATTGTGACTTTTGTTCCCAGTGCCTGACCAGGAATACCGGTCTCAAACTCTACACGGACTGCGCCATTTCCGCCATGCACTGCGATTACCTTGCCTGCAAGCTCTTTCTTTGCCGGGCTTGTCCATTTGACGGATTTTCCGACTAGTTTTTTCGCTTCTTCTTTTGTCTTGCAGCCATCTGGCAATATAACCAGATGATTTGTTCTTTGAGTATGTCTTCCTCTCCTGAAATTGACTACGCTTCCTTGCATCTTATTCACACATCTTAATATTGGTCAGTAGGCAGGAAATTACTTCCATTTAAAAACTTTACTAATTCAGCAGCCGATTCTGGCATTTTGAGGGTCATTTATAACAAAAACTTGTTCAGAGAAATAATTAGCGAATCCTGACCGCACCCTGAAAAGGTGTATCCACGAAAATGGCCTTGCATTAAGCGTGACTTACGATAGAGCATTTTTAAGAATATTTATATATTTAAGTATAAAACACTGCTTACTTTTACATTCCATAAATAAAGGTGAGTTAATTGGAACAAAAAAAATTAGATGCGATAATATTTGATGTGGATGGAACACTGACAAACACTGCTCCAAGACAGGAACAATGGTTCAAGCATTGGTCGGAAGTAAATAATATAACCTGGCCATTTTCAGATTTTGATGAATTTCTCACAGTATATAACGACACATTGGCACGAAGCGAAAATGTATTGGATGGTGTTCAGACCTTCTATGATTCCGTAGGATTACCATGTAATATGAAAGATAGAAATCATCGTGTCTGGCCAGCCTATGAAGCCTTCCAGCACGATAATCCGACTGGCTTATATGATGGGATCAAAGAAGCGGTGAGCACAATACATGAATTAGGTTCATTGACAAAAGACTCATCAAATACAAGAAGGATACGTTTAGGTATTGTCACAAATAATCTTTGGTCTAGCGTTTATAGAGAGCTCCTTAAAGCCCAGATATTGCCGTTTTTTGATGTCCAGGTGGGAGCAGAGATGCTTGATCTATATCATGGTTATTCAAATGGCAATTCATTAAAGAAACCAAGCAAGATATCTCTTAATATCGCATTGGATACCCTTGGCGCAAGAGGCCAGCACACCATGCATGTCTGCGATACAAGATATGATTTGCATGCTTCTAGAAATATCCTAAGGACCAATGGAAATCATGAAAATCTGATAACCGTCGGGGTCGCATGGGGATATGAAGGCAAGGAGAAACTGTCAAATGGGATTGAGTCTCCTTCTGGCGAAAGACATAGATTCGATCACATCATAGATGAACCATCTGAATTGGTCCCTCTTGTGAAAACATATCTTGGCCAGAAATAGACAAGCTAAAATCGTTTTTAGGACAGGGTATTTTTTGGATAGAAATCAATTCTTAACTCTTTTTTTCACAATCGTATCTTTCATCGGGATTATGATTTCAACGCATTCATTCCACTGGCTTATCTGATTAGTGTATCCAGACATTACTGATTTCTGCTGTGCTATTTTGAGATAGAATTTAATACTCTCAATTTTTTCTGATCAATATCATGAAAACAATAAAAGAGATTTATGATCTGTTCCTGAAACAATATGGACCGCAAGGATGGTGGCCGCTGATCAGCCATAAAGGGTCGAATCCCACAAAATCCGGTTCAATAAACGGATATCATCCCGGCGATTATACATTCCCAAGGACGAGGGAACAGGTCTTTGAGATCTGTCTTGGCACCATATTGGGTCAGAACACAGCATGGCCAAATGTAGAGAAAGCTCTTCTGAACCTCAATAAGTTAGATGTGATCGATCCAAAGCGATTGCTCAGCCTTGACGAAGATGTCTTAAAAGATGCGATCAGGCCAGCTGGCTATTTCAACCAGAAAGCGAAAAAGCTTAAAGGGTTCGCGAAGTTCTTTCTCCACTTGCGGGGGAGAATCCCAAAAAGGCAGGAATTGTTGGATATATGGGGTATAGGGCCTGAAACAGCAGATTCTATGCTTCTTTATGCCTTCAAAGTGCCAACTTTTGTTATAGATGCCTATACAAGGCGTATTTTCGCTAATCTAGGTCATATTGATGAGAAGGCCGATTATGAGCATATCAAGGCTTTATTTGAAAATAATCTGAAATCTGACCTTATCATGTTCCAGGAATATCACGCTTTGATTGTCGAGCACGCAAAAACTGATAGAAAGATAAAATCACATTCTGGTGACTTAAGAATAAGGAATAGACGCAAAACGTCATAGAATATAGATTCTAAAAACCGGCTCTGTAGAAAGTCTTGTCTTGATCACCGATACCAGATCTTTTTCATATCTCCGCTTCGCAGAGTCCCGGACCGCTTAAAGCGGCCCGGACACAGTCTGCCCCTGCTATTTTTGATCCATCATGTATATAAGGTCTGACAGACAGGGCAAAACAGCGCACGCTGACCATAGGGCAGGGTGCTCAAAGCTTAAAAGAGGGACATATATCTCCAAGAGAAGATGACTTTCTACAGCACCCTAAAAACCCTTATATTTATATAATACTAATAATACTAGATTCTATACGGGAATTACGGGAACAAGAAAATTTTGCTATCACAAAATAATTCACGAAAACTGCAAAATTTTCTGTGGAGATAAAGTTCAAACTTTATCTACCAAAATAAAAGTGGTGATCAGATGAGTATAATGCTAGTTTTCGTATTCATAGTTCTAGCAATAGCTGCATTTATCTTCCTATTTAAAGTCACTAAAAAGCTACTTAAAGCCGTTCTTGGCATATTGCTCATACTTTTTATGGGTCTTGCGTTCTGTGTATTCATTGTGTATCAAGATATCGATACAATAAAAGACAATATGCAGAAGACACGGCTCTACTTGCTCCTTAAAGATGATTCTATAAGCGAAGGATTCTATGTTGCGCCAGATATAGCAGATATCAAATCAAAAGATGAATTCTTCAATACAGATGTATTCAATCCAAAAGAAGCTACAATATTGACTGGAGAACATCTGGCTGAGCTTGATGCTCTGTTCATGCAGGATGCATTCAAACAGATGCTTGGCAATCATTCACGGATGTACGTGATAAAAGAAGATGCATTCTATCAATCAGTCAATAAGACATTCACATATAAGATGCTAGATGCCATAGACAATGATGTAGGTTTCATACTTGATTCATACAGAAAAGGTCTCTTATCCACATATCCGATCACACCATTCTACAAGATGGTCGCGATTGTACCCGAGTTCATATTCAATTCATTGATCACCACAGAAAAAAACAAGTGAAAGCCATGGAATCTCGTCCATGGCATGACGAGAAGCAAAATGAAGGGCTTCATTAGAGTTTGGATTATTGGGATTTTTCTAGCTTTAGCTCTGACTCCCTTCATCTTCGCGACTGGCGAAGCGATGAATCTTTCTAATCCTGGTGTGAAGAGTCTGTATTCTGATTGGATATATAACGGAGATTCTATAGATGCGAATGGAAAGATCATTGAGATGACAGCAGGCAGCTCTGGAGATTCAGTATACTTCAAGTCAGACACATTCGCCAAACTAGTCAGGATAGATGACTGCAAGATCGAGGAGACATTCGGATTATGTGTCGATGACATAAGTGATACAAAACCAAGACGAAAAAGCTATGTGAGAATCTACGAACTCAGATCTTATGTCATAATCAATAAGACACTCTCCACAAATTCGCCGTTTCCAGGTGAAGAGGTCGAGATGATCGTAAGAGCTACCAACAGCGGAGCCGTAACGATAAATGTACTGGATATGGAAGACAGCTTTCCAAATGAGATCGAGCTTTTAGATGTCAGCTATCCTTGCAAAAAATCAGGGAATATGGCATTCTATAACGGAAAACTTGGTCCTGGCGATTATGTGCAATGCACATATGAACTGAGACCAAAAGATATGATCTCACTCACACAGAAGACACATCTGAACTACTTTGATGGCATCGATAATATTGATACATATGTGGGGGAGACCTTGATAGATGTCGACTTATATATGACTGCTTCTATGAAATTCAACACCACGACACCGACAGTCAAAGATCCAGTCCGGCTCAACATCACATTCGAGAATAATTATGAGAATGATACTTTAGATCTGATAGATCTTGACATATCTATCCCAGATGAATTTCAGGTGACTAGCACAGATGAAGCATTCACCAAAAATAAAGACACATATGTGCTGAACAAAAAATATTCCATCCAGAACAAGATATCATTCTTATTCTATCTATACCCGAAATTCACTGGAGATTATGTGGTCTCTGCCAGAGGGACCTATGAGATAAGCAATATAGAGAAGACTTTTGAATTGAAGAAGACTCTGACAGCAGATATCAAAAGCTTGAGCATATCCTGGGATAAGAACAAAACAACACGAGAATCCCACGAAGATGAGAAGATCACTGTATGGATAACCAATAATAACACAAACACCAGATATGATAATATCAAAGTGGATTTCAAGAACAATGGCACGTTCTATCTGTCTGGAGTCGATATCCAAGAATTACTTCCAGGAAAATCAAGGAAAGTTATTGATACAAGTTTCATGGTCCCTGATGTGAAGACCAGTAAAAAATATGATATAAGCATGAATTTCTCATATGAGACTGAATTTGGAGAAGAATTCACAAGCACCATCACTAAAGAGATTGTGGCGATCCCGATCCCGGCCATGACGATGACTCAATCTGTCTCAGTCCCATCCCTGTTTCCAGGTAATATCACTCAGATATCATTGAAAATAAAGAACAATCGCCGCGTCAATCTTGAAGATGTCAAAGTATCCGATGACATACAAGGGTTAGAGAAGATCGGGAAGAACAGCCTTTTGATTGAGACATTCCCTGCAAATTCAGAGATCACGACATATACTTATCATATCATAGCACCAGAAGTATCTGCACGAACGACATTCAATATCACAAGCTATGTGAAATATCAGAGAGCAGGCTTCAATATATCTGAAAATAAGACCATCCCAATCATTGTTAAACTAAAAGATGAAGAGACGAAAGCGAAAGATGGATCCATTGATATTGATAGGACATTCGTAAAGACAACCGCCAGTCTGAGAGAATACATGCCCGCCACATATGAAATCTACAACAATGGTTCCATCAGTCTTGTGCATATATCGCTTTCATTCCCGATACAATACGAATTTGATACTGTTGAAAGACAGAGTTATTTCATCCCGTCTTTAGGCGAAGGAGAGAAGATAGTGCTTCCGGATTTTGTATCATATCGACCAAAATTGAATGGCACATTGTACTTGCTTCCTGAAGAAGTGACTTTTATGGACGCAGATGGAAATGAATATTCCACAAAAACAAAGAACACCACCCTGACCATCTCGAAAGACTTTGAATTCAATACAGGGGCTGTACTTGTAAACATCACATCTCCAAAGAGCACATTCACAGGAACCCCAACATTGTTCAATATAACACTTCAAAACATCGGTTCGGAGCCAGTATCTGGCAAACTTGATGATGGCAGCAGAGATTGGGATACGACAGTCAGTGCTGAGACCAAGAAACTGATACAATACTATGTCACATATGATACTGCGGGGACATTTGATGTGACCCCGGCAAGTTTCAGTTATGTCATTGATGGAAAAGAGCATTTCACAAAAAGCAAAGCCAGGACAATAGAAGTGATGGAAGCCAGCATAGAGACAGATACCACAGATATCACCAACAGATCTGAGATCGAAAACAGATCATCACGCGATGAAGCAAAAAATACATCACAAAACAACCAGACAACAACAGACAAAGAAGACTCAGTTAAAAAGAAAGGGTTCTTCTCAAAGATGATAGAATATTTCGTATCATTTTTCAGGTAGACAGGATGAAAAGATATATACAGGACAAACGATTGTGCTTGTTGCTACTGATAGTCCTGCTTTCATGCACCGCTTATGCTGCTACAGACATATTGACCTCTGATACTTATGTATATGATCGGGAATCAATAAATATCGAAGGCACTACATATAAAATGCTCATCGATTCACAAAATGAAGGAGAAGATATCGCATTCAAGGCAGGGGAAAAATATGTATGGGTAAACGAGGATAACTGCAAGATTTTCAATTTCAGCAGAGTATGTGTGAGTGACACAACAAACATTTCCACAACAGGTAATAAATGGAGAGCAAGGGTCAAGATATATTCATCAATGCCGAATATAACTTATACCCTCAGCATCAATGATGATACTTTGGTCGAAGGACAGGAAGCTACACTGACAGCAGTAGTGACAAACGCCGGCACGAATAAAGCGACCAATCTCACATTCTGGCTTGATTTCCCAGATAGCATAACACTGACAGAGACAGAACGTTTGATACTTGAGGATAATCATGCATATTACATGGCGGATTTCGATAAAGGAGAAAGCATGACATTCATATTGAGCTTCAGGCCATCATATGGCTCAAACAACACAATCACACCAGGGATCTCATATTATGACATTAAGGATAGGAAAAAGACCATAAATCCAACGCCTGTGACGTACACAGTCAGCCGTTTCTGTGACTACAACGTGACATTGACAAAAAATCAGATGGGCATCGATGACATAGCTAATTTCACAGTACAAGTATTCAATTATAATTATTCAAATATAAGCCTCGAAAAATTTCACATATATGTCCCCGAAACATTAGCTGTCGATGATTATTCAAAGGTCACACAGAGAACTTCACGCGATTATTATTTCACTGGTTACGTCGGATGGAATCTAACCCGAAAATTTTCAATATATTTCACAGCCAAAAGACCAGGTGAATTACCGATCAACTTGTCATTTGATTGCAGAAGAAACAATGAAGACATAGTAGTCACAAAAAAAGAATCCATAGTGGTAGATGTGATTGAAAAGGACCTTATAATGGATTCAAATTTCAAAGAATCTATATCTGGTGAGTCCAGTTCAGAGAAACATTTTGAAGTCAATCTATTCAATCCATATTCAAGACAATATGTGACAGTCACATCAGTCAACATCACATTAGGAAATAAGACTGCTTATTATCCGATCACAAATATTATGCCACCCGGAGTGAAGAAAAATATCATAAACACAACAATAGTGATGCCAAAGATAAAAGAAGATAAAATAGTTCCCATGGGATTGATTATCCGATATAAAGATGATTTTGATAATTACCATCTGATCGACGTCAATTATTCGATCAACGTATATACATTCAATCTAGAATTATCGCAGAATATTGATAAGAAGACTATCTATTCAGGAGATACCGCAAATATCGCAGTGATATTGACGAACAACAATCGTAAGGATTTCACTGGATTGAAGGTGTATGATATGCTTGATCTGGTCACCAGCAGCACTCCAAATTCCACTCTTGACCTGTTGGCTTATAAGACGGTCACAGCATATAATTATACTGTCTTGGCCCCCTTTGTGGATGAGAAGACAGAATATCCAATAAAAACAATAGTAGAAGTCACTGTTGAAGGAAAGAATAGAGTCTACACAGATGAAAATATAATAACTGTGCTTCCAAAAAAAGAAGAGAAAGAAGAGACAGAAAAGACATCTTTGCTAAATGATCTTATCGGAAAGAAAAACGAGACCGATAAAAAAACAAATTCAACGATCACTATCGCAGATGGCGCTGCGAAAGAAAAGACAGCATTGACTAGATTATTTGAATCAGATTCATTGAATATCGTACTTCTTGTGTTGATATCTATACTAGTCATAAGCGCAGTATTCATCCCTAAACTCAGTTCAGCCATCAGACGCAAAAGTATAAGCAAAGCCATGGAAGTCGCGGGGATAGATCAACCACATGCAGATAACACCAATTTCATGACAGCATTCCATCCCCAATTAGAAGAAGTGCGAAAAGCGATACTCCGAGCCAAGATGATCACTGATGACAGACCAGATCAACAAAACCAAAGCGATCAGATGCAGGTAACTGAAAGTATGACAAAAGAACCGCAAAAAACTGAAGAGAGAAAGGATGTAGAAGAATCAAAAAAGAACGACCATGATGATTCGTCTATTGGAAACAATGAGAACAAATCACAAAGTGATGTTGATGATATGCTTGCGAAGATGCAAGGCAAGATGTGAGAAAACAAACTTTTATAAACTTTAATTGAAATAATCAAAACATAAAAACTAAGGGGTGCATAATATGCCAGTCAAAGTGAGTATTGAAACAGATAAATGCATCGGATGCGGAGCATGCACATCTTGTGATAATTTTGAGATGACAGAGATCAACGGTGAACCAAAAGCAAAAGTCAAGAAAGCGACACTCGATTCTGCCGGATGTTCTCAGGAAGCTGCTGACAATTGTCCTATGCAATGCATCAAGGTTGCATAGAAAGAATCTGCTTTTCCACTATTTCTTTTGTTTTTTTGCAAGTTGCGAAGATATCATCCAGATCAGGAGTCATGATGATCTTATGTGTATCCATAGCATCACGTACCAGACGAGTTATATCAAGAAAACTTATCTTCTCATCCAAGAACGCAAGGACTGCAACATCATTTGCGCTGTTGAGAACGGCAGGCATAGTCCCGCCGATTCGACAGGCTTCATATGCATAAGCCAACGCAGAAAAACGTCCCTTGTCGATCTCTCTGAATTCCAGTTTTTGCCCGACAAAATCGAATTTGGGGACATCCAGATCTATCCGATCTGGATAATTCAATGCATAGCAGATCGGTATCCTCATATCCGCAGAACCCAATTGAGCGATGATGTTCTTGTCGATGAATTCGACCATAGAATGTACAATAGATTGTGGATGCATTATGGTCTCTATCTTTTCGAGCGGCAGCCCAAAAAGATGCTTGGCTTCTATCACTTCGAATCCTTTGTTCATCAGCGTCGCAGAATCGATAGTTATCTTCTTCCCCATACTCCATGTTGGATGATTGAGCGCATCGCTGATAGTGACATTTAAAAGTTCGGCAAAACTCTTATCACGGAATGATCCGCCAGACGCAGTGATTATAAGACGTGATATCCTATCCATCGACACCCCACCGATGCATTGATGTATAGCACAATGCTCCGAATCGATAGGGATCACAGGAACTCCCATTTTTCTTGCCATCGTCATCACGATCTCTCCAGCGGCGACAAGCGTCTCCTTGTTCGCAAGAGCGATCGTCTTGCCTGCCAGAATCGCTTTTATCGTCGGTTGAAGCCCGACATTCCCGACAACGCTGGTGACTACTGTGTCGACATCAGACGCCACAGCAGCCCTTATCAATCCTTTTTCTCCCTTCTCGACATCGATCCTTACCTTATCAGAGAGAATATCAGCCTTCGCTTCATCGACTACACATACAATCTCAGGAGAGAATTCTTCGATCTGACGCATCAGACAGTCGATATTTTGATTTGCGCTAAGAGCGAACACTTTGAATCTCTGTTTGTTCTTCCTGACAACATCAAGTGTCTGTGTCCCGATTGATCCTGTCGAACCAAGAATTGATAATCTTTTCATCATATTGCATCCCCAACATGTTAAAATAGTGTAGGAAATATTTATATATTCTCTTAAGATCATCTATCTTATGCTTGAAGAGCATCTGGAAGGGGATCAAAACAGCAAGACCGATAGATTAGTAGAAGCTATCGAAGTCTACTATAAAGAGATGGGTATCAAACCTAAATGGTATGAACGAGTAATATATTCACTGGAGAAAAGATTCAACCCAGAACAACGAAAGCATCGGACCAAGATGGGTCGTTTTGTCGCAAAATACTTGATGAATCCTTTCCTGAAATGTCCGACTTATGCTGCTGCTGGCAGCTTTCTTCCAGGTGATAAGCAAAAAGAGATCGCGAGGCATCTTGATTTCAACGATAATAAATTCATGCCATACTCATTGACTGGCGCGTATATCTATGAAGCCCTCAAGTTCAAATTTGGACATTGGCTATCATATCTTCCATTCTTAGGTGCGCTCCCAGAAGTTGCAGGAGGAACAGTCATGGCGTTCTCTGTGATCGGCGCAATCGCGATAACCGGCAGAGCGGCTTATGTCATCGGCAAAAGAGAGCCGATCGCATCTCTTTTGTGGTTTGAGATACCATATAGGATGTTCAAATCTGGAAAAGCTCTGATAAAGAAGAACCTTGGCAGAAAAAAAGTCAAATATCTTGAGCTGGAACAAGCGATCAAAGAGCAAAGATCATTGCCATATCTTAAAATAGAAGAAACAAAAAATCACAGAAAAGAGATCTATATAATCGCTGATCACAAAAAAGATTGATCACATGATATCTTTATCGACACATTTACAAGGATTGAAACCTTCTTTTATAGCTTGAGATATATTCTCGAATTTGATCGCTTCCTTCTGATTGAGCCGATTTATCCACTTGCATTCCATTGTATGGAATTTGGATGAGAATGGACTCGCGATATATTTGTATTGCTTTCTCTTTGTTGTTTTTTTGGTCTCCACTTGCTCGACAGCGAGATTATCAGTCAGGTCGATAGTAGAATCGACATCCAATGAATCTATGGTGACTTCTTCGATACCTAATGATTCTACAGATGCCTCTACCGATGGTCCAGCTTGTGTTTCTATAGATGTCTCTACTGGTGCTCCAGCCGATAGTCCATCGATATCGCTCTCATAATATGTGAAATCTCTTTTCTTAATGATGTCATCATATTTTTTATCAAGATCCACATCAGGGTGCTCTTCAGATAATTTCCTGCTCATCTCACGCAATCTTTTCAGATCATCATCATTATCATAATATGCTTCTACAGGGACATTGTTCCTTTCTTGTTTGTCTTCTTCTTTGTGATCCACTGCTTTGCTTCTTGCGATAGCATCTTCAATCTTTCTTTTCATCAGGTCCCGGTCTTCATCAAGGACCCCTAGAGTCTTCCCCTTCACCACACTCTCAACTAATCTTTTTGAGAAATCTATCTTCTCAAGATTGAAATTATCAAATATCAACTTGCCATCATTCAGATGATCGAGCGCGATGATATAACCACCAGATGCAATCACCGTGATTATGATGATTATGGGGTGCGGAATAAGATAGAACAGATAAAGCGCATTTATTATATTGGCAGCGAAAAACACCGTCCCAAGCCTCCAACCCCATGAGCTGTTTAGCCTTATGCAATAAATAGATATAGAGACAAGCAGCATGAAGAAGATGATGACATATAATTCTATCGCAAAGTAGAATCCAGGAAGTTTCCCCATAAGGATGATGGAACCAAGAATACTAAAGACCATCAAAGTCAGCATCAAAAAATACTTTTCCCCACGCATTAATATACCCCCAATATACTCATTATCCTATATCAAGGGTAAGA
>Ga0210009_1001499_pt1 | contig 19910 bp, 18 predicted proteins | sample CryGeyCG2114_065_FD_185457 | JGI IMG/M metagenome (GOLD analysis project Ga0210009, IMG submission 185457) | Groundwater microbial communities from aquifer - Crystal Geyser CG12_big_fil_rev_8/21/14_0.65 (SPAdes) (version 2) | ecosystem: Environmental > Aquatic > Deep subsurface > Groundwater ... | reverse complement strand
ATTGCACTTCGCAACTTCATCATCAAATCAGAATACAGAGAACTCCGCAAAAAAGAAACACAGATCGAATCCATCTTCCTCCTTTCAGAAAAATTCCACCTCTCCTATGATGCCATAAATACAATTTTATTTCGCCTTTACACAATGCACCTCTAAAACCGTGACTACGGGGGCAAAAGTTTTTTGCGGGCATAACGCCCTTTTTAGTCACATAAAAACATGGTGCAATCATGGTTAAAAAAATCCTTCAAAAACACAAAAACAAACACGGTTTGTTTTTGCTCGTTTCGCTTACTTATTACAACGGCTCGCAAACTCTCTTTTCTGTTAACTGGTTCACCCCAGCCGGGCATTTTCGCGCCGTTCGTTTTACTTCTTTTTCCTCTGCTCGGCAGTTCTTCCTTTACGCTACTTCAACTAAAACAAAAGTTAAACAACTCAAACTAAACTTAAATTAAAGGTGGTCTCTATGGTACGCCCAAACTCAGTTCATTTGTTTGTCTTTTCTCTTTACTGTTTTTTTCGCTCTCATTCTGTTCCTGCTTTTGTTGCCCTTCGGCTCGCTAAAAAAGGAGGTGGCGGTTAAAATTATAAAGGCAATTAAGCTGATGAAAAAACAAACTCTACTTTCGGAAGTTCGGCGGAGTTCTTAGAGCCTATTCAGAAAGTCATCAGCCATTTTATTTTGATCTAAATTTTTCATAGGTTTCATGTACAAAAAGTTCAAAGCCGATAAAAAACGTAAATACTATATCCTTCAAGTTTATTGGTACGGTATCCAGAACTTTTCTTGTTGGAGTGTTCATTAAAATAATGTTTGGTAGAATTGAAGGAGTTTTTGAAAAAGTCGCTACCGAGTCCCTACTTTAAACCTCAAAATAATCGGGATTCTCGAAAAAGGGGAAAGCAAAAAACCCTCAAAACAATTCGTTTTAAGGGTTTTCATGTGCACCCTGCGGGACTCGAACCCGCGACCTGATGATTAAGAGTCATATGCTCTACCAACTGAGCTAAGGATGCGGGGTAAAAATACGGAATTTGTTTATTGTAAAAAAGAGTGCCTCGCAATTTGCGAGGCACTAATTTGAAAATTCTAAAGAGTTGCGAGAAGAATTGATTATTTATGACTGTTTAACTTCTTTTTTAATAAATAATCGAGGCTATATTTCCCGGAACTTTTAATTAAAAGAGCGAACAAAAAAAGTAAATAGTAAAGGGGGATTTCAAATCCATTATTCCCCGCTTCAAAACCATTTTGCCAATGCACGGAAACGATCGCAACCATCATAGTTATGATGAGTGGAATTGAAATTACACGGGTTGCAAGTCCCAAAACCAGCAGCACTACTCCAGCGGCTTCTGTTGTGGCGGCAAGATATGCGTTTATTGTTGGAAACGGAATACCCAATTCGCCAAACCATTCTGCAACTCCGCCGATGTTTTGCCATTTCATCGAAGCAGTGATATAAAAACCATACGCCAGTACGATCCTTATTGCGAACAATAAAATGTCGTTTAAATTTTCTAACTTTTCTGTTATCCGGTTATAAAGTTGAATGATTTTGTTGCCGGTCATTTCTTAAATCCTATAATAAATTTATTTTGTTGAAGTTCCATTAAAAAAGGAATTGTGTTTGTAAGTAAAATTGATCTTTCAACTTTGAAAGTTTGTTCTGCTTCTTGAATCAATTCCTCGAAAGATTTTTGCTCATTTAAAATTTTTAGAATTAGCCAATAGAAGAAAGATGAAACATCAATGAACTGAACATTCCCGGTTTCGGGTTGACGAAAGATCAAAACGAAATACGCTGCTTCGTCAGTTTCGGTAATTTCATTCGGATTTTTTAAATGAACGGGATATTTCATCTGTAATATTTTGAACTCCGGATTAAAAGCAATCACATCGTTTTCAAAATCTCCGGTGAGGGAAACTTCCGGGAAAGCTTTATCCTCCATCATGTGAATTTCAATTTCCGTCCATTCAAAAAGCAGAAGTTCATCTAAAAAAGGAAATTTATTTAACAGTTCCTCTTCCGAAGAAAGAATATATTGATAAAACTCAAACGGCATTTTCCAAACTGAATATGAACTGCACCGATGCTTCGCAAAAAATCTTCGCGTCGTAGTTTCCCATTCTTCTTCCGAAAAAAGATCGACCGTAAGCGGAAATGCCGATCGAAGCGTATCATCAATAACATTAAACACAAGCCGTGGATAATGATGAATCCGTTTTTCGTCCACACCTTTAATGGGTAAAAATTCGCCGGTTCTGCAATAATGGGCAAAATTGCTTTGTTGTTGATAGGTTTCTTCACGCAGTAACAAGTTCGTTCCTCCAATGTTTTGTGCAAATATTTTCTAAGCGGTTCATTTCAAATTGAAGTTCCGTCAATTCAGGAATATTAAAATCTCTTTCTAAAAGAACCGGCACTTGTTCCGGTAAAATTTGAACAGTGTAATCAAAAAGATCGTACACCGGTTGAATGATCGGTTCGCCATGCGTATCGATGATCAAATCGTCTGCAACTTTTTCATGTCCAGCCATGTGAATGTAAGCAACGGGATCAAGCGAAAGATTTTGAAGAAATTCTTTTGTATCGTAATTATGGTTGAATCCATTCACGTAAATATTATTTACGTCAAGTAATAAATTGCAATCAGCTTCTTTAACCACCGCGTTAATAAAATCAACTTCACTCATTTCAGCAGCCACCGGTGTGTAATAAGAGACAATCTCGATCGCAATTTTTCGTTCTAAAAAATCTTGAACCGATTTAATTCTTCCGGCAATGTGTTGAACTGCATCCCACCGGAATGGAACCGGCAGCAGATCGTATAAATGGGCATTATCGCACTTCGCAAAACTTAAATGCTCGGAATAAATTTTAATGTCATATTCTTTTAAAAATGATTTTAGGTTTTTAAGAAATTCCCAATCAAGTTCATCGGGACCGCCGAGAGATAGCGAAAGTCCGTGCGAAAAGATTTCATGCTTTTCAGCAACGCTTTTGAAAATTTTCTTCCAGTAGCCGCCAATCCCCATCCAATTTTCCGGAGCGACTTCAACAAAAGCCGGAGACAAAACATTTCCCGCAAGAAATTCTTCTGCAAATTCTTTTCTAAATCCGATACCAACATTGGCTGCTCGTTCATCAATCATTATCATTCCAAAATTAGTTAGAGCTTCCGGTTATGCGGAAGCTCTAATGGTTAAAATATTATTTCTTTTTAGGTGTAGTAGTGGTCGTAGTATGTTTTTTAGTTGTTTTGCTGCTTCCGCATTTTCCTTCACCGCACTTAGCATCTTTTGCTTTTGTTTCAGATACTTTTGCTGTTGAGTCGGTTTTGCTTCCGCATTTTGCGTCTTTTGATTTTGCTTCGGACGCTTTATTCCCGCATTTTGCTTCCGAAGTTTTACTACCACATTTAGCATCAGCAGTTTTTGCTTCGGAAGATTCTGTTTTACTTCCGCACTTTAATTCTAAATTACGGTTGGTTGAAGATTCAAGAAGCGATGACCTTAATTCAGCGCCTGAGCCGAGACTTCTGAAACCGAAAAGATTTTCTGCATTTGTGGTGGTGGCTGCGCCTAACCCGAGTACGCTTCCGGCGACGAATGAACCGGTTAAAAAGATATGTTTGGCGAGTTGATTTTGCTGTTTGTTCATGATGTTTCCTTTTGTTTTGTTTTTTAGTGTTTGTATCTACACTATTAAAGACGAAGACAAAAAGGAAACCTTACACGGGAAAAAAATTATTTTTTCAGTTCTGAATTTATTTTGTTTTGCAGCGCTTCTTTCTCGAATTCGGAGAGCGATGCTGTTGTTGAGGCGTGTTTTATGTGATGGATAAGAAATTTATTCTGCTTTTCAAATAACCGGCAAAATTTACAAATGGCTAAATGAATGAACAATTTAACTCTGCTGGAAAGTGTAAGCCGGTGTTCTTCTTTTTGTGAAATGAACTGCGTTGCGCTTTCACATGTTATCATAGTATTTTTAAAAATCATATCGAAATCCAATTTTTCTCTAAACATTTGCGCATTTGTAACTTTGCGCGGTGAATGATCACCCAATAGTTAGACGAAGAAATAGCCAATTCCTTACAAATTTCTTCCGACTCTTTTTCATCCAAATATTTCATCGTAAAAACGATCCGTATTAACTCTGAAAGTTTTTGCATGCACTTGTTCAGTATTTCGTAAAATTCTTCTTTCTCAACGGTATCATCGTAATTAACGCCCCACTCCTTGGGGAAAGCGGATTCTTTCCAATGCCCGGCTTCATCAAAATAGTCGGTGGATTTTTCCAACAAAACATCAATTTCTACAATTAGCGAAGAAGCTTTCTTTCTATAATGATCAATGATTTTATTTTTTAGGATTAAGAAGAGCCAATTTTTTTCGGAAATGTCTCCTTTAAAAGTTTCAACGTTTCGCAAACCGGCTAAAAATGTTTCTTGAACCAAATCCTTTGCCTGTTCGATATTATTCGTGCGCAGCAGAGCAAACCGTAAAAGCATATCAGAATAATTTTTAACCCAATTTTGTGGATATAATTTGTTCATGGCTTTCCGTTTTTATTTTGAATAAAGCTTTGGATGAAGAAATGTAACCAGCGCAGAGATGATTCCCTGTTTATAAAGTTCTTTCCTGTTGATGATGCCGTTGGTTAAGTAACCGATTGCGCCCCCTTTTTGTTTTGTGTTTTCGTCGTTGGCAATTTCGTCAATCACGTGTCCCAATTCTTTTCCGTTCAAAAGTTCGGTTACGATTATTGATGGAAGAGGAAAAAGCGCGGAAGTTCCAAAGCTTGTTTCACCCTTGTTATTCCTTATGCAAATACATCCCAGAGCAAACCATTGATCGTGTTCTTCAATTATTCCTCCTTCAATCCCAACAAAATAATCGATCGATAAATTGTCTTCTTTTGCTCGGAGGAATAATTCATCGGCACGGTTTTTTGCACCGGTAAAAGTTTCGTGATTGATTGGCTGCGCAGAAACTTTTGAATCAACTTCTGATCCGCTAACTTCAATTGAATTGAAATAACAAGAGAATGCTTCGCGGACGGATTCAATTTTTACAGGATTTTTTGATCCGACAAGAATTTTCATTATCAGGAAATGTTTACTTCGTCCGAAAGTTCGTTTGTGTCATCCGATTTTCTTGGAAAGTGTTTGGACAAAATATTGCCGACTTCATCAACCGCGTCAATAATTCCTTCGCAGAATTTTTTCTCGCGGAAACTCGCTTCCATTTTATCTTTTACTAATTCCCACGTGTTTTCTGCAACTTTGTCGTTTATGGCTGAATCGGCAAGAATATAAAATTCTCTTTCTTTTAGAAGAATGAAGATCAAAATTCCCGTATGGTCGCGGGTTTTCTTGATACCGCGCTTTTTAAATTCAGATACGGCATGCTCAAAAACGGATTTCCCTCTGTGAAAAAATGGTTTTTTCTCTTTAACTGAAACGACTATTTCTCCTGCAGTGTTTCCTTCTTTTTCTTTAATCTTCAAAGCGATCTGTTGAAGTTCATCATCCGAAAGAAAACCATTTAAGAATTTTTTATTCATAATTTTCCCATGCTGAGCGAAGCCGAAGCATCGCTGCAAAGTTATTTTTTCAAATAATATTTAGATACAATTTTTCCGTCCTCAAATTCATAAACCAACGGGTTGCCGGTCGGAATATTTAATTCAAGCACCTGCGCTTTGGTCAAATTGTCAAGATACATCACCAGCGAGCGCAAACTGTTTCCGTGTGCGGTGATCCAAACATTTTTTCCTTCTTTTACAAGCGGTTCAATTTTCTGCTGATAATAAGGAATGGTTCGAGCAGCAGTGTCTTTCAAGCTTTCGGTGAAGCCGTCAGGATTTAATTCCGTTACATCTTTTGGCGGCGGAACATCGTAACTTCTGCGCCAAATATGGACTTGCTCATCGCCATAAATTTTTGCGGTTTCAGCTTTGTTCAAGCCCTGCAATGCGCCGTAATGTCTTTCGTTCAAAGCCATATTGCGTTCGGTTGGAATTTCAGAAAAGCCTGCTGTTTCACTCGCAAGTTGTGCAGTGTGAATTGCCCGTTTAAGCACGGATGTGAAGAGAAAATCGAATTTAAAATCCTTTTCTTTTAATAATTGTCCGGCTTCTTTTGCTTCTTGTTCCCCTTTGGCTGAAACATCAACATCAACCCAGCCGGTAAAGCGGTTTTCCAAATTCCATTGTGATTCTCCGTGGCGTAATAATACAAGATAATTCATTTTTAATCCTTTGTGATAGTCCTATTTTCGACTACAAACTTACTAATTTTTTCATTGTTTACAGCGCAAACTTTCGATAACTTTGGAACAAAAATTTTGAAAAATCCCTATGAAAAATGCGGTTGACGTTTCCAACATACTTCTTCCCTTGTTTTATCTTGCTTCTTTTGCCATCTATCTTTATGATTTTCAAAGAGACGAAAGAAGACTCTCAAATGTTAAAAGATTATTTCTTTTTTTAACGCTGGTCTTTCATACGTTCTATTTGATCGCGCGGACTACCGCTTTTGATCATCCGCCGATAACGAATGTTTTTGAGATTTTTACCGTGCTGGCTTTCTCGGTAAGTTTTTCTTATTTCATTTTGGAATTAGTAACCGATATTCGGGGAACCGGACTTTTTATCATCATTATTTCTCTCATCTTTCAAATAATTTCATCAACTTTTATTACTGATTTGACTGAAGTGAAAGAAGTACTGCGAAGTAATTTGCTTGGCGTCCACGTGCTGCACGCTTTGCTTGGATATGCAGGAATTACGATCTCCGCAGTTTATGGATTTTTATATTTGATGCTTTACAAAGAATTAAAATTGAATAAGTTCGGCTTGATCTTTGAGAGACTGCCGAATTTGGAAATTTTAGAAAAATTAAGTTTTTATTCGGCAATTATTGGATTCATTTTACTCAGCGTTGCCATTGCGATTGGTGTGATCTGGCTGCCGAGAGCGTTTCCTGATTTTTCATATTTTGATCCAAAGTTAGTTGCTACGTTTTTAGTCTGGCTGATGTACGGCATCGGGATTACAACAAAAATTACAGGCAAATTGCAAGGTAAGAAAGTTGTTATTTTTTCCATCGTCGGATTTGGGCTGGCAATTTTTTCAACCATTGTTACAAACTTTCTCGCAAAAAGTTTTCACACATTTTATTAATGACCATTGACTAATGACCAAATTCAAGGTAACAAGTAGAAGGTAAAAAGTGGAAAGGAAATACTTGATACTTTCTACTTTTTTTCTTTCAACTTAATTCAAATAAAGAAGAATAGTAAATATAATTTATGAACCTGCTGGCGATCTCAATTAATCATCATACCGCCCCGGTAGCGCTTCGGGAAGCCGTGCATCTTAGTTCGAAGGAAATAAAAGTTTTTATTGATGAGCTGAAAGAAAAATATTTTTCAGAAGGGTTTATCATTTCAACTTGTAACCGTACGGAGTTGTACGGCATTCCAAAAGAAGCCGGAACGAGTTATACGGAATTGGAAAATTTTCTTGTTGAAAAAAAAGCAATTACAAATTTATCCGACGAACATTTTCAGAAATTCTTTTCGTGCAGCGCGCTCAATCATCTTTTCAAAGTTACTGCGGGAATTGATTCGATGCTCATCGGCGATAATCAAGTTCTTGGACAGGTTAAAGAATCGTTTCAACTTGCGCAGGAAAAACAGTTTGCCGGTTTTTTAGTGAACAGAGTTTTTGATTCGGCAATAAGAGTCGGTAAGCGGGCGAAGACAGAAACCACGATCAGCGACGGCGCCATAACCGTTAGTTACGCGGCTGTGCAGTTGATTGAAAAAATCTTTTCAAATCTTTCGAAAAAATCTGCACTGGTTATCGGGATGGGAGAAACCGGAAAAATTGCCGCACAGCATTTACACGATAAACACATCGGTAAACTTTCCATTACCAACAGAACCATTGAAAAAGCCGAACAAATCGCATCAGAAATTGACGCGCAAATTGTACCCTTCGAAAGATTCAAAGATCATTTAGCCGATTTTGATATTGTTATCAGCGCAACCTCATCGCCTACTTTAATTCTTACAAAAGAAGAAATTAAAACGATGATGAAAAAACGGGGCAACGTTGCTACCGTGTTGATGGATATTGCTCTTCCGCGCGATATTGATCCCGAAGCAAGAAACATTGATAACATATTTTATAACGATATTGATTCGCTCAACATAATTGTTGAACACAATATGAAAAAGCGGAAAGATGAAGTTCCAAAAGTGCAAAACATAATTATGGAAGAGTTGATCAACTTTTTCGGATGGTATAATTCGCTTGAAGTTGCACCAACGATTAAATCACTCCGCGATTATTATGAAGATATCCGCATCGCTGAAGTTGAAAGTTATAAAAATAAATTTTCAAAAGAAGATCAAGAAAAATTAGAATTGGTCACCAAACGGATCATCAACAAACTCTTGCATCATCCAACAACCGAACTGCGCAAAGTTGCAGAACAGGGAACCAACACTTCCGAAGCTGCTACAAAAATTGCGCTCGTTCGCGATCTGTTTGGAATCGAAAACAAAAGTAATTCTGAAGTATAATTGGAAATTAGGATTGAAAGAAAATCAGAGCATAGAGTTTAAGCTCAACTGGCGGGATGAATATCTTAAATGGATATGCGGTTTTGCCAATGCAAATGGAGGTAAATTATACCTTGGTAAAGATGATGCCGGTAATACCACCGGTATTAATGACTTTAAAAAGTTAATGGATGATCTGCCGAACATAATTCGCAATTATCTTGGCATAACAACCGACGTAAATCTCATAAAAGAAAATGAAAAGTATTTTATAGAAATAGATGTAAAACCGCAAACTGTCGCTATTTCATTAAGGGGAAGATATTATAAGCGCATCGGAAGTGTAAATACCGAATTAACCGGAAACAGTTTGAATGAGTTTTTACTTCAAAAATCCGGAAGAACCTGGGATGATGTAGTTGAAGAACGCGCAACTTTAAATGATATTGATAAAAAAAGTTTAAGCCGATTTATAAAAATCGGCGAGACAACAAACCGGTTGCCGGAAGTTTCAGGACTCAAAACTTCTGAAATTTTGGAAAAATTGAGATTGATAGAAAAAGGTAATTTAAAGAGGGCGGCTCTAATTTTATTCGGAAAAGACCCGGGTAAGTTTTATCCCAATCTATCTGTAAAAATAGGGCGCTTCGGAAAAAATGATGAGGATTTATTGTATGAAGCAGTTGAAGAAGGAAATTTGTTTGTCTTACTTCAGAATGTCTTAACTCAATTGAACCGGAAATTTTTTAAGAATCCAATAGAGTTTGGCGGCTTACAGCGAATTGAAAAGGGGGAATATCCGGTTGCAGCAATCCGTGAAATGCTGCTTAATGCACTTGTGCATAAAAGCTATCTTGGAGCGGCTATTCAAATAAGAATTTATGACAATAAATTTAGCATATGGAATGAAGGAATGTTGCCGCCGGGACTTACAATGGAAGCCTTAAAAAAACAGCATCCATCGATTCCCAGAAATCCCATAATTGCAGATGTATGTTACAAAGGTGGTTTTATTGATACATGGGGACGTGGCACACTTAAAATTATAAATGCATGCAAAGAAGCAGAGTTACCGGAACCTTCAATTAACGAAGTATTTGGTGGATTTCATGTAGAGATTTTTTCATCGAAAATTATAGGTTCGGGAATAGGTTCGGGAATAGGTTCGGGAATAGGTTCGGGAATAGGTTCGGGAATAGGTTCGGAGAAAAGTTCGGAGAAGATAGTTAAGTTGATTGGTGAAAATCCTAAAATAACAATTCCAGAGCTCTCAAAAGCATTGGGTATATCTACAAGAGCAGTTGAAAAACAGATAGCAAATTTGAGACAAGCAAAAATGATAGATCGCGTAGGGTCAACAAGAGGATATTGGAAAATAATTTAATAGATTTCTTTTTTAATGAATTGGAAAATTTAATTTGAAACAAAAACTAATCATCGGTTCACGCGGAAGCGAACTTGCTCTCTGGCAGGCGAAATTCATTAAACGTGAACTGGAAAAAGCGCACAAGAATATTTCAGTTGAAATAAAGCTCATCAAAACAAAAGGTGATAAAATTCTTGATGTCGCGCTTTCAAAAATCGGCGACAAAGGTTTATTCACCAAAGAACTTGAAGTTGCGCTGTTGAACCACGAAGTTGATATCGCCGTTCATAGCTTAAAAGATTTGCAGACGGAAATTCCCGCCGGATTAAAACTTGCCGCAGTTACAAAACGACACGGTGTTGAAGATGTTCTGATCGCAAGAAAAAAAGGAACAACCATTTGGAACTTGAAAGAAGGAGCGGTTGTTGCAACAGGTTCGTTGAGGAGAAGATCGCAGTTGCTGCATCTTCGTCCTGACATAAACGTTGTTGAGTTGCGTGGAAATGTTCCTACACGAATTCAGAAATTTCTTGAATCGAAATGGGATGCGATTATTCTTGCCCGCGCGGGAGTTGAACGGCTTGGATTGAAAAAACACATTTCATCCTTCATTAATAAAGAAGAAATGCTTCCGGCAGTTGGTCAAGGCGCACTTGGAATTGAAATTCATCAAGACAATATCTTTGCTGAAGAACTTTTACAAGCGCTTCATCACGAAGCAACGTATCAAGCGGTTTTGGCTGAACGGAGTTTATTAAAAGCGTTGGAAGGGGGCTGCCAGGTTCCAATCGGAGCTTTTGCGGAAGTTAAGGCAAACGGACTTTATCTTGACGCGATTGTCGGCGCAATTGACGGCTCGATAACGTTTAGAAAAAAAATTAAGGGAACAAAACGCGAACCGGAAAAACTTGGGAAATTACTTGCGAAAGATCTGTTAAAAGCGGGCGCAAAAAAAATATTGAACGAAGTTTATCAATCAGTAAGGCTTAAATAAATATGGAATCATTAAAAAACAAAACCATTGTTCTCACCACAGCAGAAGAACAATCGAAAGAAACAGTTAATTTTTTTAAGAATATCGGTGCGAATCTTTTAACTTTTCCTTCACTGCAAGTTGTGTTAGTTGATGCTTCAACTCAACTGCAAACTATTCTGGATGAAAGTAAAATTGATTATTTAGTTTTTCAATCAGCTAATGCGATAAAGTATTTCGCGCAATTAGTAAAAGAAAAAAATCTGGACATCAACTATGATAATATAAAAATTGCCTGCTACGGTAAAAGGACGGCGGCACTCTGTTCGCAAAATCAATTAAAAGTTGACTTAGTTTCAGGTGATTTCAGCGCAAAAGGACTAGTGAAATTGTTCGCACAAGAGTCGCTTGAAAACAAAACCATTCTTCTTCCCGGTTCATTATCCGTAAGAGATAAATTTTTTGAAGATTTAAGAAGGCTCGGTGCCATCATCAAACCGCTTATCGTATATGATATCCGGAAACCGGAAAAGGAAACTATTACGGAAGAAATTGAAAAGATAAAAACCAGTGCGGTGGATTGGTATCTTTTTACAAGCCCTGTAACTTATCAAAATTTTGTTGACTTGTTAGAGATAACTAATCCAACGGAATTTTTTAAAAACGGTAAAATTGCAGCTATCGGTCCTAACACAAAAGAGGCGCTGCAAGAGGCAAAAGTTAGAGTTGATATATTCTCGAAGAAATTTGCTCTCACACACGCAGTTGCAAATATTGAAAGATTTTCCGATGCTCCGACATTCCAAAAGAAGCAGTTGAAAAAACCGAAAAACCGCCTTAAAGATAGAACGATTGTGCTGACAAGAGCGGAAGAACAGTCTCAAGAAACCTTCAACTTTTTTAAAAAAAAAGAAGCGAATCTAATAAGCTTTCCCGCATTGGAAATTGTCCCAATTGATGCATCAGCTAAGTTGCAGACTATCCTGGAAGAAAAGAAAATTGATTATTTGGTCTTTCAATCGGCAAATGCTATAAAATATTTTCTTCAGTTGGTTAAAGAGAAAAATTTCCATATCGATTACGAAAATATTAAAGTGGCTTGCGTTGGTAAAAAAACTGCCGCAGTCTGTGCAGAGAATCAGATAAAAGTTGATCTGGTTCCTGAAGATTTCAGCGCACTTGGTCTGTTGAAATTATTCGCAATTGAACCGCTTGAAAATAAAGTTGTTCTTCTTCCCCGCTCTGCTATTGGACGAGATGAGTTTCGCGAAGGTTTGAAAAGATTTGGTGCCACCGTTAAAACTGTTGCCGTATATGACATTCTTATGCCTGCCAAAGAATCTGTTGCCGAAGAAATTGAAAAAATTAGAACGAGCAAAATTGATTGGTATCTCTTTACAAGTCCATCAACCTACCAAAATTTTTTAGCGCTGATGGAAATTACCAAACCCAGAGAATTTTTCGGAAAAAGTAAAATTGCAGCCATTGGTCCAACAACCAAAGATGCTATAGAAAGAACAAGGGTAAGAGTTGATGTTGTTCCGAAGAAGTTTGCGGTCACTCATGCCGTAGCAAGTATTGAAAATTATTATACTTCACCACCTCAAAAGAAGCTTCCAAAATCGCAATATCAAGCAAGTGCGCAATTTCAGCCCCAGCATCCGCCGGAAAAAAAAGTTATTAGATATGTCTTAAAAAAAAGAAAGCCGAAAAATGAAAATTAAAAACGATTTATTCTTACGTGCATGTAGAAAAGAAAAAGTTGAACGTACACCAATCTGGATTATGCGGCAAGCAGGAAGATATTTGCCCGAATACCGTGCCGTACGCGAGAAAGCCGATTTTCTTACGATGTGCAAAACTCCCGAATTAGCCGCCTTGGTAACTATTCAACCGGTTGATATTATTGGAGTTGATGCGGCAATAATTTTTTCAGACATTCTCGTTATTCCCGAAGCAATGGGAATGCACCTTGAAATGCACGAAGGGAAAGGACCGATCTTTCATCATCCCATCCGCAGTGAAGATGATGCAAAAATGTTGAAGGATATTGATCCGGTAAAAGACCTGAAATATGTGCTTGATGCAGTCTCGTTGGCTAAAAAAGAATTAAAAGGGCGTGTTCCGCTTATCGGATTTGCGGGCTCTCCTTTTACTCTTTTAACTTACATGGTTGAGGGAAAAGGTTCAAAGAATTTTTCTGAAATAAAAAAATTGTTGTTCGGCAACCCGAAACTTGCTCATTCACTACTTAATAAAATTGCCAAAGCGGTTGCAGCCTATCTTTCAGCCAAGATTGAAGCGGGTGCAAACGCCCTGCAAATTTTTGATACGTGGGGAGGAATACTGGCTCCGAACGACTTTCAAGAATTTTCACTCAATTATATTACACAAATTATTTCTGAAATTAAACGGAAAGATGAACCGGTGATCGTCTTTGCCAAAGGAGTTCACTATAAGTTGAAAGAACTTTCCAAATGCGGCGCTGATGTTATCGGACTCGACTGGACGATGGATTTGAAATCGGTAAGAGAAAAAATCGGCAAGCGCGTTGCATTACAAGGCAATCTCGACCCGACCGTTCTTTATGCTGATGAAACGAAAATTCGTGAGGAAGCTAAAAAGGTTTTGTCATCTTATGGAAAAGGGAGCGGACACATTTTTAATCTCGGGCATGGCATTTTGCCCGATGTGAATCCGGAAAACGCAAAAGCGTTGGTGGGGATAGTGAAGGAAGAAAGCAAAAAATTTCATTCTTAAAGGAAAAATCGCTTCGCTCAAAAAAGGAAAGATGAAAAATGAAAACATTTGAACATGTCGAAGTTTACAAATTGAGCAAAGAAATTTGTCTAAGTGTATTTAGATTATCTAACGAAAAGTTCATAAAGAATTATGGTTTTAAAGATCAAATTCAACGAGCGGCAGTCTCCGTAATGAACAACATTGCAGAGGGATTTGAAAGAGAGACTCGAAAAGAATTTATTCGATTTCTTTACTATTCAAAAGGTTCCGTTGGGGAAGTTCGAAGCATGTTAAATATTGCGATTGAACTGGGGTATTTACCGAATGATGAATATCTTGATTTAAAAAGTAAATGTGAAAATGTCTCAAAACAATTATCAAATTTTATAAAATATTTAAAGGAAAAAGAATCTAATTAAAATTGTGATTCTATTTGAGCGAAGCGATTTTCCCTTTCTTCAGCGAAGCGATTCTTTTCTTTTAAGGAGTTATTATGTTCAACTTTGATCTAACAAAATTTAAAAAATATGACAAACCCGGTCCCCGGTACACAAGCTATCCGACCGCACCGCAGTTTAACGAAACGTTCACTTCGGATAAGTTTCTTGATGAAATTGTAAAGACCAATTACGGCGAAAACCTTCCCGATCTTTCGCTCTACTTTCATTTACCGTACTGCGATACACTCTGCTATTTTTGCGGCTGTAATATGATCATCACCCGCAACCGTGACCGCATACAAGATTATATAAAATATGTAAAAAAAGAAATCGATCTGCTGCGAAGTTATCTGAACGTTAACCGCAAGGTTACACAGCTACACTGGGGCGGCGGAACGCCGACACACTTAAATCCCGATGAAATAAATGACCTTGCTTCTTACATTCATAAATCATTTCAATTTTATGATGAATCTGAAAACGGTTGTGAAATTGACCCGCGCGGATTGACGAAAGAACATCTCGCCGCATTACGGAACAATGGTTTCAACCGCATCAGTATGGGCGTGCAGGACTTTGATGAAAAAGTTCAAAGAGCAACCAACCGGGTTCAGCCGGAAGATATTACAAGGCAAACTGTCGCATGGATTCGCGAGTTCGGCTATCATAGCGTTAATCTCGATTTAATTTATGGGCTTCCGTTTCAAACTTTAAAATCTTTTGAGGAAACCGTAGAAAAAACAATTGATATTTCTCCCGATAGAATCGCAGTCTTCAATTACGCACACGTTCCGTGGATGAAAAAACACATGGCGTTAATTCGTCCGAACGATTTGCCTCCGGCGGAAGAAAAATTAGAAATTCTAAAAATGACGATTGAGAAACTCACCGGCGCCGGATACGTCTTTCTGGGAATGGATCATTTTGCCAAACCGGATGACGAACTTGCCGTTGCAATGAGAGAAAAAAAATTACACAGAAATTTTCAAGGGTATAGCACACGCTCGGGAACAGATTTGTATTCGTTTGGCATTACGGGGATAAGTCAGCTTCAGCGGGTTTATGCTCAAAATCTAAAAACGGAAAAAGAATATTTCGCATCGCTCGATCACGAATCTTTGCCTGTTGCAAAAGGGTACTATCTTAGTGATGATGATCTACTCCGCCGCTATGTGATTATGAAATTGATGTGCGACTTTGAACTTGATATGAAAACCGTAGAAGATAAATTCAAAATCAATTTTAAAAAATATTTTGCCTGGGGATTAGCAAATCTTCAAGAAATGGTCGTTGACGAACTGCTTTCAATTCAAAATGATAAAATCGTTATAAGTGAGATGGGCAGGCTGCTTATCCGCAACATTGCAATGAATTTTGACGGTTACCTTGAACGTAAAGAAGATAAAGCGAGATACTCAAGAACGGTTTAGAAAGAATTAAGAATACAGAAGTCAGAACAAATTAAATTCTGACTTCTTACTTCAGATTTCTCTCTCACTTGAGATTCGACTATTCCTGATAATTTTCATCCATTGATCGGTTTGTTCTTATTTTGTCAAACGATTTTATTATCGGATAAATCTTTTCATTTTTATCGAAGAATGGAGAACGCTTATAAAAGAAGTCTAATCTACGTTTCGGATCATTTTTAAAGGTTTCATCAGTATCTAATTTTTTATTAAAATCTTTCCGGTAACGTTCGTTCTCTTCAAGCATATTTTTTGCATACGGTTCCATAACGTATGGTTCAATATATTCCTTTCGCTCTAAAAACATATTGAAGAAACCCCATTTTGCCAAAGAATCGGGAGCTGTTGGCTCTAACAGATTAACGATTACACGGAGAGAACGCTGGTTCGCTTTCACTATAAAAGTTCCTTCGGGAATTCTCCTTTTCTCTCTCCATTTAATCAAATCAAAATTTATCATTTGTCTCCCTTCATAGGAAGTATTTGAGAAATTTATATTTTTGAAACGCATCCGCTCTACATGCAAAACATGCGGTTGAAAGAGTTGTTCAACAAAAATTTTGTGCAGCTTTAAGATATAAACGACAAAATGCAACTCCCTTGGAATTAAATATGCTTCGGGAACATCGCAATATTCAATCACCTCCGCCTGGTTGAACAACGGAACCTCAAACTCAACGGGAGTATCTGTGTAACGGGTAACCATAGAGCCGGTGACTTCGCTTTTCTCTTCAAGTGTCTGAAATCCTTTAAATAAAAAAGGTTCGCTTTCATCCGTAAGAGAAAAACTGATTGGAAAAGGTTCGTTGGTTCCGTAATAAAGATCAATCGTGTTTTTATCTGCACGAAGATTCATTGCAAGAACGATGAGATGGTTATCATTGAGATACTCTAATGCAGCTTCGTTCATCGCTTTGGTAGAATACACGCGGTTTTCAAAAGGTTTAAGGCTGTGGGTTTCTACAAGAAGACAAATTCTATTGTGCAATGCGGCGTAACCGGTTGAAAACCGTGGAAGCGAGGGTTCAAGCACGATACCGTTTTCCAATTTTTTATCTTTAAATTCAAGATAAGGAGAAACAAGAAATCCTTTTGAAGTCACTTTCTCTGTAAGGTGTGGAATAAACTTCTTTTTTAAAAAATCCGCAGTTTCTTTGTTGATATTTTGATTTGTTTCTAACCCGTAAGAAATATGATATTGATAATCGGCTCCGTCGGTTGTATGATTATCAATGATAAAATCGGGCAGCCAGTCATTAAAAAAACGGAGAAAAATTTTCATCTCCGGTGCGTCACCTTTCATAAAATCCCGGTTCAAATTATAATTCAGCGATGTGGTGCGCCATCCCATCTCGGTCGGTCCATTTTGATTTGGGCGGTTACATTCGGAAGTGCGTTCATGTCCGTCAACATTAAAGATTGGAAGAATAAGAAGAATTAAATTTTTTAGCAGATGTTCTTTTTCTTTAGTGATAAGAATTTCGCGCAGCAAAAGCATGGTCGCATCTTTGCCTTCAATTTCTCCCGCGTGGATTCCATTTTGGATAAGTACGATAAGCTTGCCGGAGTCTCGGGCTTTGGGAGCGGTAAATTCACGGTTGTTCGAAACGATCAAACACCGCATCGGTCGTCCTTGCGGAGAAAATCCCAGCGTAACCATTTTGGCAAATTGAGAGTCGCGTGTAAAACGTTCAAAAAACTTCATTGTTTCATCAAAACCGGGAGAAGAAAGTCCGCCCGATTTTTCGAAATGAGTTACCCACTTGTCCTGATTGTTGTTTTGTTCTTGCTTCATTTCTCTTCCAACATTAAGTGAAAATCTCTTGCACTGCAGAAAATGCAATAAATATCTATTTATTTAATAAATTTGAAAAAGAACTTCAAATGTTTACTCTAACTTCCGAAAAATATTTGAGTAGTTCAACTAAAATTTAATTTTTTTTCGGCAATTAAACTTGTCATAGATTTTGATTTATCCAATTTAGAAAATATTTCTTATGAATAAAAAAGTTATTGTTCTCGGCGCCGGTATTTCCGGTTTAACTACTGCGTGGCTTCTTCAGAAAAAAGGATTTGACGTTACGGTTTTAGAAAAAAATAAAGAGTCCGGCGGCTCAATGGAAAGTGTATTTGATAACGGATATTTGTTTGACCGCGGACCAAATTCCGGTTTGGAAACGGTTCCTATTATTAAAGAAGTTGTAACCGATATCGGCTTATCCGATGAAATGGTTTATGCAAATGAAATAGGCAACAAAAGATATATTCTTCGCGGCGGAGAGTTGCATCCGCTGCCGATGAGTCCACCCGCATTTTTAAAAACAAAATTATTTTCTGCAAAAGCAAAATTGAGACTCTTTGCCGAGCCTTTTATATCGCGGTCGAACGACGGCTATTACCAAAGCATTGCACAATTTGTTAAACGAAGATTAGGAGAAGAGTTTCTCGACTACGCAATCAATCCGTTTGTTGCCGGAGTTTACGCCGGAAATCCAGAAGACCTGAGCGTTGCCTCCGCCTTCCCAAAACTTTATGAGTTGGAAGAAAAATACGGTGGCTTGATAGTTGGAACCATTCGCAGTATCAGCGAGAGGAAAAAACGAAAAGAACAGTCAAAACAAAATGCGAAAATGTTTTCGTTCGTAAACGGAATGCAGAGTCTCCCCAAAACGATCGCAAAAAAATTAGGTGAAAGGGTCGTTCCGTTCGCGGAAGTTAATTCAATAGTTAAAAAAGAAAAAGGATTTTCCATTTCCTATCACAATGCCGGTTTCGATAAAAAAATTGAGTGCGATATGCTTCTCTCAACGCTTCCGGCTTATGTAACTTCAACATTGTTCCGAAATATTGACGGCAATTTAGCAAATCATCTTGATGCAATTTATCATCCGCCGGTGATGGTGTTGTATCTCGGATATAAAAATGAAGATGTCGGAAGATCGTTAGATGGGTTTGGATTTTTAATTCCCGCGAAAGAAAAAAAATCTTTTCTCGGCGCAATTTGGAGTTCGGTCTTATTCCCTAACCGCGCGCCGGAAAATGCTGCATCGTTTACGCTCTTTATCGGCGGCTCGCGGAATGCGGACATTTTCAAACTTGATAAAGAAATCATTTTAAAAACAGTAATTGAAGAATTTCAAGCGATAATGAAAATTACCGCCGAACCGGTTTATAAAAGTTACCGCTATTGGAACAAAGCTATTCCACAATACAATATCGGCTACATTGAACACGAAAAATATTTCGATGAATTCGAGCAAAACAATCCGGGAATATTTTTAAGCGGGAATTACCGCGGCGGGATTTCCGTTGGAGATTGTTTTAAGAACGCAGAGTTGGTAGCGGAAAAGGTTTCCAAGTTTTCGGAATCAGAAAAAGGGAAAGAGAATCAGCCGGAAGGAGTTTAATCCGCTTTTTTTACGATTATGTGCACAAATTTTTCATCCCTAAAGGTTTCACTTGTTTTTTATCTGCTAATTGCAAATTTTAGTTTCAAATTTTTACATCCTTTTTTGGAGAAATAATGGTTAAGAGATTATTGTTCTTGATCCCTCTAATTTTAACATCACTTCAATCGCAGACCGTGATTGGCAAATACGCCGGAGAATTTCTTTCGATTGGCGTTGGCGGACGCCCGCTTGGTATGGGCGGCGCTTTTGTTGCTATTGCTAATGATGTTACTGCCGGGTACTACAATCCTGCCGGACTTGCAAAACTTAACTATCCGCAAATCGCTTTGATGCATGATGAACGTTACGGAAATCTTGTTAATTACAATTATGCCGCCGTCGCAATTCCTTACGGAAAAGATTATACTTTCGGATTATCTATCATGCGCCTTGGCGTTGATGGAATTCCTGATACGCGGAAGGCGTTGTATGATGCAAACGGAGACGGAATTTTAGACATCAATACAGACAGATTGAACTATGACCTTATTACAGAATTCAGCAACCAGGATTGGGCATTCTATTTAACCGGCGCAAAAAGAGTAACCGATGATCTTTATCTCGGCGCGAATGTAAAAATTCTTTCGCGTTCAATTGCAGAATATTCCGCGTTCGGGATTGGCTTTGATATCGGCGCATATTATTCACCGATGGAAAATTTGATGCTCGGCGCAAACGTGCAAGATGTTACTACTACTTTTGTTGCGTGGAGTACCGGGAGAAACGAATTGATAACTCCGACCGCAAAGGTCGGCGCAGCATATCAACTTGAATTTTTCGGCGGAAGAATTCTTCCCGCTGTTGATCTTGATATTCGTTTCGAAAACCGCCGCTATGCATCGCAGTTTAATATTGGTCCAATTAGTTTTGATCCGCACTTTGGAATG
>Ga0210009_1001492_pt1 | contig 19981 bp, 17 predicted proteins | sample CryGeyCG2114_065_FD_185457 | JGI IMG/M metagenome (GOLD analysis project Ga0210009, IMG submission 185457) | Groundwater microbial communities from aquifer - Crystal Geyser CG12_big_fil_rev_8/21/14_0.65 (SPAdes) (version 2) | ecosystem: Environmental > Aquatic > Deep subsurface > Groundwater ... | reverse complement strand
TAGAGAAGCAATAAAGATAAATCCAGATTATGCTTATACACATAACAATTTAGGAAATTTATTGCAAAATTTAAACCGCTATGAAGAAGCAGAGAAAGAATACAGAGAAGCAATAAAGATAAATCCATATTATGCTTATACACATAACAATTTAGGAAATTTATTGCAAAATTTAAAACGCTATGAAGAAGCAGAGAATGAATACAGAGAAGCAATAAAGATAAATCCAGATTATGCTTATACACATAACAATTTAGGAAATTTATTGCAAAATTTAAACCGCTATGAAGAAGCAGAGAAAGAATACAGAGAAGCAATAAAAATAAATCCTAATTATTCTGAAGCACACAATAATTTAGGAAATTTATTGCAAAATTTAAAACGCTATGAAGAAGCAGAGAAAGAATACAGAGAAGCAATAAGGATAAATCCAGATTATGCTGATGCACATAATAATTTAGGAAATTTATTGCAAAATTTAAAACGCTATGAAGAAGCAGAGAAAGAATACAGAGAAGCAATAAAGATAAATCCAAATGATATTTTAGCACATCAAAATATTTCCGAACTTTACTTTGTTATTAAAGATTATAAAAAGTCGCTGGAATATGCTGAAAAATCATTGGAAATTTCAAAAGAAATTAAATACAAAATAATTTCAAAATTTTTAATTTTGATAAACTTAATTGCTTTGGAAAGAAAGTGCGAGAAAGAAAAGAAAGAATTTTTAAATTTCATAAGAGAAAATAAAGGATACCAATTAACATGGAAATTTGAAACGATAAAAGAGCGCATTAAGGAAATGAAATTTGAAAGAGAAATTTTAGAATTAACAGAAGAAATTGAAAAATTTAGAGTTAGAAAATAAATTTCAAACATTATGAGTAAAACAAAAATGTTTCATAACAGATTTGTTTCATAACAGATTTGTTTCATAACAAAACTGTTTTATTTTTATGCCTCAAATGGCAAGGTTTAAAGTTAGAAAATTTTAAAGTTAGAAAATAGATAAAATTTTTAAATATATTTTTAAATATTCTTTATACTTTCTTTATACTTTTTAAACAATGAATGTCGTAATTATTGGAGGATACGGAGGAATGGGGCAGATATTTATAAAGGTTTTCAAGGATTATGGATGGAATGTTATAATTACAGGTCCAAGCAGGGAAAAAGGAGAAAAAACAGCATACGATTTCGGGGTTAAATTCAGCGATGATAACAGGATAGCAAAGGACGCAGACATAACCATAATTACGGTTCCCATTGAAAAGACAATTGCAACAATAAAAGAAATTGCACCAATAGTTAAAGACGGTTCGTTAATTGCCGACTTCACATCGGTAAAAATTAATGTCTGTAATGTTTTACTTCGATGGACAAACAAAAATGCGGAAATCATAAGCATTCATCCTATGTTCGGACCGACAATTTCAGATATACATGGACAAATTTTTATTCTGTGTCCTTTAAGAACCGAAAAATGGATGTCAGTTATAGAGAAATTTTTAGATCACTGCAAGGCAAAATTTATCACTGCAACACCAGAAGAACATGACAAGGCAATGTCTGTTATTCAGGGCTTAACCCATTTTACCTACATCTCAATCGGATACACCTTAAAAAATCTGGACTTTAATGTCAGGGAATCAAGAAAATTTGCCTCGCCGATTTACAATTTAATGCTTGATATAATCGGAAGAATTTTATCCCAGGATCCATACTTATACGCTCACATCCAGATGGAAAATCCGCTGACAGAGGATGTAAGGAAAAATTTTATTGAAAGTGCAATTACTTTGAATAATGCTATTAACAGCAAAGACGAGAAAAATTTTGTCGGGATGATGAGTTCGTCAGCAAAGCACTTTTCTGATTTAGGTAATGCTGTCGGAAGGTCAAATAAGGCAATCAACTCATTAAATAGAGAACTGGAAATTTTGAAGAACAATATCGGAAAGGAAATTTTTATTACCTGCCATCAGTCAGATGTCATCCATTTTGGACTTATAAAAACAATTGACGCTGAAAATCTGGAACTGGAAAATAACGCAATATATGAGAAATTTAAAAATTTTAAGATAGCAAATATAGAAATTTTAAGAGATGCGGAAGAAATTTTAAATGTGAAAATAAATGCCTTCGGAACAGCAAAGAGGGATTTTACTGTTTTGCTTGATGACGGAATTGATGAGACATTAATTACGGAAATTTTAAAGGACAGAAAATACTGGCTGGAAATTAACGATGTCTGTATTAAGGATATTTACAGGAGTGAGAAATTTAAAGACAACAAGAGCGTTTGTTATGAAATTTTGTTCGTGAACAGAGATATGAAAACAAAGGATGCAGAAGTAAGGAAATTTATGGGACGGCTTGGAAAATTACGGTAAATTTTAAACTTTATATCAGCAGACATCAGGATGCAGATCACCTGATTTTATTTTCAAAGTCCGAAAAGTTGTCAAACCAAAAAATGAAGGTGCAAGGGCATCAAGGTCGCAGATTGCTATTATAGAGGCATTGCTTGATATTTCGGAAAACGCAGTGGTTGATGAAAAATTTAAACAGATAAAGGAGAAATTTTGGTGCTGCCCCACTAAAATTGGAATAATTATATATTTGTTTTTTTTGTTTTTTTTTGTTTTTTTACTAATATTTTTACAAGTTATAGGACTTACTTAGATTATTTTGTAAATGAACATAAAAAGTCAAGAATTCATATTTGTTTTGTGTATGTCCTCTAATGTTTAAAATTAAATTTATAATATCTCATTTTAATTTTTAAGCAGATTTTTAAAAAATATCTCACAAATTAATTATGCCAACTTAAAGGGATGAGCACCCGATATTCCTACTGTTGGAGGTCAAAATATATAAAAATGTTGAGAATAATCCTCATAAGACACTGTGAAACCGAATGGGCAGTTGAAGGAAGATATCAGGGAAACATAGATGTGCCTTTAAGTCCTCTCGGAAGAAAGAATGCAAAATTACTTGCAGACAAAATTAAAACATACACAATAAACCATAATTACCGAATTTCAAAAATTTATTCCGGCTGTTTGTCAAGGGCGTACCAGACAGCAGAGATAATTTCAAAAAGTATAAATTTTAAAGGGCATGTGGAGAAAATTTGCGAACTTAATGAAAGAAATTTTGGTGATTGGGAGGGCTTAACATACAGTGAAATTTCGTCTAAATACGGAAAAAGTAAGACAGATAAATACTTAAACAACCCGTTAAATTTTTCAATCCCGAATGCTGAGTCATTTGAGGACTTCAAGGAAAGGGTGTCAGAAGGAATAAATTTCATTCTCAATGAGAACAACGATAAAGTTAAAGACAATGCCAGTAATTATAATAACACAATAGTTAACACAATACTCGTAGTTGCACACGGCGGAACAAATCGCCTTATAATTTGTATGGCGTTAAATTTATCACAGGAAAATTTTTTTCGTCTAAAGCAGGACTTAGGATGCATCAATATAATTGAAAATTATGAAAATTTATCAGTTGTTGTGTTGATGAACGGAAAAATTTAAAAATTAATAAAAATAAGATAAATTTAAAACAAAGTGTTTATCTTTATTTTGGGAGGTGTTAGGAGCGGGAAAAGCAGATATGCAGAAGAGATTGCGCTGAAAAATAATAAAAATGTCTTTTATATAGCAACTTATGAAAATGACGGAAATGATGCAGAAATGACTGAAAGAATTGATAAACACAAAAAACACAGACCTGATGAATGGACTGCTGTTGAGATAGGAAAAATTTCCGGTGTGTGTTTAAAAATAAGTGAAATAGCAGACAGAACAATTATAATTGACTGCTTAACGCTTCTCGTATCAAATTTTCTGTTTGATGTTAAGAATGCTGACGAGAACGACATAACGAAAGAAATTGAAAAAATGGTTAATGAAATTAAGGATGGAATAAAAAAGAACAATAATGATGTAATAGTAATTTCAAATGAGGTCGGACAGGGAATTATGCCTGCAAATAAAATTTCAAGAAGGTATGTGGATTTACTCGGAAGGGCAAATCAGATTACTGCAAAACACTGTGATGAATTTTATTTTATGTTTGCGGGAATTCCGATGATGATAAAATAAAAATAAATAAAATTGGTTCATATTTTCAAATCTGTGAATGCTCTGAAAATTTTGAAATTTCATACAAAACCTATGATATTAAAAATAAGAGTAATAGTTTTTAATCCCAAGTTTCCCACATGAATGAAAATTACTCAAGTCTTTTTAATTAGTTGGTTCTTAATTTTTTTTTAGTAATTGATATTCATTGATTTTAAATGTGATTTATCAACGATGTGCTCATTTCCAAACAACTTTAATATTTCTATTTCTTCATAATTTGGTCTCACAAGTTTAAGTATTGTTTTATTATTTTTACACATATCAATTTCTCCAACAATTCCTCTTTTAAACATTTCGTGGACTTTTTGTGGACTTTTTATATCAATATCTTTTTTCCTCAAACGATTTGCAATTGTGACATTTAACAGATATGAAAGAACGCATATTGTATAATGTGCCTTTATATGCTTTGATGTCCAAACATAAAAAGGGTGTATTTTGATGAATGATTTTACATTCTTAAATGCTTCTTCTATATGGTTTTTGTCTATGTACTTGGAAATTAGTTCTGGGAGCATAAACTCTTTAAGGCCATCCTCTTTTGAACAAATATTTGTAACAATTACCCATAGACCATCAGTTCTTCCGGCTTTCTTTATATTCTCTTTTGCCTTCTTTGTATCAGTAAGTATCGTTATATGAAAACTTTTTATTTCTTTATTGTTGTCCTTTATGACTATGGGGTCAAGTGTATAATCCATAAATTTTATTGCCCCCATCTTTTTAAGTTTCTCATTAATTCTATTTCCCGTTGTTGTTTTATTTCTGCTCTTTTTTGGCACCAATAGCAGTTTGTTTTCCTCTTCAAGATACGCCTTCGCTTTTTGTATTGCCTCATCGCGAGATTTTCTTTCATCTACAAACATCGTTGGATTGAATACTAAAACATCACACCTGTCATCAATCATTCCAAAGTCGCTATAATATGTTTCGTCGTTATATTTTATAAATCCCGTTTGTGTTATTTGTTCAAGTATGTTTTCTTCGGTAAGCGTTTCAAATCTATCTATGTTAATGTTTTCTATGTTTGAAATTTGGCTCTTATCTAATGTAGCAATATAAAAATATTTTTGATCTTCAAGATGTTTGGGATTGGCATCAGAAACCATCCCTCTATCAAAAACTAATATCATTTCGTTATCGCTGATTTTAAATTGCTCCTTCCACTTGATTAACAGTCCTTTTAATGTTTTGACATCAGCAGTATAATCTTCTAGAATGTCCCACGCAAACGGATATCCCTTTGAGTTTATAAGAAGGGAAAGAACAATCTTCTTTTCTCTATAACCATTACTTTTTGTTATTCCCGAATGTGCCAGCATACATTTTCTTCCCTCAAAATAAGAATCTGTAAGATCATAAAAAACAATTATAAAACTATCTTTATCTCTTTCTTTTAACGTTTGGTATAGGTATTTTTCTATTTATTTTTTTTCTATCTTCAATTTCATCAAGTTCTCTAAATATTTTTGTTTTGTTTACACATTCGCTATTTACATGAAGAATTGAATTTAACATTGTCTTTTTAAACCATTCCACAGCAGTTAAATAGCTTCCAGGATCCAAACAGCGATATATTGTTAGAATCTCGGCAATTTTTGAGGTTTGTACATTTTTCTTTGGATCTTCTAAAAATACTTCTGAAAGCTTCCATGAGTTCCATATTTCATTTAAAAACGCAACATTAAGATATTGCCAATGTTCTTTAAATACAACCTCTTCTATTGTTGTAACAATTATGTCTTTACTTTGTTCATTAAGCTTAAAAATCTTCGTATTTCTTCCGTTCTTTCATCACTTAATTTACCTATGCGCAACAATAATCTTTTATTGTTTTTCTTGGTTTTTCTGTCATAGTAAGGTTCTGCAATACTATAGTATTTATAGACTTTACCATTATTTTTTTTTCACTGGTTGACATAATATCTGTAAAGTTTTCATGGTCGGTTCTTAAAAATATATTAAAAATAGGAATACATATATTTGTAATAAATAAAAAATAAAAATTAGTTCTTAAAAATAATAAAAAACAAGAAAAGAACATAGAAATAGAGAGATTTTTACTTAATTTAAGAAAACAAATTGTTAAAACAAGAAATCATGGGAAACATGGGATAAAAGACAAGATAATAACCGATAATTCAAAAGACAAAAATTCAAATTCACTGAAAGACGCGAATGAAGCGAGAATAATTATGAAAGTAAGTATGTGTAAGTGTGTGTGTGTGATAAAACAACCCTATTAAAGCCCCAGATGAGGATCGAACTCACGAACCTACCGCTTACAAGGCGGTCGCTCTACCACTGAGCTACTGAGGCATCTAAAGACAATATTTAATAATTAAATTTCAGGATTAAATTTATAAAAATTTTATAAAAATGGGGCTGCCGAGATTTGAACTCAGGTCGCCAGCACCCCAAGCTGGTAGGATACCAGACTACCCTACAGCCCCATTAACTTTTTATGCGAGGGAAGGGATTCGAACCCTCGAAGGCTTACGCACACAGGAGCCTCGGTCCTGCCCCTTTGGCCACTTGGGAACCCCCGCTTAAATTTAATCAGTCATGTCTTTGAAAGATAACCTCACTATCGTTCAGATATCGTTCGGACATATTTAAAATCTTTGCGATTTTAAACATAATTAGACTGCTATAATGACAAGCCTACAAAGTAGATCGTATTCCTGTGTAATAATCTGTGTATAAGTGGCGGCTACATCTATATAAATCTTATGGAGCTTTTTTAAAAGCTACCGCTGTACTTAGACCGATGAGCCGCCTCTTTTATATTAAATTTTTCATAAATAAATTTAAAATACAAACATAAATTTAATAAATTTAAAACAAAAAATATCATCGGAAGGGCCTACAGGATCTCTAAATTTTTTGAGAATTCTTTTCAGAATATCTCTTTATTTAAAGTGAGAAACCGCCCTAATAAGCACTAATCGCAATGTGCGAATTCCTCTGCGGGATATCGCCGATATATCGAGATTGTATAATGGCGGAAGACCTGTTCGACCCGACAGGAATTAAAAATGTATAAAGATAAAATAAAATAATTTAAAATAAAATAGTAAAAAATAAAAAAATATTTTGGGAAAATTTAAATTATTAAATGTAGAAATGAATAAAGATAAATAAAGGTAAAATAAATTTATCCGGGTTTGTTTCTACCGCAACTTATTATACGAGTTTTTTATAAAAATTCTTTTTGTTAATAATTAAAACCTAGTATATTAAAAAAGATGGAAAAAGAAGTTCAATACGGACAAAATGAAGCAGATAAACCTGAAGGAAGTAATATTACAGATAGAGGAGATAACGAGGCAGACAATAAAGCAGATAACGAGGCAGACAATAAAGCAGATAACGAGGCCAATAATAAAGCAGACAATAAGATAGTTAATAATATAAATGCCGACAACGATATAAATGCCGACAACGATATAAATGCCGACAACGATATAAATGCCGACAACGATATAAATGCCGATAAAAATATAAATTATAGTGGCAGCAGCATTATTGTTCTTGAGGGACTTGCAGCCGTAAGAAAAAGGCCTGCAATGTACATCGGAAACACAAATATTTCCGGCTTGCATCACCTGATTTATGAAATTGTAGATAACAGCATAGATGAAGCAATGGCAGGATTTTGTAGTAAAATTGAAGTAACATTGCATAAAGATAATTCTATAACTGTATTGGATAATGGCAGAGGAATTCCTGTTGATATTATGCCAAAATATAATAAAAGTGCTCTTGAAGTAGTTATGACATTTTTACATGCAGGCGGAAAATTTGGGCATAACACATATAAAGTATCCGGAGGATTACACGGAGTGGGAGCAAGCGTTGTCAATGGGTTATCCGAATTTTTTGAGGTTGAGGTCTATAGAAACGGAAAAATTTATTATCAGAAATATGAAAAGGGAATCCCTGTTTGTGAAGTTAAAATCACGGGAGAAGCAAATAACATAGGAACAAAGATTCATTTTATGCCAGACACAGAAATTTTTAAAGAGATAAATTTTAATCTTACAACAATTATTTCAAGATTGAGGGAGTTATCTTTTTTAAATAAAGGACTGAGAATAATCGTTGCCGATGAACGGATAGAAAATGACAATATTAAAGAATTTTGCTACGAAGGAGGAATTAAAGAATTTGTAACCTATCTGAATGAAAACAAAAAAGTACTTCACAATGTAATACATATTGAAAAATTTAAGGATGATGTTGTAGTTGAAATTGCGTTGCAGTATAATGGCGGATATAGTGAAAATATACTTTCATTTGCAAATAACATTCATACAATTGACGGTGGATTTCATGTTGTGGGATTTAAGGCAGCATTAAACAAGGTTGTAAATAAATATGTAAAAGAAAATAAAGTCCTTAAAGAAGATGAAAAATTAGAAGGAGAGGATATCCGGGAGGGATTAACGGGGGTAATAAGTGTAAAGATGAGAAATCCCGAGTTTGAAGGACAGACAAAGACACGGTTAGGGAATAATAATATCAGAGGAATTGTGGACGGAATTGTAAGCGAGTATCTAATGGATTATTTTGAGAAACATCCGAATGATGCGAAAAACATTTTGACAAAAGCAGCCAATGCTATGAAGGCAAGAAATGCAGCGAGAAAGGCAAAAGAATTAGTGAGGCGAAAAGGTATATTTGACAAGGCGTCTCTTTCGGGAAAACTTGCTGACTGTGCAAACAATGATGCAGAAAAATGCGAGATATATATTGTGGAAGGTGATAGTGCAGGCGGCTGTTTTTCAGGCGATACAAAGGTGGCATTATTAGACGGAAGAAATCTCTCTTTTAAAGAGCTGGTAAAAGAAGATATTGAAGGAAAAAGGAATTATTGTTATACAATTAAGAAAGACAAAGGTCTTGGGGTTGGTTTAATAGAAAATCCAAGAATGACTAAAAAAAATACCAAAGTAATTAAAATAATTCTTGATAATGATGGAGAAATTATCTGTACTCCTGAGCACCTGTTCATGTTAAGGGACAACAGTTATTGTATGGCAAAGAACCTGACAAATACGGACAGCATTATGCCTCTCGTAAGAAAACTATCAGTAATAGAAGGAAAGATAACAATAGAGAGATATGAAATGGTTTATGGCCCGCGGAGTAATAAATGGCTCTTTACACATATACTTGCAGATAATTACAATCTTGAAAACAGAATAAATAAAGAAAGCGACGGAGCGCACAAACACCCTATTGATTTTAATAAATTAAATAACAATCCTGAAAACATTCAGAGATTATCAAAAGAAGAACATATAAAATTACATGCAGAAATCCCTGAAAAAACAACCTGTGGGGAGGATGTTGTACAAAAGTGCAAAGAAATTCATCAAGGTCATGATTTTAGAAAAAACATGAGCGAAGTTATGTCGTCCAGGGATATGAAAAAAATGCCTTCAGAACATAGGATGTATTTGCAAAAAGAAGAAAACAGAAAACTCCAATCTGAAAAGACAATGAAATTTTTTGCAGAAAATCCTGATGTCAGGAAAAAATTAAGCAATGCAGCAAAAGAACAATTGAGTGGTATTGATTTAAAACGAAATGTCTCTTATTATAAAACATATTTCAAACATACAATTGGTTTTATGAAGCAGTTAATGGATAATTATGGAAATTTAGATAATTATGACATAAAAATGGTTAAGTCCAAAAATAAACATTTGCTTGAATACGAAACATTTTCAAAAAGATTTTTTGGTGGTGATAAAAACGCGATGACCGAAGCTGTTAAAAATTACAACCACAAAATAAAAAAAATAGTAGAAATAGATCAAAAAATTGATGTTTATGATTTGGAAGTTAAAGGAACTCATAACTTTGCACTTTCTTCCGGAATATTTGTTCACAATTCAGCAAAATTAGCGAGAAACAAGGAATTTCAGGCAATACTTCCGTTAAAGGGAAAAATTTTAAATGTAGAAAAGGCACGACTTGATAAAATTTTAGAAAATAATGAAATAATAGCAATGATTACGGCAATTGGTACGGGAATAAGCGAGGACTTTAACATTGCAAAGTTAAGATATGGTAAAATTATTTGTATGACTGATGCAGATGTTGACGGTTCGCACATAAGGACATTGTTACTTACCTTCTTTTACAGGTATATGAAGCAATTAGTAGAAAAAGGACACATATTTATCGCATTGCCTCCTCTTTACAGAGTTAAGAAAGGAAAAATTGAACAATATCTCTATAGTGATGATGAATTAAAGAAATTTTCAGAAGAAAATGGAAGGGAAGGAATAACAATTCAGAGATATAAGGGATTGGGTGAAATGAATCCCGAACAATTATGGACCACGACAATGAATATGCAGAACAGAAAGGTTGTAAAGGTTACTATTGCAGATGCTGTTGAGGCAGACAGAATCTTTACTTTGCTTATGGGTGAAGAGGTTGAACCAAGAAGGGAGTTTATACAGAAGCATGCACTTGAAGTAATAAATTTGGATATATGAAAATTGGTGCTGCCCCACTAAAATTGGGATAATTATATATTTGTTTTTTTTACTAATATTTTTACAAGTTATAGGACTTACTTAGATTATTTTGTAAATGAACATAAAAAGTCAAGAATTCATATTTGTTTTGTGTATGTCCTATAATGTTTAAAATTAAATTTATAATATTCAATTTTAATTTTTAAGCAGATTTTTAAAAAATATATCACAAATTAATTATCCCAATTTAAAGGGATGAGCACCAAATAACTGCACTACATAACCCTTAATTATTATATATATATTTAGTTAAATAAGTTAATTATTAAGTTAATTTAATGTTTAAAATTAAATTTATAAATATCATATTATAGTCATTTTACTGACTTTTTGCAGTGAAATGAATATACTCGTAAATTTGATAACTAGGTAAAAAGTTAGCAGATTTACTATATTTAATTTTACTGAAAACTATGAGTTTTCAATCTTTAAAAATCTTTTGGATTTTTAAATGATATTTTAAAAAATTTATTTACTAAAAAAATATTTTTTTAGTAGATTTTTAAAAAATATTTCACAAATTAATTATCCCAATTTAAAGGGATGAGCACCGAAAATCTTGTAGATTTTTAGTATTTTAAAATCTTGTAGATTTTTAAAGATTGAAAACTTGCAGTTTTCAGTATTTAAAAAATCCCACAGATTTTTTAAAGATTGAAAATCTCAAAGATTTTCAGTATATTTTCAAAACTTTGCGTTTTGAAAATCACCTCACTATCGTTCGGAGATTTACAAAATGTTCGGAACATTTTGAAAATACCATCTGAATAGTTACTAAAAAATAAAATGTTATCCTATGCATTAGAAAAGGGCTTAGATGTATTAAAAAAGAATAAAGCAATATTTATTCCATTTATTATTTTAGGGATAATTTCAATTTTAAGTTTTTTGCTCGTTGCAAAACCAATGTTTGAACTGTCCTATCAAAGTTCTTACTCCTCATCAGCATTTTACACTTCAACGGGCTCCGACAGTTATTTTTTTAAAAAAATTATGGATAATATGTCTTTAATAATAATATGGTCTGTTTTTATGTTCTTTGTTACAGTTCTTGCAAATGTTGTAGGAATGAGAGCAGTAAAGGATTATCTTAACGGCCAAAAAACAAAAATTTCAGATATGGAAAAGACAGCTTTAACAAAGGGATTTGTTACAATATTTGCATCTTTGGCATCAATGATTTTGTTTTTCCTTCCGGGAATTATCGGAATACTGGTGGTTCTTTTTGCATCATCCACGTCAAATTTGTATTCAAACACAGGAGGGGGAATTGAACTAATGCTAATTGCACTTATTATGTTTCTTATTCAGGCAATAATATTGCTTGCTTTCGGATATCACATTCTTTCAGGAAAATTTAGAAAAATTTATATGTGGGGAATAATTGTTACAGTTATCCTTTTGGTTTTGTCAGTTGTTGCCGGAGTTGTTTTTCCTGTTTTATCCCTTATTTTTATAGTACCTTTATTAATTCTTTATATTGTCCTTTGTATTGCTTTGTGTTTCATCACCATTATAGGTAGTCTTTCAATTACTTATATAATTCCGTCTGTTATTGTGTTAGAGGATGATAACATAAGTGCAACAGAAGCAATAAAAAAGTCATTAAATTTTGCAAAAAATTATACAAAAAATTTCAGCTTACTGATATTAATTTATATCGTTATAATAATGCTGATTTCTGTTCCTTCATTTATAATATCATTTGCCTATACCCTTCATCCTTCTTTTTCTTTATATTTATTTTCACAAATTTTTACGATTGCTTTAAGTGCTATCATTAGTCCTTATATATTGTCCATTTTTGCTCTTGCGTATGCATTTTCATTAATGAAAGAAAAGGAATTAGAAAAGAAAAGTAAAGAGATATTGCTCACAGAAGAAATTAAAAGCGGTCAAAATTTTGGTTTATCCAGGGATTTATATGGTGATAGATAAGTCCATTACAATGCCACAAAATTCTGAGATGTCAAATTTATATAAAGGGATTCTGATTTAAAAAACTCTACGCAAAAACACACCCCTTTTCTTACATTTGCCTGTAATTTTGTAAATAACTTTTTGTAACTCTTTATTTTTATTTCATTTAACTGCTGCTCTTAAGTTTTTAAATAATTAATACTCTGAAACAAAAAATTACAGATTTTAGTTAATGAAGTAATTACTTGGACAAGTATAAAAATTCTGAAATTTCTACAATTGAGATTGAAATTATCTATGCAATTTGTAAAGAATATTTTAGATTCAGAATCCCTGATAGAAGAATATTAGAAATATTAGTAAAAAACAAATATATAATTATTCCAATTTTAGTAGTAGTGAAAATTTCAACTTTTGATCATTTATTTTGAACATCAATATTACATATTATGATTTGAAGAATAAATATGGACAAAAACAATATTATCAAAAGATGTCAAAATGACTAAGGTTAGCACCGTATAATTTATCATAATCAACCATATATATTTAAATTTTTGCGTCAAATGTTAGCAAAAGGATTATAATTTAAATTTTAAAAATTTTTGCACACCTCATAGTTTTTTCAAACCGTATAAATTTTGCCGCCTTATCACTTTTTTTGACCGAAATTTTATCTCCGGCATTCACCTTTTCAACAACATTGCCGTCAATTATTAAAAATGTGTCCTCGTTTGCTCTCTCAATATTTATAAAAATTTCCGAGTCCGACGGGACAACGAGCGGTTTTGTATTTCCCAAAAACGAATTCATAGGAGTTATCACAAAGACATTTGCATCGGGATGAATTACCGGTCCCCCAAGCGATAAAGAATATGCAGTAGAACCTGTTTGCGTTGCCACAACTACTCCGTCGGATGAAAAGTTAATAACCTCATCATTTTTGTCCTTGTTTATTTTTATTTTAAAGTCTAGGAGCCGTGCCGGAAATTTGTAAGAGATTACAACTTCATTTACCGCATTATATTTGTCATGGACATTCAGCATATCATAATTCTCTATAAAAAAATTTCCTTCAAACAGATTTTCTAATTTTTCAGATGCATTGTTTTTATTCAGATCTGTCATAAATCCAAATTTACCCAGATTTATCCCTAAAACCGGAACATCCTGAACAGCATTTATCGTATGTAATATCGTCCCGTCACCGCCAAATACAAGGAGAACATCACAATGCATATCCTTTATGCTGCTTTCTTTCACAGGACATTTCCTGCATTTCAAAAATTTTCCGATTGCTTTATAAACATTATGCTCTACCAGAATTTCTCCGTTTGTGCTTTTTATAAAATTTTGCACCTGTTTCAGTACTTTTAGTATAAAGTCTTTTTCTTTCTCCACTATGTTCGGATTACACACAATACCAACATTTGAAATTTTCTTTTCCATGTAAAACTTATGACTTGCTCAGTTATTTGAAACAGAAAAAATAAAAAAAATACAAAGTAAACCTTTTCAAAACAAAGTTTTGAAATACTGAAAATCTTTGGGATTTTTGAAATACTGAAAACTGCAAGTTTTCAATCTTTAAAAATCTATAAGATTTTTGAAATACTGAAAATCTTTGGATTTTCAATCTTTCTCCGAACGAAGTGAGGTGATATTCTCATGTCCAAGGGTAAATGGGCGCTCATGCCTGCTTGCCTGCCTGCTTAAAGCTCTGTGATTCTGTAACTGGTACCGGCCCTCGCTGTACAATAATAATATCTCCTACTTCAAGCACATCTTCATAATTTATTGAATATCTCTTCAAAATTTCAGGTGCGGCGGCAGTATTTCCTATTGGCTGCAAAGCAAGTTTTACAACTCTTCCTGATTCCGTATCAAGAATCACATCTCCTACCCTTCCTATCTTCTTCCCACTATATGTCACTATTTCCTTTCCGTACAATTGGGATAAATAAAGTGCCATTTTCTTTTTTATATAAATTTAGATTATTTGGATTAAGATAATTGCTATTTTTAATTAGATTATTTGGATTAAAATTTACTATTTATAATTAGATTATTTGGATTAAGATAATTACTATTTTTAATTAAATTTTTATAATTAAATTTTAAATTTTTTAACATCACATCTATTCCTTCATCATCAATATCATCTGTGTCAAATGGTACATCAGAGACGCCAACCGGCATTTTGTTTGCTTTTTACTTCGTATTTCTGTTATTACAACATCTGCGTATCTGCCCTTTAACATAGTTTGTGATGCGCAGACAGCATAAAATGTCCCATACAGTTCTGTTTTAATCTTATTTGCCAGTGTTTGACTTATAACTGTCTTATCTTCACCCGTATCCACAATTGCCACAGCAAGTTCCTTCCTCCCATTACTTGAAATTTCTACTGCCCCATATATTCTGTCCATGTTTGTCGCCACTTAAAACATATAGTATCATATTTCTTTTTTTATAATTGTGCAAATCGCCGCTGACAGAAACAATATTCCCTTCCAGTGTGACTTTTAAGTCATTATATAATTCCCTTATCTTTTTGATGATTTCTGTTATTTTGCCCTTTTTCACCTCAAAAGAGATTTTTTTAACATCTATTGTTCGCATTACCATTTGATTTTTTTAATTTCATTATTTATTGCGTTGACATTGTCAGATTAAATATTAAATTATTATTAAGTTATTAAATTTATTTTAAATTTATTTTAAATTTATTTTAAAATTTTAACCTTTCTGCCTTCAACCTTTAATTTATTCTCCGAAAATAATTTTATCGCTTCAACAAATGCATCTTGCTCCAACTTTTGAACCTTTTCTTTTAAAGTATCCTCATTGTCCCAATCATTAACCTCACACACCTTTTGAATTATTATCGGACCTCCGTCAACGCTCTCATCAGCAAAATGTAAAGTGCATCCGGTAATTTTACATCCGCAATCAATAACAGCTTTATGAACATTTTTGTCCATTCCGCCCCCGAATGCCGGGAGTAAAGAAGGGTGAATATTCATTATTTTAAATTTGTAATTTTCAATAAATTTTTTGCTTAAAATTTTCATATATCCGATAAGCAAAATTAATTCAATGTTCTTTTTTTTCAATTCTGCAATTATCTTTTCATCATACTCTTCCCTACCCAATCCCGCGGAATCTATGAACATACATTCAATTTCGTTATTTCTGGCCCTTTCAAGTGCATACGCATCCTTTTTGCTGCTGAGCAAAATTTTAATTTCTGCATCTAAATTTCCATTCCCTATTGCATCAATTATTCCCTGCATATCGGTTGCTCTTGTTGATGCCAGCACGGCAATTTTAAGAGGTGTCATTTTAAAATAAACTTTATGTGCTTCCTATCATCACATTTTTTATTTTTACTGGCGGATTTATTCCGTCAACAGGAACATTTTGCCCCCCCTTCCCACACATTCCCGGAGATAAAGAGACATATTTTTTCTTTCCAACTACCTCTATGTTCTTTAAAACATCAAATATGCTTCCCATAAGAGAAACCCCTTTCAGCATCCCTACAATTTCCCTGTTTTTGATTTTATAACACTCTTTTGCATAAAACTGAAAAGTTCCCTTTACAATATCTACCTCGCCGCCTCTGCTCCCTTTCAAATAAAACCCATCTTTGATTTCTGAAATCATCTCATCTAATTCATAATCCTGTGGCTCAATAAATGTATTTGACATCCTGACTAAAGGTATGGAGTTCCCCTGTGCTCTCGCATTTCCTGCATAATTTTCATTCTTATCTTCGCTGTGTGTTTTATTATTCATCAGCATTGCGGCTGTTTCCCGCGAATGCAAAAAATTTTCCAGAACGCCATCTTTTATTATATATTTCTTATTCGCCTTTATTCCTTCATCATCATAAAAGAAACTCCCGAACAGGCCATCTATCGTGGGGTCGTCAATAACATCTATTTTTGAAGAAATTTTATTTTTAATTAAATTTTCCAGACATGACTGCTCCTGAATTACCGCATCTCCCTCTGCGGCATGTCCAAGTGCTTCGTGAATTATTACTGCTGTCATGACACCATCCGCAACAACGGGAAAATTTCCGCCTCTGACATTTTTTCCTTTAAGCATCTTAATAAGACATTTTTCGGTTTCGTCGATCTCGTTTTCAAAATTGTCTGTTGTCTCAAAGCCCGCTGTTTTTGCATATTTTGAAAAATTTGTCTCTCTTCTGCCATTTTTTTCTGCGAGCATCTCGGTGCCAACAACAACCCTGACATCCCTTTGTGTGATTTCGCTTCCTTCGGAGTTCATAAATTTCTTCTCAAATATACTATCAGAGTATGAGAAAAATTTGCTTTTTATGATATCATTGTTCACTCGTTTATCGTAATCAAAAAGTAAATGAACCTTTTCTTCAAGAGAAACATCGGACGGCAAAATTTTTGTCCTTGTTTCCGCGAAGTCCTTTATTGCTTTTCCCGTATAAATTTTAATATTTCTTTTTGAAAACTGGTTCGAAATTTTTCCGTTTTTTAACGCTTTCTTTGCTGTCTCTTCAATATTCTGCCGACTAAAAGGCATGGAAATGCTCGCGAAACCCCATCCGTTTTTATACAGGATTCTTACCGAAAAAGAATGTGTTGCCGAACCGGCAATTTCGTGAATTTTTCCGTTCCACACCGAAATGCCGTTTGTTTCTCCGCTTATTGTCATAAATTCCCAATATCTTATATTGTTATTATTTAAAATTTTTTCAACCGCCATTTCTTCATTCATTTTTTATTAATTTTTATTAATTTTTACTTATTTTCATTAATTATTTTTACTTATTTTCATTAATATTTTATCCCCGAAATAATCATTTCTTATCTCTCAGCATTTTGAGTATTGAGTGAAGTTTTGCCCTTAATTCTTCTTCTGTTGGTAGTGTTAGCTTATACTTTGAGGCAAAAACCTTATTGTTTGATCCACCTAAAACATACTTTGCAAAATATCATCTTTTTTAGCACACAGAATAAGGCCAATCGGTTCGTTTTCATCTTCATGTTTCTCATTCTCTTTGAAATAATTCAGATAGAAATTCATCTGACCTATATCAGAATGGTCAAGTTCGCCTGTTTTTAAATCAATCAGAACAAAGCACCTTAAGAGGCGATTATAAAACACCAAATCAATATAATAGTGTCGGTTTGCAATGGTTATTCTTTTCTGACGGCCAACAAAACTAAAACCTTTACCTATTTTTAAAAGGAAGTATTGTAATTGACCAATAATTGGGTGCTGACCCACTAAAATTGGGATAATTATATATTTGTTTTTTTTACTAATATTTTTACAAGTTATAGGACTTACTTAGATTATTTTGTAAATGAACATAAAAAGTCAAGAATTCATATTTGTTTTGTGTATGTCCTGTAATGTTTAAAATTAAATTTATAATATCCAATTTTATTTTTAAGCAGATTTTTAAAAAATATCTCACAAATTAATTATCCCAACTTAAAGGGATGAGCACCCATTTTTTATTAATTTTCATTCATTTTCAATTATTTTCATTCATTTTCAATTATTTTCACTACCTGCTTTATAAATTTAATTTAAATATAAATGAATTGTGATGAAGGTAATTCTTCAATCTTTGCTGTGATGCCCATAGGAAAAAGCACGAGAATAAAAGAGAAACCGTTTGTTAAATTTAATGGGAAATTTTTGTTCCTTAACGGGTATGAAATTTTAAGTAAAATTTTTCCGGTATTTGTCGTTTGCCACACCGATGCCGAAGAAAAAATAAGGGAAATTTTGAAGGATGACAATATCATAATTGACACTTTGAATATCGGGCCCCTCGGAGCATTATATCTTGCGGCAAAAGGCATGACCTGCGATTATATATTTTTTGTCGGATGTGATATGCCTTTTCTGAATAGCGGGATTATTAAATTTATGTGCGAACAGATCAATGTCAGCAATATTAAGGATATTAAGGATATTAAGGATATTAAGGATATTAAGGATATTAAGGATATTAAGGGCGTTGTTTTAAAAAGAGAAAAATTTGAACCGCTGCATGCGCTCTATGAAAGAAAATTTGTCCTTGAAACCGCTAGTGAATTAATTAAAAACAATGAAGGAAAAATTTCCAGTATAATAGAAAAAAACACAGATAAGTTTAACATCATTGACATCAATAATTGCAACCTGAAAAAATTTGACCCGGAAATTAAATTTTTAAATGATATAGACACTGATGATGACTTAAAGAGACAAAAACAATAATTTTAATTTTTCGTTCTAATACTAATTTCTAATGCTGGATTTTGATTATTATGATTATTTGATTATTATTGTGCCGAGGTGGCAGAGTGGTTTAATGCGCCAGCCTTGAGAGCTGGTTCCTGCGAAGGTGCTTGAGTTCGAATCTCAACCTCGGCGAAAATTTTTCCGGCAATTGTCTGTTTGCTGCCCTCTATATGTAAAATTTTGTCGTTGTTATCTTTACTTATTAAAAAAACACCGCTTCTATCACTTCCGAATTTACTTTTTGCCATATCATTAGCGATGAGCATATCCAGGCCTTCACGATTAAGCTTTTCAACGGCTTTCTTTTTCAGTTCGTCATCACTGACATTATATTCTGCTTTAAATGCGACAACAAAGACATTTGGAAATTTCTCCTTTGCTAATCCCACGATCTTCTCCGCTGGCTTTAATTTTAGCAAAATTTCTTTGTCGGATTTTATCTTAAAATTTTTCTTTTCAACGGTAAAATCGGAAATTGCAGCGGGGCAGATAAAAATCCAGCAATCTGTAACTTCGCTTAAAACAGCATCTTTAAAATTGTTGTAGGTGACTGCATTAATAACCTTTTCAACTCCATCCGTGCCCAAAATTTTTTCTATTGCTTTCTCATTTAATGCACTTCCAGAACCATAAATAAATTTAACCTTATACCTTCTCTTTATTGCTTCTTTAAGTAAAGCAATTCCCATTTTTCCGGAACTGTCATTTGAAATAAACCTTATGGCATCAATGTATTCCCTTGTTGCCCCCGCGGCGATTAAAATTTTCATTATCAGATATTAAAATTTTTGACATCGTTTAATTTTCTGTTGTTATAAATTATCCTTCAAATACAAATATATAATTCTCTCTTTTCTCTCTTAGTTATGCAAACAGACGAGCACACAAATGACAATATTTAAAATTAAGTGCCCGCACTGTGGTGCATACCACTACATCAGATGGGGTTCTTACTCCAGAGAGGTAGTATATATAGGTTGAGTAGCAAATAGAAGTAGGCCATTAATTTAATTAAAATTTTAATTATTTTAATGGTTTATGATGGAAAAATTGTTG
>Ga0210009_1001490_pt1 | contig 20016 bp, 19 predicted proteins | sample CryGeyCG2114_065_FD_185457 | JGI IMG/M metagenome (GOLD analysis project Ga0210009, IMG submission 185457) | Groundwater microbial communities from aquifer - Crystal Geyser CG12_big_fil_rev_8/21/14_0.65 (SPAdes) (version 2) | ecosystem: Environmental > Aquatic > Deep subsurface > Groundwater ... | reverse complement strand
ATCGAGGAATTTTTTCTCTTTACGAATTTAACACTACCGTCCCCATAGAAATTAGAAGACAAAGGGAGAAACGTAAACTCGCCAAAGCCCGCGGAGAACAGTTCTCCGCGGATAATCGAGATTGGTTAGTGGAGATTTTTGCTTTTTATTTTATGCCTAATCATATTCATTTACTTGCGAGGCAACTTAAAAAAGGTGGAATTACTCAATTTATGAGAAAGTTTGGAGCTGGTTATGCTACTTATTTTAATAAAAAATATAATCGGAAAGGTCATCTTTTTCAGAGCAGATTTCGAGCGGTTCATATTAAAACTACCGAACAATTAAAAACAGTATTTGTTTATATTCACACAAATGGAATTTCTTTAATTGAACCGAAATGGAAAGAAAAGGGAATTATAAATCCAAAGAGAATTATTAAATTCCTGGAAAACTACAAATGGTCAAGTTATCCCGATTATCTTGGTAAAAAGAATTTCCCTTCTGTTACCCATAGAGATTTCCTTTTAAAGGTAATGAGTAGGGAAAAGGGATGTAGAAGTTATGTCAATAGTTGGATAAAGTATAAAAAAAGACTTAAAGATTTCGGCGGCACTGCTTTAGAATAAAAAAGCGGAGAACAGTTCTCCGCGGCGGAGAACTGTTCTCCGCGACTTGTTTCGTAGAAATATGCTAAAAATAAGATTATCAGAACTGACTATTAAAAAAATAAAAAATAGAAAATTTAAGACTTTTCTTCCAGAGTTTTATGAGCTGGAAAAAATCGTTGAAAATAATCCTTGGCATACTAATGATAGTGTTTTAAATCATACTATTTCAGTTCTTTTAGAGCTTAAACAACTACTTAAAAAATTAAATGATAGAATTAAGGTTTATTTAGGCAAGAAAATAGATATCTATTCAAAAAGAGAACTTCTATTTTTAGCAGCTCTTTTCCACGATATCGGAAAAAAAGAAACATTTGAAAAAGAAAAAGATATCACCAAATGTCCAGGGCATGAAAAAGTAGGAACAACCAAGCTAAAAATAATCTTGTCAAAATTTGATCTATCAAAAAATGAAAAAGAGTTCATTACTAAGATAGTTAGAAATCATGGTTTTATCCATGAAATATTAAATTTTCCAGAAAAAAATCTCAAAAAGAAGCTGGAAGAATTTAAAAAAAGATATTCCGATATTTTTTTAGAAGTAATTTTACTGTCAATTGCAGATATGCTTGGTAGCCAGCTTAAAAACAACAAGTCAAAAGAATTTAATTTTAGAATGACTTTTTTAAATAAAGTCATTAATGATTAATTTCAATATTGCTTAGTGTATGAATAAATTAATTTTATTTGATATAGATGAAACTTTAATTGGGGGTGAAAATAAATCACACAAACTTTCCTTTTCTTACGCATTTAAAAAAGTTTATGGAATAGACACTAGTATTGATATTATCGATCATCCGGGAAAAACTGATCAACAAATAATCATTGAGGTTCTTAAAAAAGAGGGGTTAAGCAAACCAATTGTAGAATCAAAAATAAAAGAATGTATGAAGGTAATGGTAGATTATTTTAATAAATTTATTAATAACGAAAACATTGTTCTATTGGGCGGCGTTCAAGAATTATTGGATGAATTAAACAAAAACGGTTTTATAATGGGATTGGTTACCGGCAATTTAGAAGACATTGCGAGAGGCAAACTTAAAAAAGCTGGCATAAATCAATATTTTAAAGTCGGGGGATTTGGGAGCGATGACACTGACAGAGCTAATTTAATAAAATTAGCAATTAAAAGGGTGGGGAATAATTTTTCATTCAAATTTAACAATAATGTTTTTCTTATCGGGGATACTCCCCGAGATATGAAAGCCGGGAAAACAGCTAAAATAAAAACTATTGGCGTTACAACTGGCATTTATTCAAAGGAACAGCTGAAAGACGCCGGAGCCGATTTTATTGTGTCGAACTTAAAAGAAAAGGATGAAATCCTAAAAATAATATCGAAGTAACATTTTTAAATGTTTTTGAAATTACCAGAAGAAAATAAATTTTATTGGACGAAACATTCCAAGGCGAAGATGCGACAGTACCGGTTTTCAGAAAAAAGGGTTTTGCGAATCCTTCGAAAATCAGACAGAAAAGAAGAAGGAATAGCGCCGGGAACAATTGCTGCCATGGAAATTACCGGTACCAAAAAACATCCTACTGAGGTCTGGACTATGTATCAAATCCTGAAAAAACCGAAAGGGATTAAAATAATTTCTGCTTGGCGATATCCGGGTAGAACTCCGGAAGGGGAGAAACCAATTATCCCGGAAGATACCCTGGAAGAATTAGACAAAATTTTAAAGGAGTAATATAATTAAAAATGATGGACAAAATTGCAAAAATCGTTGGCTGGGTTCTATTAACAGCCGGAGTTCTAATGATAGTTTGGACCTTGTACGCTTCTTATAATATTTTCACCGGAAAAGCAGTTATTCCAGAGATTTTTCAATTGGCAGCTGAAGAATCTCAAGCTCCAGCGGCTCAAGGAAAAATTCCCACCAGTCCTACCGATATCCAAGAAGAAATGGGGAAAATGATTAAAGAGCAGCTTCAAGGATTTCTTCCGACTGACACTTTACCAAAACTTCTCAATTTGACGGTTTGGTCAGTGTTGGCTTTTATTTTAATCTTTGGCGGAACCCAACTTTCCAGCCTAGGCATCAAATTATTAAGGAAATAATTAAAATAAATTAAATGGTTCCCTTTTTAGATACATTACTCATCTTGCTTGTTCTTGTTGCTGCTCTCTGGCAGATAGCCGAGTTTTTTGTTAAATAACAAAAAGCATTATGACTGGGCAAAATATATTTTTTCAATGGATTTTTTGGCAGTTTTTTGAAGCGCCGGGAAATATTTTGAAAGCCTGGAGAAATTTTCTTTTATTTAATTTAAATTATTTTTCTATCCCTTTGCTTCTCAAAACTTTCTTTTCTCCTTGGAGAAGATATAAAGTTTCTTACGGGAAGGGCTTTGATATTGGAAGATATTTTGAGGCCCTTTTTTCTAATTTGATTTTCCGAACATTAGGAGCTATTCTCAGAAGTTTTTTAATTTTTATTGGACTCTTGGTAGAATTTTTTATAATTTTTACTGGTGCAATTTTGTTCTTTGGTTGGCTTATTCTGCCAGCACTTTTAATTGCTGGCTTAATTTTCGGCTTCAAAATTTTAATCTAATCAACCACGAGTGATTAATCACGAGTGTTGATTAATGAATATTAATCAACCTCGGGTGTTGATAATATCAATGAAAAACAGAAGTTTTACTTTAATAGAACTTTTGGTGGTCATAGCCATAATTGGTTTAATGGCCATTATTGTCTTAGTAAGTCTTGGAGGAGTGAGAGAAAAAGCCAGAATTGCTGCTGGCTTAGAGTTTAGCTCAAGAATTCAACATGGCCTTGGTGCCGATGCCGTGGGTATTTGGAGTTTTGATGATCAGACAAATCCTACCAAAGACGCTTCTGGGTATGGAAACCATGGCACAATTTACGGCGACGCTTATTTTGTTGATGACACCCCCCACAATATCGTTGGTCAAGGAGTCGGAAGATATGCTTTGAGTTTTGACGGGAATGATTATGTGAATTTAGGATCACCTGCCTCACTTGCTCTAGCCAATACCACTATAGAAGCGTGGATTAAACCCTCAAGTGTAGCTGGTTATTATCTTATTTATGGACTCTCCAATTTACCTAAGCTATATATTGACCTAAATGGAAGATTGGTGCTGTATGATGCAACTGCTGCTAATACGGTTTTAACTCCGAATGTCTGGACTCATGTAGTAGCTACATCCGATGGCACAAATGTTAGATATTATATAAATGGAGTACCTGATGGAACGGTGGCACATGTGTCTTGGTCTGCAACTCCTTCCCAAGTTAAAATCGGACGAGACCCCGCCGGCACCACTCAAAACTTTCTCGGCCTCATCGACGAAGTCCGCATTTACAATCAGGCGTTGTCGGCGGCGGAAATTCAAAAACATTATGCCGAAGGATTAGAGAAACACAAAAATTTAGCAATTAAATAAATTTATGTTTAATTTTAATTTAAAGAAGGCGGCGATTTTTCAGCCCTTAATTTGGGGGAATTTTCCAGTTTTCCGATTTGCCAGAACCTTCAAAAAGTTATTTTTAGTTTTATTTATTATTTTCTTTGGGCTATTTTTCTATGGTTTTATTCCTGAAAGATTCACCCCCCAAATTTCTTCAAAATTATTAGGGGCAGTCACAATCTCTTTAGTTTTTGGTTTTGCCTTCTGGATTGGAGAAATTTTCTTTAATTCAAAATTAAAAAAACCTCGACTAAAAGTAAAAATTGCTGAAGCTCTTACTAGGCCAGATGAATATAATTTAGCTGAGTTTTTAAGTTACGAAGCTGCCAGAGCAATTTGGCAAGCAATCAATTTTTCTAAAAAAAGAGGGTTTTCAGAGGTTCCTTCTGAAGCTATACTTTATTTTTCATTAGAAGGGTGGCCGGAAGCAAATTTTATATTTTCCCGAGCCCTCTTAGATCTAAAAGAAATAAAAAAAGAATTGAAAGATTATTTAGACAGCCTGAAGGGAAAGGAAAGGTTTAATGAAACTCTATCTCCCGGTTCTCAGAAAGTGGTTCTTGAAGCAGCTGGAATTGCTCAAAATCGAGGCAAAGAAAATATTAAAGTAGAAGATATTATAATCAGCCAAAGTAAAATTGACCCAATTTTTAGGAAACATTTGATTGCCGGAGGTCTTAAAACTGATGATATTGAAAATTTAACCTGGTGGTGGGAATCTTTAGAAGAAAGAACTTCAGAAAGAAAAAGATTCTGGGAATGGAAAAATTTAATGAAAAAAGGAAGTTTAGCTAAAGATTGGGCGGCAGGTTATACTATAACCTTAGACCAATTTTCGACTGACTGGACAGAGGTTATGAAAAAGAGAGGTATGGAGGAGATTATAGGTTCTGATGAGGAGGTGACGGAAATAGAAAGAATTTTAAGCCAGGAAGGCGTTCACAATGTCCTTCTGATTGGTGAACCGGGCACTGGCAGAAAAAGCATTATTCATGCCTTAACCCAAAAAGTACTTTTTGGCGAGTCTTTGCCGGAATTAAATTATAAAAGAGTAGTGAGTTTAGATATTGTTTCTATTTTGACACAATATCAATCATCCGAAGAAGTAGAAACCGTCTTAGAAAAAATTTTTCAAGAAATAGTTACAACCGGTAATATTATTTTAGTTATTGATGAATTTTATAGTTTCATTTCTAGTCCAAGCGGCAGACCGGGAATATTTGATATATCGCCGATTATTTCACGCTATCTTGATTTACCTAATTTTAGGATAATAGGAATTACTTCTTTTCTCGGACTCCATCTTTTTATCGAAAAGAATCCGGCAATTTTAAATTCTTTCGGTAAGGTTGAAGTTTCAGAGCTTACTGAAAAAGAAACCATCCAACTTTTAGAGAATTTATCTTTAGGCTTTGAGCAAAAATATAAAAAATTTATTAGTTATCCGGCATTAAGAGATATTGTTAAATATTCAGCCAGATATATTCATGATTTTCCTTTTCCTAAAAAAGCAATAGATCTTTTGGAAGGGGTAATAATTTATACTGTTCGTTATGCGAAAAGCAAAATAGTCTTACCGGAATATGTTTCTAAATTAGTTTCTAAAAAAACTGATATTCCGGTAGGCGAACTTGAGTTAAGAGAAAGGGAAATTCTTCTCAATTTAGAGAATTTGATTCATCAGAGAATTATTAATCAAGAAGAAGCAGTAAAAGAGGTTTCAGCCGCACTACGGAGGGCTAGGGCTGATATTACTATAAGAAAAGGGCCAATGGGTTGCTTTTTATTTTTGGGACCAACCGGAGTAGGAAAAACCGAAACATCAAAGGCCCTGGCCGAGGTTTATTTTGGCTCAGAGGAAAGAATGATTCGTTTGGATATGTCGGAATTTCAAAATATTGAAGATACTTCAAGATTATTAGGATCTGCGACCGAAGAGGGAACGTTGATCACCCCTGTTAGAGAAAATCCTTTTTCTTTAATACTCTTAGACGAAATCGAAAAATCCCATCCCAATATTTTAAATTTATTTTTGCAGGTTTTTGATGAAGGTCATTTAACTGATGGCTTGGGCAGAAAAGTTGATTTTAAAAATTCAATAATTATTGCTACTTCTAATGCCGGCTATCAGATAATTTTAGAAGCCTTGAAGCAAAAAACCGAATGGTCTCAGGTTAAACAAGTTCTTTTAGATTCTCTTTTTGAAGAAGGTATTTTTAGACCGGAGTTTATTAACCGATTTGATGCCGTTGTTGTTTTCAAACCATTAAGCAAAGAGAATCTTTTGGATATTGCCGAATTAATGCTTCAGAAGTTAAAAAAGAATTTAAAAGAAAAAGAAGTTGAGTTTATAATTACTCCAGGCCTTAAAGAAAAAATTGTTGAATTGGGATACGACCCGACTTTTGGCGCTAGAGAAATGCGTCGAGTTATTCAAGACAAAATCGAAAATGTTTTGGCTTCAGCCCTTTTGTCTGGTCAACTCAAAAGAGGAGACAGGGTCGAGATAGACCCCACAGAATTTAAATTAAAAATAAACTAGGGAACTTTTAGAAGCTAAACCCCTTAGGCGGTGAGATTTCTGTCTCACCGCTTTTAGTTTAGGGGGGTGTGGATTAACTGTGCATAAAATTCGGTTTTTATCGGGATTTTAGGGATATTTTATTTTAGATTGACTTGATATCTGAAGTGGGGTAAAAAGAAAGTAGGTGGGGAATTGTGGATAACTATGGGATAACTAGGCATTTTTGTGGATAACTTCGAGTGAGCGATAGCGAATGAGAACCCCGCCCCTTCTAAAACTCCGAGTATTTAATAAAAAAATAAAAGCCTTAATTCTCTGAGGCGTTAAATACAATTTTCGAGATTTAGAAGGGGCGGGGTGTCTGCCTCGCTAAAGCTCGGCATCCATGTTTATCGGTGAGTATACATATTCAATAGATGAGAAAAAAAGACTGGCAATTCCGCCAAAATTGAGGGCGCTCTTAGGAAAACGAGCAGTGATTACCCGAGGGTTGGACCAGTGCCTTTTTCTTTATCCAGCAAAAGAGTGGCAGGCTTTAGCTGAAAAATTAAGCAAGCTTCCTTTATCCCAAGCTGATGCTCGGGGATTTGTTAGACTTATGCTTACCGGGGCAATGGAGGTAAGTTTTGATAATCTGGGAAGAATCTTAGTTCCCGATTATTTAAAAACTTATGCTTTTTTAAAAAAGAAAGTGGTCATCGCTGGGGTTTTTAATCGAGTTGAAATTTGGGACGAGAAAAAATGGAGAGAATATCAGGCAAAAACTGAAAAAGAAGTAGGGGATATAGCGGAAAGATTAAAAGAGTTAGGGGTATAGTCGTTCGGTAACGAATTTTTAAAGTACCGGCTGTTCAAATCCCAGCGAGATTTGACAACCTACATTCTCGGCTCGTCGTCTGCTTTGGCAGAACCATGCCGGCGAGCCTGCAAAAGTTACTTTAAAAATTGTTACCTTACTCAAATTTATTCGTATATTCGTAAATATTCGTAATTCGTAGGGTTATGCATATACCAGTTCTTCAAAAAGAAGTTATAGAATATTTAGACCCTAAACCCAATGAAAATTTTATTGATTGTACTATCGGTGAAGGAGGCCATACTTTAGCAATCTTAGAAAAAACTAGTCCGGATGGAAAAGTAATGGGGATTGACCAAGACCAAGAACAAATTGAAAATTGTAAGTCGAAGAAAATTATTTCTTCTTCTCCTTCGCTTCTGCAAGCAGAAGCTCGGAAATTGAAAATTGAAAATTTTAAAAATCGGCTTGTTCTGGCTTGTGATAATTTCGCTAATTTAGAAGAGATCGCGAAATCACAAAATTTCAAGCAAGTATCAGGAATATTATTTGACTTAGGAATGTCGAGTTGGCACTTGGAAGAAAGCGGTAGGGGATTCAGCTTTTTGAGAAACGAACCCTTGGATATGAGATATAACTTAGAAAATCCTTTGACGGCTGAAAAAATAGTGAACTACTGGTCAAAACCGGAAATTGAAAAAATTTTAAGAGAGTATGGGGAAGAAAGATTTGCTAAAAAAATCGCCGAGAGAATTGTCGAATCAAGAGCAAAACCAATTGAAACCACTTTTCAATTAATAGAAATTATTAAAAGTGTAATTCCCAGAAAATACCAAGTTGGCAGATTGCATCCTGCCACCCGCACTTTCCAAGCCCTAAGAATTGCCGTCAATGATGAGTTAAATAATCTGGAAAAAACCCTCCCTCAGACGATAAATGTTTTAAACCGAGGAGGAAGATTGGTGGTAATTTCATTTCATTCGCTTGAAGACCGAATTGTCAAAAATTTCTATCGAGGTCAAACCTCAAAAGATCTGAAAATACTAACTAAAAAGCCAATTAGGCCTTCTCGAGAAGAGATTATTAAAAATCATCGTTCGCGCTCAGCTAAACTGCGGGCCTGCCAAAAATTTTGAGAGCAAAATTTAGGCAGGCGGGCAGCAATAAAAATATGAGTCACGCTTTAGTCTTAAATCTAGGGATGCGAGACTTCTCGCCTTCGGCTTTGAAACTCTTTTGGGTTGTCCTCTTTTCTGTTTCAATCGCAGCGCTTTTAATTTTTTATATTCTCCAGGTAAATTTCCTGACGGAGGAAACTTATTCCTTGCAGGTTTCTGAAAAAAAAGCAAATCAGCTTTCTGGCGAAAACGAAACTTTAAAAGTTGATTTTTCAAAATTAAATTCTTTAACTCATATCGAAAACTATCTTCTAAGTCAGGAATTTGAAAAGGTAGGCCAGGTAAAATATATCCGCATTTTGGAAAGCTCAGTGGCAGCAAGTCGATGAGAAATTTGAGATTAAATTTCATCTTTTTCTTTCTTTTGCTCTTTGCGACAGTGCTTATTTTTCGACTTTTTTTTATCCAAGTCCTTCAGGCTGATTTTTACAAAGCCTTAGCCCAAGGCCTCACTTCTCCAGAAAAAGGAATTCAAATTGAGCGTGGAGAAATCTTCTTAAAAGGTGGGGAACCCCTGGCTATCAACAAGGATTTTCCATTGGTTTTTGTCTCTCCTTCAAAAGTTACTGACAAAGCAAAAACTGCTGAGACCCTGAGTCAAATACTTTCCTTGGATAAAAATTTTATTTTAGAAAAACTTAACTTAGATACATTATATTCACCAATAAAAAATAAATTAACTGACGAAGAAGTAAAACTTCTTAAAAAAACAGATTTATCCGGCGTTTATCTTACCGAAGAACGGGGGAGATTTTACCCTCAGGAATCTCTGGCTTCTCAGGTGATTGGGTTTTTGGGTGCAGAGGGAAAAGGACAGTATGGATTAGAAGAGTATTATGACGATATTTTGATGGACTCGGATAAGGGTCCTAGTCTGGCTTTAACTTTGGATTACAATATCCAATTTGAGGCGGAGAAATTACTAAAAGAAGCTGAAGAAAATTTAGAGATTGAAGGGGGACAAATTATCGTAATAGAACCTAATTCGGGGAAAATAATCGCCTTGGCTAATTTTCCCAATTTTGACCCCAATCGATACGGAGAATTTGCTACTAACGGTAATTTAGAAATCTTTAAAAATGGAGTGACTCAAGAAACTTTTGAACCGGGTTCGGTTTTTAAACCAATTACCTTTGCCGCTGCTCTCGAAGAGGGGAAAATTACTCCCCAAACTACTTACATTGACAAGGGATTAGTCGAGATTGGCGGTTGGCCTATTTATAATTACGCTGGGAGGGTCTACGGAGAACAAACAATGACCAATGTTTTGGAAAAATCAATCAACACCGGGGCAGTGTTTGTCGAGAGCCAGCTTCCTCATCATATTTTTTTAGATTATATTCAAAAATTTGGGATTTTTGAACCAACCGGAATTGACTTACCCGAGGTTTATTCTGGGAATGAAGAGTTTAAAGAGGGTTACGAAATAAATTTTGCTACCGCCTCCTTTGGCCAGGGGATTCAAATGACCCCAATCCAGCTGGCTCGGGCTTATTGCGCCATTGCCAATGGTGGAAAATTAGTTAAACCTCACCTTGTCGAGGATTCTCTCGAGGTTCAACCTCAACAATCTCAAGTTGTTTCTCAAAAGACTGCTTCTCAATTAACTGCTATGCTCGTCAGCGTGGTGGAGAATGGTTTTGGAAAAGCAGCCAAAGTTCCCGGATATTATATTGCTGGTAAAACCGGAACTGCCCAGATTCCAGAGGGAGGAAAATACTCAGCCGAAAAGACCATTCAAAGTTTTATCGGTTTTGCCCCAGCTTTTAACCCTCAATTTTTAATTTTGGTAAAACTGAACAATCCCAAAACTAAAACTGCCGAATATTCAGCACTGCCAATTTTCCACGACCTGGCTGAATATATTATTCATTACTGGCAAATCCCACCAGATTATGAATAAATTCCTCACCTTCGTCCCGCTGTTGCGGGACTCGGTAGTATTAGTCGATGAAGTTTACCCCTTCGGGTTTACCTTCATCTCCACCTTCGTCCCGCTGTTGCGGGACTCGGTAGTATTAGTCGATGAAGTTTACCCCTTCGGGTTTACCTTCATCTCCACCTTCGTCCCGCTGTTGCGGGACTCGGTATATGAATATTTTTGAAAAAATTAAATTTATTTTAGGAAGACCGAAAGTGGTTATTGTCGCCGGAGGAAATAGTCAAGTAACCGCTGAGATAATCTCGCGAGTCTTGGAGTCACATTTCAAAATTGGACTCCACCCACCCTCCACCCTCCCAAGCTTCGCTTGGACCCCTAAGATTTTAGTTTTTGGTTCTGACTTGGAGAATCTCGAGAAAATCAAATTCTTAATCGGTAAATCTTCATTACCTGTTTTGGTGGCAACTAAATATAATGAAAAAATTCGGGAATTAGCGAAAGTCATTCCTGCTCAAGGGTTTTTAGTTTTAAACTCCGGTGAGAAAGAGCTTGAAGAGATAAAAAATGGGAGTACAGCCCATTGTTTAACCTTTGGTTTTCAGGAAAAAGCTAATTTCCAAGCTTCGGACGTTAAGGAGAATAGTCGAATAAATTTCAAAATTAGCTGTGACGGGAAAGTTGTCCCGGTGTGGTTAGAAAAGTCAACCGATAAAGACAAAATTAGTTCAGCCTTGGCTGCAGCAACCGTTGGAACAATCTTTGGCTTAAATTTGGTTGAAATCTCCCAATCCTTGAAATCTTCTTAATAATAGTGTAACCCCGTAGTAGAAATTTGACTCGCTACGCGACATAGGCTTTCCTCTGGAAAGCCCTGTCAAATTTTCACTACGGGGTGTAATATGATAGAAAGAAATTCGTTATAAATTATTAGTTCGGCTGAGTTTTCAATTAAAAATCTTTGAAGATTCAGCCGGTCCTCAAAATCGGCCATTTAATTTTATTTTTCTGCTGAAATAAGCGGAAAAGGAGGTGTAAATGGTTCTTTTGTAGTACCTTTTCAATTTTTATAGGCTAAATAAAATCGAAGGGGGAGATATAATGAGTAAGAAAAACAGGGAGGTTTGGCAGTTTGACTGCCCCACCTGTGGGAAAACAGGTACTACCCAACGAAATAGATTTCCAAAGTGTTCCGGTTGCGAAACACCACTCCAGGTTACCGATATTATCAAGAAGTCTAATCCCTCTATTATGGTTATAGTAAAGGTAAAAGTTCGTCAGACAAAAAAGAAAAGGCAGTAAGATTACTGCCAGATGCCGCCTCGCAATCGAGACGGCCTTTTTTATAGACAAAATTCAAATTTTGTGGTAGATTAAAAAATAGTTCTAGTCAAAAGAGGTGATGATCCAGAAAGGAGGTGATGAGATGACAAAACATCCAAAATCCCGTCAAATTTCAAGGCCAGCAACCGTGATCTTGTCGCCAGGCGGGAATCGTACAGGTGATAGGGTGAGAAAAATTCTTGCCGATAATAATCTACTTTCAACAGAGGACTGGTTTATTCTTACTCAGGTCCAACTTATTTGCTTGTTCCGCCGAGTAAGGAATGACTCTAGGGGAGCGAAACTTTCTAAGTATATTAGTCGGCGAGAAGAAAAGTATATCGGCCAAAAGAAAGAAAAAGAAAGCCCGGAAACTAATCTTACCACTCAGGACTTTATAGATCTGAATCGATGGGTTGTTAGTCAGGATTTGGCTGGTAAACTTGAAAACCTTATCAAACGAGTGAAAGAGAGAAAGAAACAGGCGAAGAGGGAGGCAAAAAGGGCTGAAAAAAAATAAGGATCATCACTTCTCCCTCTCTGCCGCCTTCGTCTAGCTTGGTTTAGGACGTCCCGCCCTTTATGCCCTCATCGTCTAGTCTGGTTTAGGACGCAAGGTTCTCATCCTTGTAACACCAGTTCAAATCTGGTTGAGGGCGCTAAAAGGGCGGGAAAATCATGGGTTCAAATCCCGTAGGCGGCGTAAGATTTACCACAGAGGCTTTTAATTGGCCTCTTTTTTGATAGAATAAATTAATGGCTGAAATTTTTTGGCACAATTTGGAGCTAAAAGAGGTAGAAAAACTGTTGAGAACAGATATTGAAATGGGATTGGTTGAAAAAGAAGTTGCGATTCGCCAGAGGGAATTTGGTAAAAATAAACTGCCGAAAGAAAAACCTCCCTCTAAATTGAGTATATTTTTAGTTCAATTCAAGAGTATTTTGATTTTTATTTTAATTGTTGCTGGATTTTTTACTCTCATTTATCAAAAATACACCGATACCGTTGCTATTTTTCTTATTGTTTTAATAAATGCCTTAATTGGTTTTTATCAAGAATACCGGGCTTCAAAAATTTTAGAGGAATTAAAAAAGATTTTAAAAATTGAAGCTAAAGTAAAAAGAGATGGGAGCCCAAAAATTTTAGATTCAACAGAACTTGTTCCAGGAGATATTGTTATTTTGAGTGCCGGGGATAAAGTTCCGGCCGATGGGAGGGTTTTTGAAGCTCAAAATTTAAAGGTTGATGAAATGGTTTTAACCGGAGAATTCCTTTCCTCTTTAAAGCATTCTCAAGTTTTGCCAGAAGATACAACTTTAGCGGACAAGGAAAATATGGTTTATATGGGAACAGTGATTGAAGAAGGGCGAGGCGAGACAATAGTGACAGAAACTGGAATAAATACTGAAATTGGAAAGATTGCCGGAATGATTAAGGAGAAAGAGAGAAAGACACCTTTGCAAAAGAAAATAAGAAAATTGGGTTTTGAAATTGCAGCAGTTATTGGAATTTTAGTTTTGGCTATCTTTTTTATAGGTTTGACAAGGGAAAATGATATTTTTTTACTTTTTGAAACAGTGGTGGCAATAGCTGTAGGAGCAGTGCCAGAAGGATTGTCAGTGGCAATAACTGTTATTTTGGCTCTGGGAGCTCAAAGGATTTTGAGAAAAAAGGGATTAGTGAGAAAATTGGCTTCAGTCGAGACATTGGGCTCAACGACAATAATTTGCGCCGATAAAACCTTAACTTTAACTGAAGGGAGAATGAAAGTAGATGAGGTGATCGCCTCCGATAAGTTTTTAGCTCTAAAAGCTGCTGCCTTAACCTCTGAAGCTTTTGTTGAAAATCCAGGAGAGCCAAAAGAAAAATGGATTTTGAGAGGAAGGCCAACCGAAAAAGCATTATTGAAGGCAGCTATTGAAATTGGAATTGATCAGAAAAAAGAGTTTGGAAAAAAGCAAATTGAAAAATTGCCCTTTAGCCCGGGAAACAAATTTGCTGCCGCTCTTTATCAAGAGGACGGTGAGATGGTTCTTTATGTTTGCGGCGCCCCGGAAAAAATTTTAGAACTTTCTAATTTAACAGATGAAGAAGAAAGAGAACTAGAGAAAAAATTGAATGAATTAGCCGAAAAAGGCTTAAGAGTTGTCGCCTCCGCCTATAAAAAACCTGCCGAAAACATTTCTCGGCAGATTGAGGAATTGTGTAAGGATTTAATTTTCGCTGGTTTTATCACTTTGAAAGATCCGTTAAGGCCTGAGGTAAAAGAAGCGATAAAAACTTGCCAGGAAGCAAAAATAAAGCCAATCATTGTTACTGGCGACCACAAATTGACGGCAAAGGCAGTGGCTGAAGAGTTAGGAATTGAAATAAAAGAGGAAAATATTTTAGAAGGGAAAGAATTAGATAAATTATCAGATGAAGAATTTGAAAAGATTTTAGATAAAATTCAGCTTTACGTCAGAACAGAGCCAAAACACAAAATGAGAATTGTTGAAGCCTGGCAAGAGAGGGGAGAAGTGGTGGCAATGACTGGCGATGGAGTAAATGACGCCCCGGCCTTAAAAAAAGCCGATATTGGAGTGGCTTTAGGTTCAGGCACCGAGGTGGCAAAAGAGGCTTCAGATTTGGTTTTGCTAAATGATAGTTTTTCAGTAATTGAAGAAGCAATCAGGGAGGGGAGGAGAGTAATGGATAATGCCAGAAAGGCAGTTTTATTTATGGCTGCTGAATGCTTTTCAGAAATAATTTTAGTTTTTGGCGCTTTTCTTTTTGGCTTGCCATTACCGATTTTGCCAGTCCAAATTTTATGGCAAAACCTAATTGAAGGAAGTCCCCAAGGCATGGCTCTGGCCTTTGAGCCAGAAGAAAAGGGAATAATGAAGAGAAAACCAGAAGATCCAAAACTTCCTTTAATAACCAGAGAAATAAAGTATTTAATTTTGTTTGGCGGAATTTTAACTGATATTTTGCTTTTGTTAATCTTCTTTTTACTGTATAAATTTTCAAATTATGAAATCGCTCATCTGAGAACAATTTCTTTTGCCGGATTAATGTTGGGCTCTTTTTTCTATGCCTTTTCTTGCAAAAATTTAAGAAAAAATATCTGGGAATACAATGCTTTTTCAAACAAAGTTTTAAACTTTACAATCTTTTTGGCTGTTTTGCTTTTGATAGCCGCAATTTATCTGCCAGTCTTTCAAGTTTTGCTTTCCACTTTTCCTTTAAACATTTTTGACTGGTCAATCCTTCTTGCTTTTGGCTTTGTCAATTTAGCCTTATTTGAATTGGTTAAATATTTCCTGAAAAAGAAAGAACTAAATTATGATTAGCCTTTCTCAAATTTTTTGGATTCTATTTTTTCTTTTCATTTTTGGAGCTGCATTTTTCGATCTCTTTTGGCTAGGCAAAAGAAAAAAAGAACTCTCTTTAAAAGAGGCGGGTTTTTGGGTCATAGTTTGGGTTTCTCTGGCCATCTTTTTTAATATCTTAATTTATCTTTTTCAGGGTACTCAAAATGCTTTAGAATTTTTTACCGCTTATTTATTAGAAGAATCTTTGAGCTTAGATAATCTTTTTATCTTTTTAGTAATTTTCTTTTTTTTTGATCTTTCATTATTTTCCCAGCAAAAGGTTTTGAAATGGGGGATTTTGGGTGCTTTTTTAATGAGGGCAATTTTTATTTTTGGTGGAATTTGGTTGCTCCAAACTTTTCATTTTCTATTTTACTTTTTTGGTGCCTTTTTAATCTATAGCGGTTTAAAATTACTCTTTCAAAAAGAAAAGAGAATTGATCCTCAGAAAAATTTATTTTTAAGAATAATTAGAAAAATTACTAGAGTAACTGTGACTGAGGATATGAGAGATAGTCGCTTTTTTGTTCGAAAACCTGCTTTTGCTATCACACCCCTTTTTGTCACTTTAATTTTAATTGAAAGTTCCGATTTAGTTTTTGCTTTTGATTCGGTTCCGGCTGTTTTGGCTATCACCCAAAATCCCTTCATTGCTTACACTTCCAATGCCTTCGCCATTTTGGGATTAAGATCATTTTATTTCGTTTTAGCCAATCTTTTGCCAAGGTTTATTTATTTGAAATCGGAAATAATAATTTTATTAACTTTCATTGGTTTTAAAATGATTCTTAACCAATTTTATCACATTCCAATAATTTTCTCCCTGGCCTTTATTTTAATTACAATAACAATTTCAATTTTACTTTCTTTAATAAAGGCAAAAAAAGAAGCATGAATAATTTAAAACCGGGAGGCTCGATTCCCCATTTTCACAAATAACCCGGCGAGGGTGTTTTTTATTTGAAAAATTTTCTATAATTAAAAAATGAAACTCATTTACGCGATAGCCACTCTTTCTGGCACTATTATTGGTGTGGGGCTTTTTGCCTTGCCTTATATTACTCTCAAAGTTGGCTTTTGGGTGATGCTTTGCTATTTTTTAGTTTTGGGAGCTTTGGTTATTTTAATCCATTCATTTTTTGGGGAATTGGCTCTAAAAACTCCTGATTACAAAAGATTGCCCGGTTTTGCCAAGATTTATCTCGGCTCTTGGGGAGAAAAAATCGCTTTCATTTCCACTATCCTTGGGGTATTTGGAGCAATTTTGGCCTATTTAATTGTCGGCGGTGAATTTTTAGAAAATTTATTATCTCCAATTTTTGGAGGGAACAATCTTTTCTATACTCTTTTATATTTTTCTTTGGGAGCTGTCTTGATTTTCTTTGGTATTCGAGCCATCTCGAAAATTGAGTTCTGGGGACTAATTTTATTTTTTTTAATTTTAATTGCTATATTTTTTCACGGATTTCCTCATTTGAAAATGGTAAATCTTTTTCCATCCCCTGATTTTAGTCAATTGTTTTTACCTTATGGAGCTATTCTTTTTTCTTTATGGGGAGCAGCTTTGATTCCGGAAGCGGAAGAAATGCTGGGACAAAAGAAAAATTTACTTTTAAAAATTATCCCTATTGCCATTTTAATTCCGATTTTTGTTTATCTTTTTTTTATTTACTTGATTTTGGGTATTACCGGGCCCCAAACAACCGAATCAGCATTGAACGGCCTTAGAAATTTTTTAGGAGATGGGATAGTTTCTTTAGCCCTTTTTTTCGGAGTCCTAACCACCTTTACCTCCTTTATTGCCTTAGGGCTGACCTTAAGGAAAGTTTTCTGGTATGATTTAAAAATAGAAAAGAATATAGCTTTCGCAATTACTTGTTTTATTCCTTTAGCTCTTTTTTTAACAGGGATTAAGCAGTTTATTCCAATCATCTCTTTTGTCGGAGCAACAATGCTGGGAATTGATGGAATTTTAATTTTGTTAATGTATCAAAAAATTAAACCTCAAAAGAAATTCTTGAGTTATCCTTTAATTTTAATATTTTTAGGAGGAATTATTTATGAGATAATTTATTTCTTTAGATAAAAATGGATTTGGTAGTTTACATTCTAATTTTTTTAGCCTCTTTCGCCTTGCTTTTTTGGTCAGGCAATTTTTTAGTTGATGTCTTAACAAAAATATCTAAATTTATTGGTTGGAAAGAGTTTGTGGTTTCTTTTCTTGTTATGGCTTTTGCAACCACTATTCCAAATTTCTTTGTTGGGATAATTTCTGCCTTAAATAAAGTCCCGGAACTTTCTTTTGGCGATGTTGTGGGAACTAATATTGCCGACCTTACCTTGATCATAGCTTTAGCTGCTTTAGTTTCAAAAATGGGTTTATCAGTTCCAAGCCGAACAGTTCAAGGAAGTTCTCTTTTTACAATTGGAGTAGCTGTTTTACCTTTAATTTTAATTCAAGATGGTACTCTTTCCCGATTAGATGGAATCCTGTTATTAGGCGCGTTTGCTGTTTATATTGCTTGGCTTTTTAATAAAAAAGAAAGATTTGAAAAGATTTATGATGGAACCTTGGAGAAATTAACTTTAAATTTTTTCAAAAAGAATATAGCTTTGCTTTTTTGTTCTATTTTATTACTACTAATATCGGCTCAGGGAATCGTTAAATCGGCTGTCTTTTTCTCAGGGTTTTTGCATTTACCCTTAAGCTTGATTGGTATTTTGGTAGTTGGTTTGGGTACTGCTTTGCCCGAACTCTCCTTTACCTTGCAGGCCGCCAAAAAATCCCAGGATTGGATGATAGTGGGAGACGTGATGGGTTCGGTAATAATGACAGCCACTCTTGTTTTGGGAGTTGTTGCCTTGATTTGTCCGATTAAAATTGTTGACTTTTCACCATTTGCCATTGGAAGGATTTTTCTAATAATTTCAGCCATATTTTTCCTGCTTTTTATCCGAACCGGCCATAAAATCACCAGAAAAGAAGCCTTATTTTTATTGGGAATTTATATCACCTTTGTCTTAGTTGAAATTCTCACCAAATAATGGTAGGATAGTTTAATATTCAATGAATCTTCGATTACGCGAGCGTTAGCGAAGCGTGGAGATGAAACGACAGCTTCATCGACTCATTTCAACTCATCGTCCCTTCACCTTCGCTTCTTGCGGAAGCTCGGTCAATAAATTTTCAATTTATTTCGATGTTCAATGAATCTTCGATTCATTTCAATCTTCATTAAATCTTCGATTTAATTCGATGAATGAATTTTTCTTTGGCATTATAACGGTTTTGTTAGTTATTATAATTATTTTCTTATTTACCAGAAAAAGTGGGGGGGATATTAAAATTCTCCAAGATGAATTAAGAGAAATTCGCAATGAAATGAAAGAATCGCGTGAAAAAAATGTAGAATCTTTACAGACCCAATTAAAGGAAAGCAGTAAGATTGTGAAGGATGTTACCACCCAGTTAGAAAAAATTCATTCTGACCATAAACACGTAATAGATGTTAAAGAACAAATAAGTAAATTGACGGATGTTTTGGCAAATCCAAAACAACGAGGAATTTTAGGCGAATATTTTTTAGAGACTTTACTTAAAAACATATTTCAACCTCATCAGTATCAATGTCCATACCAATTCAAAGACGGTGAACTCGTTGATGCTGCTATTTTTATAAAGGATAAAATTATTCCCATTGACGCTAAATTTTCCTTAGAAAACTACAATAAGATTTTAGAAGAAAAAAATCTGGCTCAAAAAGAAAAATTAGAAAAAATATTTAAACAAGACTTAAAGAATCGCATTGAAGAAACCGCAAAGTATATTCGACCAGATGAAAAAACAATGGATTTCGCTTTCATGTTTATTCCTTCCGAGGGAATTTATTATGACTTATTAATTAATCAAGTCGGAGGTATAAAGAGTAACACTTATGATTTAATTGAATACGCTTTTAAAGAAAAACATGTTATAATTGTTTCTCCAACTTCTTTTTATGCTTATTTACAAACAGTACTCCAAGGGCTGAGAGCTCTACAGATTGAAGAATCAGCAAAACAAATCATAAAAAAAGTAGAAGACTTACAAAAACATCTATTAAATTATGATAGTTTCTTACAAAAATTAGGAAGTAATTTAGATACAACAGTAAATACTTATAATCAAACCTATAAAGAATTCGTAAAAATAGATAAAGATGTAGTTGAATTAACCGAAGGGAAAAAAACGATTAAACCATTACAATTAGATAAACCAACACATCCAGAGTAATTTATGTTAGCAGTTATTAGAACCCCGCACCAAAACCTTCGGTTCGGTACGGGGCAAGCTGGAAGAAAATAATAATATGACACAGTTAGCAGTCATTAAAACTGGTGGTAAACAATATTTGGTATCACCGGGTCAAAAAATTAAGATTGAGAAAATTGCAAAAAAAGAGGGAGGTGAAATAATCTTCCCTGAAGTTTTGCTTTTGGAAAAAAATAAAAAAATCGAAATTGGCCTGCCCTTTATTAAAGGAGCGAAAGTTATCGGAAAGGTGGTGTCTCAGGGAAAAAGAAAAAAAGTAATAGTCTTCAAATACAAAGCAAAAAAGAGAGAAAAAATAAAAAAGGGTCATCGCCAGTCCTTCACCGAAGTAGAAATAACAAAGATAGAATCATAAATTAAGAATTAGGAATTTTATAATTTATACCAAAAATTAAAAGACGGCTGAAATTGCCGCCTTTAAGTTTCAATATTACTTTCCCAACATTTGACAAATTATATAAATATGATATATTATAAATAGTTCTTAATACCCAGTTTGGATTCTTAGAGGTACTTCATGAAATATCGAAAGGGAGGTAATAAAAAATGAATC
>Ga0210009_1001486_pt1 | contig 20065 bp, 16 predicted proteins | sample CryGeyCG2114_065_FD_185457 | JGI IMG/M metagenome (GOLD analysis project Ga0210009, IMG submission 185457) | Groundwater microbial communities from aquifer - Crystal Geyser CG12_big_fil_rev_8/21/14_0.65 (SPAdes) (version 2) | ecosystem: Environmental > Aquatic > Deep subsurface > Groundwater ... | reverse complement strand
CAGGAGAGGCGGCGCACTCGATTGTCTCCCTTGTAACGCTTTGCGACCTGGTCGAATAGCTGGCGAGGAATAGCTCTGATTACTTGGTGAAAAATCGTGTTAGTGTGCTGCATGGTCTGAATTCTCCAGTGGGTAAATTTGCTGTCTAGATAACTACAAATATACCATAAACGTTGGGAATTCAGGCCTACTTTATTACTGCGAAATCTTTAACCGGACAGCAGTGACTACAGAAGATAGCTACAGGTCTGGCACCACTCGCAGCACGGGCAAAAGCCATGCTGCAGAACAACGGCAGCCACAAGCGCATGCCGGGCATGTTCGAGACCATGACCGGTGCTATTGATATCATGCAGGATGGTATTACCCGTAGCCGGCTGGCGGCCGATCCGCCCGATGTACTGATTTCCCCACGTCTGGGGCACATGGGACTACTGGAGTTTGACCGGGCCGAAGAGGCTATTGAGGAAGGTTATGCAGCCGTGGCATCGGCCATATCAGATGGCGCCTTCAGTGTATTTGATATCGATCCGGAATAATCGTTCAGGCAGAGCCGAAGCGTATGCACGGCGGCAATTCCATTGTGCAGACAGCTTGAATATGAACCTAGTGCAACGGCGAAACCGTCACATGACCATCGGCAGCAATGTTTATCTGATAGCGGACACCATTCGGACAGGTTGCCTGTATGGTCTGATTTCCGCGGTTGTCCGTACGTTTATTGATCTGACTGACCTGACGACCACCACAGTCATAACCACGCAACAAAATAGTTGCAGCAATATCCTGAGCTTCCGTCACAGCTTCGGCCACAGGCACAGCCAGCAGTATCAGCAGACTCAACATCAACCATCGTTTCACGCTTTCACCTCCAGCAGGTTTTTCCACAGCAGCTCCCTGTTCGTGTACAGATCACGGGAGAGGGCTGGGTCACCCTCCAACAAAGCCATGATTTTCAATATCAGGCCTTCAAAACTGGACCTGACCTGCGGCATCCTCTCTGGCAAGAGAGACTGCTTGCGATACATCGCTATTTCAGTAACCAGATCCATGATATCACTGCGAATAGCAAGCTTGGTAAAGATACCGATCGCGCGCGTGTTTTTCAATCGATCTTTCAACGCTTCCACATCTGCAATGTGACCGGGCAGCAACTGATTCTGCCTGACATTCGCGAGATCATACGCCTTCGTTTCAGGGACAGAGGCAGCGACTTGCGCAGAATCACCGCCACCAACTGGTTGTTCATCCGCAGCAAAAACCTGCACAGTGCATAGCAGGCAGAGTGCCGCGATGCACAATCTGGCATGCGATACAGCTACCCGACTGACGCCATCAACAGAGATCCGTTTCATAGGCCCAGTATATGATATTGTGGCTGGTTTGGCCGTGGTAATCATTACCCCTGATCCCGATGTTTACGCGATGCTGCGCCAGTTCAGGCAGATCTGTGCGGCAACTTGCGCACCATCACCACCGGTATCGGGAAAACCAAATGGAATATGCATACAGGCATTCAGTGCCCTGCCCCAGCGGGCGGCAGCGAAATCCCTGCGTGACATGCCTGCAGAAGGCAGATGCTGCTCAAGCCAGCCCTTGAGCATCGGGAATTCCGGAAAATCCGGTCGCTCCACCCAGGCAATCGGCGTGTGCGTTTGCCAGCATTCAGCCAGGATGCCATAGCCGGGCTTGCAGACCACGACATCAACATGCGGCATCACATCAACAGCCCGTAAATCCGGACCAAAATCGATGCCTGTCACATTTGCCGGCGTATCAACAGATGCATGGGGAATCAGGAAGTGCCATGCATCCAGCCCTGCCAATGCCTGCACATCGAACACCGGTTGACCTGTACCGCCAAAAATAACCAGCGCTATCTTGCGCTCCACTGTTGGCGGCGAATAGAGAGACGGCTGAGGCGTAGCTACAATCAACGGAATCGGTCGTTGCCTGCCAAATATCGGCATGGTCATGGCCATCGGCGGCGTCAGCAGCAGCTCACACGCGCTGTAGGCTGCTGCAAGCAGATGTAGCACCGGATCGGTCGCATCCAGCCAGTGTGAATAGATCGTATGCCAGTCCAGTGTTGCCAGACCCATAGCCGGAACAGCAAGTGCTTTGGCTGCAGGAAAAGCCAGCGGTGAAATATCGGAGAGCACCAGTGTCGGGGCAAAATCCCGGAGCAGCACAATTTCACGTTGCACACGCGCATCCATCGTGGCCAGCCAGTCGCGCATCTGAATGATCGATCGCTCCTTGTCTTCTTCAATGGCGGACTTCTGCACAACACCGACATCCACAGATTCCCGATCCAGCTCGAAATCAAACGACAGGCGCGCTTTCAACTCGGCTTCAGGCAGCTCGCAACGGATCAAAAACACACCATCAGGGTGTAGGTCATGGATAGCATTCAGCACCGGTGCAAGTTGTGCCAGATGACCGAACCCGTGGCCGGAAATGTATGCGGTTATTCTCATTACCTGCATGGTAGAGGCATTACCCGGTCGGTCAATTGATCGTAACCGGAGCCACATCATTCAAACCGGACGACAAGGGTCCACATGGGTCTTTTCCCTGATAAGCATGCAATACATTGTAATATCAGCATATTTATCCACTGTCGGGTGCTGTGAATGTATCACTTTCACAACTTAGCCCATAAACAGATAATAAACATTAATAGAAAATCATAAATAACTTGTTTTATTGGTAAAAATAGAACGCCTATAATTTAGACATGGAATAAGATGGCGCTGAACCCCTTCTCTTGTAAGGCAAGGCAGCACTGTTATCCCCAGTTTTATCCACAGGTCCTGTGGATAATCATTATCAGCTATTCAACCTTGTGATTCGCCGTGCAGCGTAACGATAAGCTGCCTGCTGCCGCCACTATCGCGGTGTTCACCAAGATAGATGCCCTGCCATACCCCCAGTGCCAGACGACCGTCAGTGATGGGTACAGAGATACTGCTGCCCAACAGGCTGGACTTGATGTGCGCCGGCATATCATCATCCCCTTTCAGGGTATGGCGATAATAGGGTTGGTTCTGAGGCACAAAGTGGCAGAAGTGAGATTCCATATCCGCACGTACATCCGGATCGGCATTTTCGTTGATACTCAGACTCGCACTTGTATGGCAGATAAACAAGTGAGCCAGCCCGACACGCAGGCCTGCGAGCTCAGGGAGAGCCGCTATCAACTCCCGGGTAACCAGATGAAAACCTCTGGGCTTTGCCTGCAACTGAATATGCTTCTGTATCCACATAGTCCCCCCGGTGAGAACAGGCTTAGTTGATATCCAGATGCAACATATGCACCCAGTGGCCACCATGCTTCACCTTCAAACGCCGTTTCACCGGGATGGCCAGCGCCCGTTCACATCCCTGATCCGGCACGATGACCATCATCCGCCAGCCGGAAAAATGTTCTCTGAACACCTTGCCCAACATGGCATAGATTGCGCGCGCATCTGCTTCAATGCGTCCGCCATAAGGCGGATTCACAATAATCAAACCACCGGCCACACCCGCTGGCGGAGCCAGCCTGGCGATATCCAGTACGTTAATATCGATCAGTTCTGACACATCGGCATCTTTCGCATTGTGCCGTGCCTGCGCCAACATACGACCATCCAGGTCACTGGCATAGATATGCAGTCGTGGCTTTACTGCCATTGCCTCGGCCTTCTGCAGCACACGCTGCCAACGTTTCTGTTTCAGGCTAGGCCAGTGCAGGAAAGCAAAATCATGCGCCAGTCCGGGTGCTCTTTTGGCCGCCATCAGGGCGGCTTCAATGGCAAATGTGCCGGACCCGCACATCGGCGTCAGCAGCACCTCATCGGGCTGCCACTCCATCCACTGCAGGATGCCTGCGGCAATCGTTTCACGCAGCGGTGCCATACCGCTGTGCAACCTGTAACCACGCCGGTCCAACCGTTCACCACTGCAATCTATACTGATCGTGCATCGATCCTTATCCACGCGTATCAGGATCTGCTGGGCAGGCTCTGTTTCGCCACTGCCGGCCGTAACCTGGATGCAACCATCACGTATGGCATCCAGCACAGCCTGTTCCACGCGACCGGAGTGCAGCAGGCGCGAACCATGACAGGATGCGCGCAGGGACAGTGCTGCGCCTTCGGCAAAGTACCGCTGCCAGTCAACGCGCTTGCTCTTGTTGTATAATTCTGGAAATGACAGGGCCTTGAATGATGCCAGGCGAAGCAGCACGCGTGTAATACAACGTGCACGCAGATTTACCCGCATCATCGTGTCCATCGAGCCGGAAAACTCAACACCACCGGCGACCGGATTGATATCATGCGCCGAGAGTGCCTTTAGCTCAGCCGCTGCTAGACCCTCCATTCCAGGAGGCATGATGGCAAAAAACTGATTGGCAGTGCTATCAGGCGTAGTGTTAGGTATCGTGTCTGTGTTGTCGGCTGTGATCTCTGGTGTTGTCATATGGCACAAAACTATCGTTCCACGCCCGTAATGAACAGCTTGCTGAACAGATTCAGCTTTATTGGCCGCTGTTAAAAATCAGCCTCTCCTAACGCCAGCCCTCCATCAGGGCCATACACTGACGATTCATTTCGGCGGCTCTCGCTTCGCTCGCCGCCTCGTTATAACAGCGCAACTCCGGCGCATTACCACTCGCACGCAGGTGTACAACTTCCTGACTGGCAAATGTAATACGCAGGCCATCCGTATCATTGACCGCAATCACGCTACCGAACAGATCGCCCAGCACCGCTTCGATCGCGGCTCTGTCAGCTGCCTTGTCGCCGCTGTTTAGCGCTTTAATGCGTGCCTGCGAGAGAGCTGTCGGAAAGTTCTTCAAACGATCACTGCAGGTGAAGCGCTGCGGCAGTGTATCCAGCAAACCGGCAACCGACAGGCCGCTATCCATGGCCAGCAACAGAATCGCCACCGGCACGATCACGGCATCGCGCGTAGGCAGTGCCGAGAGCATATTGCCCTGTCGCTTGATATCCAGCGCAATAAGAAAGCCGCCATTGGCCTCGTAACCAACCACGTTCCCGGCTCCGCTTGCCACCGCCTGATCCATCGCCTCGATCACATAGGGTGATCCGATACGGGTACGCTCGACCTGCTCAAACCAACCGCTTTTTTCGACAGCGGAGTTGCTGCTGACCGGCGTCACCACATGCGTTGCACCAAGGTATCTGGCGCACAATACGCCGGCCACATCACCGCGCAGCCAGTTACCGTGCTCGTCGCTGATCAATGGCCGGTCACCATCACCATCGGCCGACACCAGACAATCAAAATCACCCTCTGCCGCCCATTGTGCAGCCAACTGTACATCTTCCGGACGTATCGCTTCGGTATCCACAGGAATAAAGGATAGCGAGCGCCCCAGTGCCGTAACGTCTGCACCCAGCCCCTCGAATACGGCCACCATAATATCGCGATCCACGCTGGAGTGCTGATAGATGCCGACCTTTTTGCCCTGCAGGCAGCCGGCCGGAAAGAAGTTCAGATAACGCAGCACATATTCCGTTTCAGCCTCGGCACTGACCAGTGGCAGGACGGGATCTGTCAGTGACTGCCCTTCAGCATCAAAACTGGCAGGCAGACTGACCGAACTAGCACTCAGCGCTTCCTCATCCGACTTCAGCACTTCACCGGATGGCTTATAAAACTTGATGCCGTTACGATCATCCGGAATGTGGCTGCCGGTTACCATGATACTGGCCAAGCCGCGCGCCATGGCATAACAGGCCACAGCCGGCGTCGGGATAAAACCACAATTGAGCGGCAAAAAGCCGCCATCGACCACCGCCATGGCCACGGCATTCATGATACGCGGTGAACTGGGGCGATAATCACCGGCAATTGCCACTACATCACCACGGCTGATATCGCCGCTGGCGAGCAGATATTGCAGGAAGGCTGCCGTATAGGCGTAACAGACCCGATCGGTCATATCCGTGGCCAAACCGCGCGCGCCACTGGTGCCGAATTTCACACCGCTCTGATCCATCAACGCCGAAATCAGTATACTCTGATTGTCTCCTGCCATGCCCTGCTCCTCCGCTCTGTATCGAATGTATCTGCAATGCTGCCAGTTTTATGCAATCAAAGAAATATCCTCTGCCCCTGAACAGCCGCATAAAGCCATGTGCGACAGGCCATCGCATCACTTTCACCACACAAGAAAACGCTGCTTGTTGATACGGAAGAACGTTGGTCTGTCCCGGTCACTCTGTCACTCTGTCACTCTGTCACTCTGTCACTCTGTCACTCTGTCACTCTGTCACTCTGTCACTCTGTCACTCTGTCACTCTGTCACTCTGTCACTCTGTCACCCACCCTGTCACGCAAGTGAACAGCTATCGCTCACAGATTCTGCTTATCGGCACAACAGGTACACTGGACGCTGCGAGCAGCGATGGCTCCACCCCTAGTACCTCTGCCATATCGTCCAGCGCGTAACTGACATGCACCACAACACCGGAGCCCTCAATCAACATTTGATACATGCGGATCGTCCCGAACAACAGCGCGTTGGGCACCAGATAACAGGCATGAATCGCTGTCGCTTGGTCCTGACGCATCAATGCTTCGCTTTCGCACAATTGCGCAACCTCACGAAAGCCTAGTTCAATTGAGGTAATACCTCTCAAGTCATGAAATCTGTTGACCTGAAGCATGCCTGATTGCTGGATGCATTCACGGCAAATGGAGATATCATTCATCAAATCACTGGTCAGCTTACCATGCGGTCTGCAGATCAATAGTTCGTATTGCGAATAGTACTGACCACATTTGAACGGACAGGTTATCATAGACACCTCCACAGTCGCCATTGCCCCCCTATTCACCACCCATTGAGACTTATAGCAGAGATTTGGGATATGCCCCAGAAACAACGCCCGACACTGCGTTCATCACACCCATCGGCGCTGTGGTATTGGCTGGATAATGATGACGACAAGCGCATGCATATTTGCTATGTTAGCCATTGTACCCGCGGAGAAAAGAGAGGTTTATATGAAACGAATGCTGCTTTTTTTACTCTGCACAACCGTAACGTCTATCGCGCAAGCCGATCCGCTTGCAGCATCTGCAGACAAGACCCAGCAGATGGTCAATGAGCTGCATACCATCATTGATCAGGGAGAGCGCAATCGCAGCGCCGACTACAACTTCATCAACACGCTGCGTGAGCTGGCCGAACGTTATGATCAACCCTGGAATCAGCCACTGTTATATGATGATTTCAGTGATGGTGAGTTACATCATAATCCGGCATGGCTAAGCCGTGGCGATGCTTTCTGGATCAGTCGGGGCATCGGCCTGCGCAGCCGCCTTGGCCCCGACAACATGGCCTCTTCCGGCGCCAGCGTGCAGCCCCGGCAACAGAGTACCGAGGAGGCCTTGCTCGGTGCCATTTTGGGCGGTCTCGGTAATCATCACCCTGAGCCGCAACAACAGCGGCTTTCGACTAATACGCCCGAACAGGCAGATCTCTCCACAGCCGTCAAGATAACAGCTGCCTTCTCCATCACCCTGCAACTGGCGGATCTGGGGCGCGAGCACCGTGGCACCTTCGCCTGGGGCCCCTATCAGGGAGAGGATCAGGCATCCGGCTACCAGCTGGTCTATCAGGCCGACCTGCGACCGGTTCTGAAACTGACCAGTTTTCGCCGCGGACTGAGCTCTGTCATTGAACTGTACGACAAGGGAGCGCTTCTCACCGATGGGGGCAATCACACCATCACCTGGCAACGCAGGCGTAATGGCGATATGACCGTACTGCTCGATGGTAACAAAATCATGCAGGCCAGAGATCGCAATCGCAACCCGTTCGCAGGCTTTGTCATGAGCAATCACGGCGGCGATTATGCCATCCGCTCCATTTCCATCCTCGGCAGCAATCGGTGACTCCCCGCTTGCAGCCAATCCCTGCCCTCAGGCAACACTGCAGGCAGGTGGTCAGACTCCAGTAGAAGCACTGTATATCTTCGATAACCGGCTTTTTTCTAAACTGTTTCTGTGACCAAACAGTATCGTTTTACAGCCAGCGCAATGAACGTCTATAATACCCGAGCAATATAGTCAGAGATAGCACTCTCCGCAGCTGCGGGGATAAGGAGGCAAGTCATGAAAATCATACTGATAGCAATAATGAGTGCTTTGCTGCTCATGTCAGCACCGATGGCAGCATCGGCGCATGGCGCCCTGTCCGAAATGGTCACGATCATCATACACCTGAACCATTATCCGACAGCGGATGATAAAAAAGTACTGGCAGACATTGCCGCCGACCCGCAAGCCACGGCCGGGGACAAGATCATCGCCGGAGCGCTGATGCGCATGCAGCACCGGGTTGAAGGCGCTGATGCGGTGGCGTTGCGCAAGCTGGCGGCCGATGATGCCACGCCGGCAGCTGAAAAAGAGCTTGCCACTATCCTGCTTGGCATTACTCACCATCCGTCGGCGGGCGATATTGCACACTTGAAAACCCTCGCCGAATAAGCTCCATCACGGCAGATTACCGACCTACTTTTCCGGAGATATTCAGATGCGCCGATTACTGTTTGGATTTATAGCTGGTTTCTTTGCCACACTGCTGTTCCACCAGGCTGCTGTATACGGCTTATGGCAGCTGCATATTGCACCGTTCGGAGCATTTTCCGTGCATGCAACGCAACCCTTCGGAGTGCCTGTGGTACTGTCGCTGGCCTTCTGGGGTGGTATATGGGGAGTGCTGTTCATCCTCATCCACAATGCATTCCCGGCTGGTAAACGCTACTGGCTGGCAGCCTTTCTCTTCGGTGCCATCCTCCCGTCGCTGGTGGCCCTGATGGTAGTCATGCCCATGAAAGGCATGCCAATGGGCGGTGGCTGGCACCCGCCGCTGCTGCTCACAGCATTTCTGATCAACGGCGCCTGGGGCATCGGCACCGGTTTCTTTCTGCGCCTGCTGGGCAGCCGCTAAACGTTACAGGCGCGTCTACATCCAGCCAAGTCTGGATGCCAAACCGGTACTGCGACTCACTGTCTGCAGCACAACTCGCCTAACTGCCTCGGCACTGCCATGCAGGGAGGCATCAGGCAGCCACGCCTGCTCGCTTACCGATGCATCTGAAAGTATCCCGATTGTACTACCAGCATCGCCTGGATTGACACAGCTTGCAAGCCGGCCGATACAGCTGTCGACCTTGAAGCGCTAACATCGAAGTTGGGTAGCATTTTCCTAGTCCGGCCACCCAAGGCGGGCGGCAAGACCTGTAGAGCGCCTGACCCTGCGGGCGATCATTCGCCTTAGCGTCAGCTCGTCGGCGTAGAGAGATAGCTTCACTTTGGCGCGTGTAATGGCCGTGTACAGCAGTTCACGGGTTAACAGTGGACTATCAGCCTCCTGATCCGGCAATAGCAACATCACCTGCTCAAATTCGGAACCCTGCGACTTATGCACGGAGACGGCCCAGGCCGGCACATACTCCGGCAGCAGTTGCACCGGCACCCCTTTCAGTGTGCCGTCCGTTTGACGGAACCATGCACACAACTTGCCGTCCACTGTCCACAACAGGCCAGTATCACCATTAAACAGACCCAGCTCATAATGATTTGCCGTCACCATCACCGGCATACCGTGGGCGGCGTCCAGGCCGCCAATCAGGCCACGCCCGTAAAACAGGCGTGCAAGCCCGTTATTCACCGCATGAATACCGGAAGGGCCACCATGTACGGCGCAGAGTACACGCACCTGCTCAAACGCCTTCAACGCCTCATCCACACTCTCGCACTGCAGGTAGTCAGTGTAAGCCGCACTGATCTGATCGAGGAGTGCGGCAGAAGCCACTTCCTGCAGCCAGGCAATATCGGCATACGCATGTTCTCTGAGCAGCGTCATCGCACCATCCCCCTGCCCTGCATTGACCATGCGCGCCAGATGACCGATGCCGCTCTGGGCGTGGAAGCGGTAACTGGTGCGCAGCAGCGCAACCGCATCACTGATTGCAGAGGCATCACTGCTGACAGGCAGGGAAGCCTCTGCATAACCGCTTAACGCTGAGAGGCGAAGCGCGGTCTGTGGACTATAGGCAATAGCATGGCCATGACCGGTGATATCACCGAGGACATTACCGGCATCCACCGAGGCCAGTTGGTCACGATCACCCAGCAGAATCAGACGACATTGATCCGGCAGTGCCGCCAGCAGGCGGGCCGCCATGGTCAAATCGAGCATCGATGCTTCATCGACAACCAGACAATCAATGAGCAGCGGATTGTTATGATCATGCCGGTAACCGCGCGGGCTATAGCCGAGCAACCGGTGCAGTGTCGAAGCCTCTGTCGGGATCAGCTCTTTGATGGCTGCATCACAAGCTACCTTCTCGATGGAACCACGGATGGATTCAACCATGCGGGCGGCAGCTTTACCCGTAGGGGCTGCCAGCCTGATCTGCATCTGCGGTTGTTGCTGCAATAGCAGTGCCAGCACCTTCACCAGTGATGTGGTCTTGCCTGTACCAGGCCCTCCCGAGATCACCGAAAAACGTCGTGTCACAGCCTGGGCCGCTGCCAGCATCTGCCAGTCCGGTTCAGCATCATCCGGCGTTGGAAACAACCGTTTCAGCTCTGCCTGCAAGCAGCCATCATCCATCGCGACGGCCTGTTGCAAGCGACTGCTGATCCCCTGGGCCACGGCACACTCGTAATCAAGAAAACGCTTCAGATACAATCGGTTACCATCAAGGATCATAGGTGATACTGCACCCGGTTCGGCAACACAATCTGATGCCAGCAGCTCATCACGCCATGCTTCCAGCTCCGGTGCACGCGCGCGCTTGCCCGGCCACGGGAGGCCGGCATAGAGACTCAGATCCAGACAGACATCGCCCTGAGACTGCATATCAGCCAGCCATGCGGCCGTGCGTGCGAGCACACCATCCATACTCTGGCCTGACTGCTCAGCGATAAAGCGGGCAAAAAACAGACTCAGTATCGAGGCCTGTTGCACAACGACGGTGGTATCAGCATCTGCAACGTCGGAGCGGATCAGCATCTCTTTTTGTGCAAACAGCGGCAGCAGCAGCTGCCTGTCATCATTAACCTTTTTCATGATACCACCCCGGCATTGAATACCTCGGCATCGAGTGTTTCTATCAATCTGAGCGTCGGCCGCTCAAAATAGACACCATAACGATTCCCCTGCTCTGCCCGCATACCGCGCAAAAACAGATAATAAGCACCGCCAAAATGGGTCTCGTAATCATAATCCGGCAACCTGAGTTTCAGATAACGATGCAGCGCCAGTGAATAGATCAGATATTGCAGATCATAACGCCGATCCAGCACCGCCTGACGCAGTGCGTTCGGCGCATAATCATCGAGAGAAAAGCCCAGATGATTACTCTTGTAATCGGCCAGGTAGTAACGCCCGTCATGCTCAAAGACCAGATCAATGACGCCGGTAATAAAGCCACGGCAGTCACTGATCTGCAGTGGCTGCAGCGATGAGCCTGCCGCCTGATCCAGCGTATGATTGAGTTTGCGGATATCTATCCTGCTGACCGAAAAATCAAATTCCAGTTCGCTCAAGCGGCGCTCTGGTCCAATCTGCGCCAGGTTGAGCCCCCCGTCATCAAGACTTGTGGCCAGGACATCCTGCATCCACGCAGTGATTAGCGGCGCCTGCACCGGATCCAGACCATAGCGAGCAGCCTGACGGCGGCTGAAATCAGCCACGCCAGCTTCAACATCATGTTGAAAATCGACCTCCTCCAGCAAGGCATGCAGAAACAGACCGGTCTGGCTGCCGGCCGGAAACTGGAATACCGGATCATCTGATACCACACGTTCACTAAAGCTGAACAGCTGATGCACATCCCTGGTCATACTACTGAAACTGGAGATGCGCCAATCCTCAGCAATCGTGCCGGTAAACAGGGCAGCCTTGCAGGCGGCCCCACCTTGAGCCTGCTCAGTAACAGCGACCAGCGCCGGCAGCTCGGCCGTTAACGGCTCCACCTCGATATTGCCGGTGAGCGTGAAACTGCTCAACTGCTCACCGATATCGACAGGTTGTGCAAACACCTCCGGCGCCACGCTCTGCAGATCCGCTACCTGCTGCACCTCATGCAACAGCCACCCCAGCGCCGTCTGGCCCGCATTGGCCGCATTGCCCCATGCCAGGTAGATCTTGGCGCGGGCGCGGGTCAACGCGACATAGGCCAGCCGTATATCTTCAGCCAGTCGCTCCTTCTCTGCCAGCAGCAGGTGATTGGCATCTCCGCCTGCATCCAGACAGTGGCTATGGGCCTGCTCATCAAAGAACGGCAGCAGGTTCTTATCCAATACGCGTGGTTTGCATGACCACATATAGGGCAGAAACACGATCGGATACTCCAGCCCCTTGCTGGCATGGATGGTAACAATACGCACCAGCTCCGCATCATTTTCCAGGCGTAACTCCGCCTCAGCACTGTCACTGTCCAACTGCTGTTCAAACCAGTGCACCAGCGCATCCATGCCGGTAATCGACTGTGACGCCTGTTGTAGCAGTTCACCGAGATGCAACAGATTGGTCAAACGGCGTGATGCATCCTGATGCGGGGCAAGCTTTACGCCGACCACCAGCAGCATCTGCTGGAACATGGCCATAAAGCCTTTTTTTGCCCATGCCTCATGCAGCTGCTGGAACTGCTCACCCCAGGCTAACCATGGCTGCTCATCACTGATGCGGGCATGGATCTCAAGGTAGTGGTAATCAAGCAGCGAGCTGGCCATGGCCTGACGCAACAGGCCTGCATCACGGAAATCAATAATGGCTGCCAGCAGCAGCAGCAAGCCGCCCGCCTCATCGGAATCGAACACCTGTTTATTGCCGGTAGCCACGGCATCAACACCGCGGGCAGCGAGGGCCGCCCGCAGCTCATTGGCCTCAAAGTGATTGCGTACAAGGACTGCGATATCACCCGGCACGACCGTCCGCTCACCCAGCGTTAAGGTGCCATCCCGGCCGGACTGAATCAGGCGTGCAATCTCATTGGCTGTATGCGCATGCAACAGTGGCTGGGCACTGTTTTTTGCCATCGCTTTGTTTTTGCCATCAAGCGGGATATGCCAGATCGTTACCGGCTTGAGCTCTTTGCCATGCTCAATTAACAGCGCATGGTTTTTCGGTGCCGATTGCACCGGTGCAAATGGAATCGCCGCATAGATAAACGGATCGGCACGGCCTGAGAAGAGCTGGTTTACCGCATCAACAAGGCGCGGCGTGGAGCGCCAGTTGGTATCCAGCGTATAATGCTCGCTGGCATCGAGCTTGGCCTGAATATAGGTGAATATATCACCACCGCGAAAACTGTAGATCGCCTGTTTCGGGTCACCGATCATCACCAGCGTGGAGAGCTCACGACCATGATAGATATGTTTGAAAATATCGTACTGAATGCCATCGGTATCCTGGAATTCATCGATCATCGCGACCGGAAAGCGCTTGTGCATCTGAACGCCCAGCTCCGCGTTGTCAGCCAGCGCCTGCTCCAGCAGTACCAGCTGGTCATCAAAAGAGAGTTGGCCTGCCTGCTGCTTGGTACGGGCCACGCGCTCTGTGGCCCAGGCATTGGCATCGGCCACAGCCCGTATTCTGAACAGATGCTGCAAACTTGCTGCACCATCGAGGATCTGATCGACGAGGGTAAAAAAAGGATGCTCAAACAGTGCTTCACTCGTCCCTTTCTTCAACTGGGCCAGCAGCTCAGAACCTCTGAAAGCATCCATCTCTGCAGGAAACACCAGTGGTTGATCTGATGCTATATATGCATCAATCACCTCAAACAGAGCAGCCAGATTCACAAGCTTGTAGCATTTCTTGCGTCGCATCAGCGCATCCGAGTCAAAGGCGGCCCTGATCTTTGCCCGATCATCACACCACATGCGGGCAAGCTTCGCGCAGCTACCGGCCAGGCTATGCCACTGCTCAAACAGATCGGTCATCGTGTGGCTAATTTCGGGTAACAACTTGACCCGCGGCTTGCGCAACGGACGCTGAAACCTGATCAGATCATCAACACTACCCAGTGCCTGGTTAAACAGCGTCAGGCTTGTCGCAGGCAGTGGATAGGCGTGTATGCGCCACCAGTCCTTGAGTGCCGCCTGCCAGATCTGGTTATCATCGGTAATCATCTCAACATCAAAGGCCTGACGACTGTTAAACGCGTGTTCCGTCAATGCCCGCTGACAGAACCCGTGGATGGTATAAATGGCTGCCTCATCCATACTGTTCAGCGCCAGCTTCAACTGCCTGGCGGCATAATCCCTCTGCTCTGCATCATCTAACGATGCACTCCAGCTGCAGAGAAACAGATCATCGGCATCCGGCTCCTCCAGATGCATCAAGGCCTGATGCATACGCAGCCGAATACGGCCGCGCAACTCCTCGGTAGCCGCATTGGTGAAGGTGACCACCAGTATCTGTCCCACCTTATGGCCATCAAGCAGCATGCGTAGATAGAGATTGCCGATGGCATAGGTTTTGCCTGTACCGGCACTGGCCTCTACCAGCTTGAAGCCGTTCAGATCCATCGTCAGTGTCGCGTCTGCATTCAGAATCATGGCCGTAGTCATGACGCTCTCCTGGCAGCCAGAGCCGGCAGGTAAAACTGTTCTGCCCATTCGCTGAAATAGGGTTGCTCGATCGGATTCGTTGTCACGCCACGCATAATCATCTGAATATAGGGATCATCTCTGTCACCGCCTATGCCCTGAAATGAATTACCCGCCCAGGCGGCCTGTACATTCTTTTTATTGACCAGAGCCCAGCTGGCACGCTGAAACAGCGGCAACGGATATTGCATGCCCTGCAGACACGCTTCGATACAGGTAGAGAGCAGCGCTTCAGCCTCCTGCTGCGGTAGCCTGTCCAGCGTAACCAGATCATCACTGCAGATCAGCAGACTGGTTTCATCACCCTGCAGTAATCCGGATGCGCACAGGGCCAGATGTTCTATCCACAACGGCATCATCTGTTTACCGGCAAGCTTTGATGGTGTGACATGCAGCAGTCCCTTGCCCGGAAAATAGCGACCGAGCTGACCGGTCAATTGTACCTTACGACCACCTGCGACAGGACATGACAGGTCAATCAGTTGCGGTTCCGCTTTCAGCTGCCGGTAGGCTTGCAAACCACCCAGCATAGGGGCAACAAGCGCCTGCTGAGTTGCCAGGGCCAGATCGGCAAAGCCTGCGTGCGGCAGCATGCCCTCGGCCTTGATCTGCTCCGCATTGCTTGCTCCCTCGGTAAGGAAGTCATCAAGCAAGCGTTTCTTTATCTGCCAGTTTTCCAACCCGTCCAGCGCAAACGGCTCCTCATCACTACTGTCATCCTTCTCGTGAATATAGAGGGATAAGGTGTTATTAAAAAAGAACTTAACCGGATGCACAACAAAACGGACAAGGCGTCGTATATCCATGCTTTGACATTCATCATCTGTAGCGTGCAGCGGCTCTGTTGGCCAGTCACGGGGATCATCGCTGTGTTGATCGCTGGCCATGGCATTGGCAAGCTCACACCAGTAGCTATCGTAGGCGCGGTGCTGCAGATAGTTCTGCGGGGAGAATGCCTGCATCGGATGCACGCGGGTAATCTTTTCTTCCACAACTTTGCCATACTGCCGGGTCAGCTGATCGAGTAACTCCCTGACCAGTACCGATGGCTGGCACTCGGAGTTATCGCGGATGCTGCGGCCGGTATAGCTGATATGCAGTGCATCACGGGCACATAACAGCGTCTCCAGCATCAGATAACGATCCATCTCCCCCTTGCCCGGATCACCCGGGCACCATTGCTGAACCATCCGGTCAAACTCCAGTGGTCGCTCGCGTGCAGGGAAAGCGGCATCATGCATGCCCAGCAGACAGATGACGCGAAATGGCAGGCTACGCATCGGGCGCATACCGCAAAAACTGACACCGCCGGAGAAATAGCGGCCCGGCGTATCCCGTTCAGCCAGTTGATCGCCGAGCCAGTGACGAATCAGCTCCAGCGTCATAGCACTTTGTTCTGCCTGCGTGGCAAGATCAGCCAGCGCATCACGAATCAACTGCAGTCGTCCCATGGTATCCGCACTGTCAAGAAACAGACTATCGAGCATGTTGATCAGCAACGACTGCCACTGAGGGGCTGTGCGCTCATCATCAGCTGCCAGAGCTTTACGCCAATGGTTCAGGCGATCAAACAGAGACCAGAAATCCGCCATCGCAGAGACTTCCCCATGATCAATGGCATATGACGCAATCCCGTGCCATAACGTGCCCTCGCCCATGGCAAATCCGGCCAGCATGCGCTGTTCGGCCTGCTTCCAGCTGTTCGCTGTCGTATCGGGCAGATCAAAACCGGTTTTATGCGCACCATCAATACCCCAGCGCACATGCAGCTTATCCAGCAGTGTGCGCACCGTGGCCAGTTTATCCGCATCCAGATCAAAGCATGCGCATATTTCCGGCACATCCAGGAAGCAGAGTACCTCGGATATCGAAAAACGGCTGGACGGCAGATGTAATAACTGCAGAAAGGCGCCGATAACAGGGTGTTCATCCGCGACCGATATATCGGACAGGTTCCACGGGATAAACGGCCGGGCAGCGCTTTTACTGAACACCGCCTCAATATAAGGGGCATAGCGGCTTATTTCCGGCACCATCACCAGTATATCTTCGGGCTTGAGCGTTTTGTCATCCTGCATACGGCTGAGCAGCGCGTCATGCAGCACCTGACACTCGCGCAGTGCGCTGTGGCAGACATGGAGCTGCACCGAGGCATCGTTCTCGGTCAATGTATGCTCGGGCATCTGAACGTGGAACAGATCGCTCTGCAGCTCACCTAACAGCGTGGGCGACCAGTCGTCGCTATAGAGTTCAAACTCCATAGCCTGTAGCCCGTCATCCGAGAGCAGCAGATCCTGGAATACCTGCCCCTGACGCCCCCATGAGGCCAGCAGGCCATGGCCTGTTTCAAAGTAAACCGCATCATCCGGTGCCAGCAAGCGTTGTCTGGCCATGGCCTTGTCGCTCTTCAGGTCGGCCCAGTAACTGTTTGTCGGTGTCAGGTAATAGAGGTAAACATCCGATTGCAGCGCAACAGCCTGGATCACCTGCAACAGCAGTGGCGGCAGACTCGATACGGCAAAGATACTGATCCGCTCGGGCAGATCATCCACCTCGCCCTGCTTCAAGGCCTGCATAAATGTATCGATGACCGCCACGCGGTGGTTATGCTTACCCGTCTGTGTGAGCAAGGCGCGCCACAGCTCTGCCTGCCAGTCATCACCGCCACCCATACTCCAGCTGCGTATGGTTTCCGGCCGATAGTATTGGTAGCGATCAAAGACATCGGCAATACGTTCGCAGAGCTGCCAGCGTTTGATCCCCTGCACATCGTTTTGGAGGTATTGCTGTAACGAGACAAACAGCGGTCTGGTAAGCAGTGACGGTAACAGATCAAAGATTTTCCATGTGGCCAGATCACGGGCCAGCGGATCAAGTCTGGGGGCATCAGAGAGCGATGAGGAGACCTGATTCCACAACCATGCCGCAGGCAGCGGGTACTCTGTATTACAATCGATACCGGAAAACTGGGCCTGCTGCAGACCGAGCCAGCGCTTCATCGGCATACTCGGCACCAGAATCACTTCCGCCTCAAAGGGATCGGACAACGGGTGCTCAGCCAACAACGCGGCCAGCTGCTGCATCAGCAATTCAACCTTGTTGGAACTGATCAAATGAAAAGCCATCTATTCCCTTCCCTCAACCCCGAAACGGGTACCCTGCTATTCAGCGCTCTGGCATCCACTGCTGTGCGCAGCCTGGCAGCGCATACGACAACCAGCGTCGCAACCTGCACTTACTACCCCGTCAAACTCCCACCGCTGTACGGCAAGTTGTTTCACCGATCTCAACAGATGCAGGCAACAACCTGTCAGGCCGCTGTGGCAATGGTGGAGCAGTATAGCTCAACGTGATTCATCCACCACCGAACGGAACTTCCAGATCATGGTGATAATCGCCAGGCAGCAGAGCGTACCGAACACCGATACCGCAGCCATCAGCCACTGCTCCAGATGCACATAATAGGCACAGAATGTGGCCGATGCGACGGCAAACACCAGCCACTGCAACAGGGACAACCCTTCCACATCACGGGTTTTATAGGTGATGCGTAGCTGATCGACAAAGCCTACGGTAAAGGCCAGCGCTGCCATTGAGCCCATCATTTGCCAAATATCAATATCCATCTCACCTGCTTCTTGTCTGTCTTTGTCGTTCTGTATCGGCCTTGCATGCAGCCGGCTCGCCCATTATTGATCAGCGAAGCTGACAAGCTGGCGTCGCCACTGCAATGATTGACCTGTACTGCGAACGAACAGTAACCGGCATCTCCCTGTTACCGCTGTCGGCACTGCTGGCCGTTTTCTCGCGGCAAGTTTTGCGGCATCACTCTATCCGCAGCTGATCAACGGCTCGGCCGGTTACCTGCCTTCGCTAATCTTTCTCTCCGGCATGGGCCTCTATCATTGTCGCGCACGAAAAACGGCCCCTGGCTGCTGCTAAGCGCTGCCGCCCTGTTCCTTGTTTCACTGATCCTGCGCAGCATCGATAACGCCGTCTGCGCCACCCTGCCGACGGGTACACATCTGTTCTACGCCGTACTTTACCTTACGCTGCGCCTACATGGATAATACCCGGCGATTCCACTATAAAGAACTGGCGCACACGCAAACCAGGCCTTTGCCCTAAACCGGAGCGGTCACCCGGACCCGTCTACAGTTTCACCTCGAATCCGGCACCGGCCTGGCCCGGTCGCACAGGGTGTCCAGGCTGAGTCGGCGCTCCGCCTGCCAGTAATCACCGAAACGTTTGCTCAAGCGCTTGGGTTTTTCGCTATACAGGCGTTTTCCCAGGTTGAAGGCGTGCCCGCGCAACAGGCCTCGCCGCTTTTCGATCAGCGAGCGAAATTCTTCCAGTACCGGGCTCTCGGGAAAATGTTCGGGATCCGTTTTGAGCCGCTCGTCGAGGACCGCCAGATCGTGTTCGAAGCCGAGCAGATCCGACAGCGTGTGAAGCTCCTTCCGCCGCGCCTTCATCGGGCGCTTCCAGATATCTTGTAAAAGCCCCATATGGTAGCGGTGATACTTGGCTCGCTTGCGCCATTCGTGGAAGCGTTCGCTGGTCGGTTCGTGGAGTGCCTTGTTCATGGCCTTGCGGCCGCGGGCGTAGCTCTTGCGCAAGCCGCCCTTGATGGTTCCGAAACCCTGGTCAGAGAACGACCAGCAGGAGACTCTTTCTCGCAAATCAACGATATCACAGCGAAAAGCCTCCAGTTTTTTGGCCAGCTCCTGTTCATCCTTCACGACCTGGTCCCGCGCTTCCAGTAAACGCAGACGAATCCAGGAGTAACCGGCAGACGGCGTTTCCTCGCCCGGGGACTCGACCAGCTTGTCGAAGGTCTCCAGCACCGCCTCACTGTCCCGCGCCGGGGAGAGTCTCGCCGCCATGTCGCGCAGCTGCGTGTTCTCCCGTTGATAAGTCTTCTCAAACTCGGAACGGGCGAGTCGAATCAGGCCACGCAGCTTCTTGCAGCGCTTGCGTACCTGGTGAATGGTTTCATGGATGTCGATTTCTTCGTCGGCCAGCTCGCGTAACCCCTTGTCGAGTTGTTCACACGCGATTCGACGGATTTCGTCATTGGTCGGAGTATTCATTTGTATGCTAAAACTCATAGTGTCTCCCGTTGATGTTACTGGGGCGAAGGGCGTACAGGTGCCCCATCTTGCCGGTCACCACCGGGCAGATGTCGGCCAGATTCGGTCAGTCGGAAATATCAAAATATGAAATTCTGCCCTATATTTCTTTACACATCCCCCTCATGCCGCTATTTACAGCAAGCGCCATGGCCCTGACTCAGACACCCGCTCAGTTATTCCTTCTGCTTCCAACTCTCTCATTATGGCGCTCACCCAGTACTGCTGATTTGATGATGTAGCCTTAATTTGATCACCCCAGTCAAACCCACACTCCCTAA
>Ga0210009_1001485_pt1 | contig 20065 bp, 12 predicted proteins | sample CryGeyCG2114_065_FD_185457 | JGI IMG/M metagenome (GOLD analysis project Ga0210009, IMG submission 185457) | Groundwater microbial communities from aquifer - Crystal Geyser CG12_big_fil_rev_8/21/14_0.65 (SPAdes) (version 2) | ecosystem: Environmental > Aquatic > Deep subsurface > Groundwater ... | reverse complement strand
TCCCTTGAAGATATTGTTCAGGCGCTTGCTTAAATGGGATGACGTTAGTTTTTGCTCTCCGTTTCTTCGGTTGTATTTCTTCTGGATTTGCTTCTTGACCCTTAAACAAGCCTGCCGCACGTGTTTGAAGTTGATTCATATTCGTTCATTTTCTTTTTTATTTTCAACTCCATTATACCGATTTTTTTGAATGTTTCTACATCCAATTTTAATTATTTCTATAACAAATTATTTTTTCTCTCCATTCTCAATTCTATTCTCGGACACGCTCCTAGTGGAATTCATCTGTGGAAGAGATGAGTTTCTTTATGGTTCCATTTTTACCGATTAAGTCATTATAAGTCCTGGGTTTTTAGATCGGCTTTTAATTGCCCGACCATCTATTCTGTGAGATCGGAAGTGCATAAATCTTTTTGGATATTAGTTCAATCAAAATTGCGTAATGGGGTATTTCTCTAATTCATAATCTGGCAGTGCCAGAACTAAATAATTTGTAATCATCGAATGAATGAATGGTTTCATGACTGAATGAAAAACATTCATCCATTCATTTTCATTCATCAAGGCACCTAACTATGTTCTACTCAACAAATATTCTTCTCATTTTGCGCAGAATATTTTTGCTAACTATGTAATTTAGTTAAAGGTGTTGGTTGTAAGTGGGGTCGGTTCGAGTGCTATAGATTTTCTGCTAACGAATCACCGGGCCAATTAAGGAGTATCATGGGTTAGGTTCCAGAATAAATACCGACGACTATTCAACTTCTCAATAATTTGTATTTAACAGCAGAAATTATTCCTCAGTTCTATAAGCAACAGTTGAATGTTGAGATTTTCTTCCAATAATTGAAACAGAACTTGAAAATCAGATCTTTTAAGGGTGCAAATGAGGAGGGGGTGTGGATACTTTTCCGCCGCAGCAATTGATAACAATGATCACTATGATTCTGAAGCGTTATCTGAAGGAGAAACCGGGATATAACCGGAATTTTTGCCGACATATTTATTCTGTAAGTAAATTTTAAATTTAGGTGATTTGTGCGAGGAGAATTTCTTTGAATGCGTTAATTCCTATTTCAATTACCTCATCACCGGGTAAAAATTGCGGATTGTGCAAACCGAATTGTTCCCCGTTGGAAACGCCAAGCCAAAACATGAATGAAGGATACTGATGTGAAATATACCCAAAATCTTCGCCCGTCATTTTATATCCACAATCTATGAAAGTAAATTTTTTGGAGAAGATTTTTGAAATGCTGCTGAAAAGAGAATCGTCAACAATTACTTCCGGGTAGTGCGCTCCCTTTGTTACGCTGATCTTTACATCAGTAATTTGTTGAATGCCGGCGGCAATAATTTTTAGCAGCGAAGCGATCTCGTCTGTGCCTTTCATAGTCAACGTGCGCAATGTTCCTTCAAGCCTGGCATTTCCGGGAACAATATTCCGCACACTTCCGGAAATAATCTTTCCGAAGCCAAGAAGCGTTTCATCATTGATTACTTTCGGAAATTTATCAACTGAATCGAGAAAAAGTCTGAGGGCATTAAAAGCGTTCTTTCCGTTTTGTGGAAATGCCACATGAGAACTTTTGCCATGAAAATCAACGTCAATTTCCAGGGCAGAAGCAAAGAGAACTCCGCTTGTGCTGGCGATTGTTCCTTTCGGAAATTCATCGGTAACATGTAAGGCAAAAGCTTTTTCAACTTTGAATTGATCAAAAATTCCCGTTGCAAAAAACTTCATCGCACCGCCGCCACTTTCCTCTGCCGGTTGAAAAAGGAAAAGGATATTTTGATTTATGTTCTCCAGCGCGGCGTATTCAACTAATCCGAACAAGATAGAAGTATGCACATCATGCCCGCAAGCGTGCATAAATTCATTTTTAGATTTGAACGTGGATGAAGTCTCTTCTTTGATTGGAAGCGCGTCAATATCAGCGCGAAAAAGAAAATAATTTCCCTCATTCACTTTGTATTCAACAAGCAAGCCTGTTTCTAGAGGTGAATGGAAAATGAATCTCTTATCAAAATCCGGCAAACCGGAGATGGCATCACTAAGTAATCTCGTTGTCTCAAATTCTTGATACGCAAGTTCCGGATTTTGATGGAGTAAATGGCGGAGTTCTACTGGACTTAACGGCAACGAGGACCTTTCTATAAATCGAAAGCTATTGTTAATAATTCAACAGCCTTTTGTTTAAACGATGTTTCTATCAAACAAGAAATTTTTATTTCTGAAGTCGTAACAAGCTTTATCGGAATGTGCTGCAAAGCGCCGAAAAACTTTGATGCAACACCACTGCTTGAGCGCATACCGACTCCGACAATTGATAATTTGCTGTAGCCCGGACGATAGGAGATATTCCATTTCTGGAGATCTTTTAAGGAATGATGTACAGCGCTTTCTACATCCTCTCTGCTCTCATCAATGATGGAAAATGAAACCGTTAGACTTTTGTCATCGTTGATCAGGGAGATCATATCAACGTTCAAATCTTCTTCAGCGACGTTATGAAAAATTTTATGGATCAGTGTATAATCTTCCGGCAGGTGCGAAAGTGTAACCTGCGTTTGGCTATCCATAACACTCAATCCGGTTACAACCGGTTGTTCTATATTGTCTTTCACGATGTAAGTTCCTTCTACTTCTGAAAAAGTTGCTGCGCAATAAAGCGTAATTTCAAATTTCTTTGCAATTTCTACTGAACGGCTATGCAGGACCTTAGCGCCGAGCGAAGCCATCTCGAGCATTTCATCATACGTAACATGTTTCAATTTTTTTGCATTCGGGTGCAGTCGCGGATCGCATGTGTAAATGCCGTCAACGTCGCTGTAAATTTCGCAAGGTGCATTCAGGGCTGCGGCAAGCGCCACCGCGGAAGTGTCGGATCCGCCGCGGCCCAATGTTGTTAAGTCTCCTTCTTCATTTATTCCCTGGAATCCGGCGATGGTGATAACATCATATTCTTCCAGCAGATCGAATATTTTTTGCGATTTAATATTTTTAATCCGGGCTTCGTTAAAATCTCCAGTTGTCATAATTCCGGCTTGAAAAGCATTGAGAGATTTGCTTTTTACCTCCAACCGGTTCAGTGCAATAGCCAAAAGTGAAATAGAAATTTGCTCGCCGGTAGTTAAGAGCATATCCAATTCTCTTGGATCAGGTTTGGCAGAAATCTCTTTTGCAAGTTTCATTAATTCGTCGGTCGTTTTACCCATGGCGGAAGCGACAACGATGAGCTTATTTCCTTGCAGAACGCGCTTTTGGATTTTTTCCGCGATCAATTTTATTTTATCAGTATCGGAAACCGAACTGCCTCCGAATTTTTGTATTACAATATTCATTTATTTCTTCTATTAAATTTAATATTGAGAGAACGATTTTGCGCTTTCTTAAGCATGGGCTTTCGGTGAACTCACTACCGGTTACAGCTAATGTTTACCAAATACACAAACCTTATTTAACCAATTTCGTCCGGCTTTTTTTAGTATAGTTCTGTAGTGTACCGTACTTTCCTTTTGGTTCACGGAATATATCAAGTTGTCCGTTTGTTGCTATGTATTGTCTTTTTAAATCGAATTGCTCTACGATATGTTCGGGTATTGGCAATTTATTTAAGTTTCCCGGTTCAACTTTCAATGCCCCTGAGCCGTAACTTTTCCCTACAAGTTTAAGGTTTTCCAAAGTGTCTGGATGATTAAGCGCTTGCCACAGATTTGTGATGAACTTTTTATCAGTGTACATTGGATAGACACAGAGAAAACCTGTCAAAGGCACCACTTTCGCTTCATTTAAAATAAACCTTGTGTTTCGTCTTCCTAAATAAGAAAATAGTAATGAAGGAATATCTCTTTTCTCCATTTTATACCAAGGCGATCTTTGTTGAATCAAAGGACGAAAAGGAAGCCCCATTTTTACACCAACCTTTAAATAATTGGAAACTGATTGTGGAAGGATATCATAACCATTTATTGAGAAAAGATAAGTCGGTCGGTCTTTAGCTTCTAACCTTAAAAGATCTTTTTCGGTAAGAATATTTCCAATAACATCTTTTGTCCTACCAACGGCTCTTATGATAAACTCATTCGGTATTCCAAGTTCGTTAACTTGTTTGGTTGTCAAGAAGAAAAATTCATTTGAACCGGTTGCAATTCCTCTCATAACTTTAGCGAAGTCATACAGATGAAATTTAAAGCCATTATGATTTTGTTGTGGTCTTGTCAGCCCGGTGTCTATTGCCTCTTTAAGTTGCCGTTTTATTATTTCAAGACTATTAAACTCATGCGATATAAATTTTGAAGAAACAAATTCTAATAAGTCGGGAGAATAAGCTTCGCATGATTTTACCCAATAAATATTTTCAGTAGGTTTTGAATTTTTAATTAAGAAAACAATTGCATTAGTATCTACGTTCGGAAAGGGCGTAGCCTTTTCGTCGAATGTTACAACTGCTTCAATACAAAATTTTTCTGAAATCCATTTCCATAATTTGGCAGCAAATTTCCCTTCGCATGAATCAGCAGGCATAATAAAAGCAAGCCGTCCATCTTTTTCCAAAAGATTAAGAGCTTGAATAAAAAAATAAATATGATAACCGGCTCTACCGTCAATTGTAAATCCGGTAATTGTTGCCGAAAGTTTTTTAAGGATCTGTTTTGTCACTTCGTCAAGGCGATGATGCCTGATGTAAGGAGGATTTGCAACTATTGATTTAAATTTTCTTTGCGGGGGATTTTTTATAAAATCTCTTCCTTCTACGAAACAGTTTTTCTGATTGTAAATTTCATCAACTAAAACTTCCCGGTCAGTATCAGCGCCAAAAAATGAAATCTTAGGCTTGTTAAGTTTTAGTAATGCTTCATAAAATGCTCCTCTTCCTGTCGCAGGGTCAAAAACTAAATCTGTGTTTTCGGAAACATAAGCGACCATTGCCTCGGCAACCCAGCTTGGTGTCCAAAATTGCCCTTTGTCTCGAAGTATTTCCCTTTCATTCCAATTCGAGGGAAGCGCTTGATGTAACTTTACTTTAGCCATATTAATAAGATCTCAAAATATTAAGAGAACCACCTTCAAATTTTACAAAGGGTAAAATATGACCATTCTTATCTTCAATGTATGCAGGAATTAAATTAGGCCGTTCAGCAGAAACACCAAGCGGGTAGGCATAGTGATAGTAGTATTTATAAATTGCCTTTTTTGTGGTTGCTCCGCCAGGAGCTTGAAAAGTTTGTATGGTGGGTTCAATTAGTCCTTCTCGAAGAAGACGTTCAGCTTCTTTAAATGGAAGACCAAATGCGCGGTCAAAAAACACGTGCCAAATATGAAGAGGAATTTTATTTTCTCTTTGCCACTTACTTAACGGAACTCTGTCTTCCTCTTTAATGATAACGGTTGGTAGAACAGCAGACTTTGAAAACCCCAATTTTCCCCCAAGTCTTTTTTGTGGTTTCATTGGGAGATTGTAGGCGGGCATTTTTTCAGCAACCCACAAAGAATTTTCACACTCTACAGCAATAATAGCTTTTTGAATAAGTTCTTGTAATTCGGTCTCTTTGATAAATGGCAACTCTTCTACGCCACCAATTCCAATAAGAAATTTGTCAACAAATGGTTTGTCTGCTATTTTAAAAACTAAAAGGTCTGGTCGTTTAATTTTGCCAAGTCCCGCTGCTTCAAGCCTTTCAAAATAAAGTTCAAATGCTCTTACATCGTCTGTTGGCGCTGTTCCACTTGGACCGTAAGCAATTGCATAAAATTCATTTGTTTTGTTGATTGCATCTGTCAAGCGTTTTTCACTCCAAACTCCTTGTGACCAACGCATTAAAAAATCGCTGCCTCTTAATTTACGCGGGTTAAGCCAAAAGTCCGACCAGGATATTTCTCTTATGCCTCTTAATTCGAGTTCTATATCCTCGGTTGATACTGATAATATTTTTTCAAATGGATGCATTTTGTCTTTGTATTGTTAGTAACGAAAGTTAATCATTTTTATTTAAATCCTGTGGTTTCTAAAATATGGTATCTATCAATATATCGCCACTCAAAAGCTGCACAACAAAAATCATTATTGCAGATTTCTCAGTTCGTCAATCAGTTTTGTTTTTTCTTTTGTTTTCTCATCAACTTTTTTTAGAAGTTTTGCAGGAACGCCCGCCATTACACTGTAAGGCTCAACATTTTTTACAACCACGGAACCGGCGGCAATCACCGCGCCTTTGCCAATGCGGACACCTTCAAGCACAACAGCATTAGCTCCAATCAGAACATCATCTTCAATAACAACCGGCTCAGCGCTTGGCGGTTCAATTACTCCCGCAAGTACAGCGCCTGCGCCGATATGACAATTCTTCCCGACCACCACTCTTCCGCCGACAACAACATTCATATCAATCATGGTTCTTTCACCAATCACAGCGCCAATGTTCAACACCGCTCCCATCATAATAACACAGTTATCTCCAATAGCAACAAGGTCTCTAATAATAGCGCCCGGTTCGATTCGAGCATTGTACTTTGTTAAATCAGCTAACGGAATAGCGGAGTTTCTTCTATCAAGTTCAACGCGGTATTTTTTAATTGAATTATTGTTCGCTTTATAAAATTTTTCAAACTTATCCAATTCACAAAAAAGAATTCCTGATTTATTCCCGCCGAAGAACTCAAGCGATCTGAAGTTGATCTTATCAAGTTTTCCCTGCAAATAAATTTTTGCGGGAGTTTTCTTTTTAGAAGAAGCGATGTAGTTTATTATTTCGTATGAATCCATTGTAGTCCTCTTTAATAGTTTTTTGTCATTGGTTATCAGTCATTAGTCATTGTTTTTCAAATGACTAATGATGAAGAACGATTGCCTAATGACCACTTTCATTTATCACATCGGTAAAAGAATAAAATCCGTTCTTCTTTTTTAAAAGAAAAAGAGCCGATCGGAGAATACCTTCGGCAAAAGTTCTGCGCGAAGAAGCAGAATGAGAAATCGAAAGCACCTCACCAAGTCCGCCAAAGCTAATGGTGTGTTCACCGAAAACATTTCCCAAACGGAGCGAAGAAATATTCACGTTCTCTTTTTTGACTGCGTTGCGAATCATTATCGCTGTGCCGGAGGGTTTATCTTTTTTAAACCGGTGATGCGTTTCCGAAATTTCAATATCCCAATCGTCAACATACTTTTGCACTTCTTTTGTCAGCTTTAATAAAATCTGGATGCCGAGCGAATAGTTGTAGCTTTGCACCACCGGAATAGTTTCTGCAAGAATTTTTAAAGTATCAAGTTGTGCGGAGGATAAACCGGTAGTTGCAATGATCAGAGGGCAATTAAATTTTTTTATCAAGGCAATCGTGTTTCCAAAATTATCCGGCAGTGAACAATCAATTAAGATTTGCGGAATGTCGGTTTGCGTTTCTCCTTCTAACGAAAGCTCAAAAACAAGTTGGAACTGATGTCCTGCAAAAACATTTTGAACTTCCCGTCCAAGTTTTCCGGTTGAACCAAGAAGTCCATACTTAATATTTTTCATACTTCTCTAACTCGTTTAACAAACGATTTTCAGTTTGTTTTGAAACCGGAGCCAACGGCAGGCGCAAAATATTTTGACAAATACCTAACTTGTTCAGTACAAATTTTAACGGAGCAGGACTTGTTTCTTCAAAAAGAAGGCTCATCATTTTTAAATATTTTTGATTTAACACTTGTGCTTGTTGCAATTCGTTTTTCTGCATTGCGGTGGTAATTTCTTTTAATTCTTTCGGGAACGCATTCGAGTAAACAGAAATCACTCCGACTCCGCCAAGCGCCATAATCGGAATCGTTTGATCGTCGTTGCCGGAAATAACTTCAAACGAATTATTTTTAATTGCTAACAGATGCGCTATCTGAGAAATATTTCCGCTTGCCTCTTTTATTGCCACAACATTTTTACAAGTTTCATTAATCTTGATTGCAGTTTCCGGCAGCACATTCATTCCTGTGCGCGAAGGAACGTTATACAAAATAATCGGGAGAGAAGTTCGTTCAGAAATATATTGATAATGTTGAATCAAACTGCTTTGCGTTCCTTTATTGTAATAGGGATTAACGATCAGCACGGCATCGGTTTTATATTTTACGGCAATCGCATTTAATTTTACAACTTTGTTCGTGTCGTTTGATCCGGTCCCGATGATTATTTTTACTTTCCCCTCGACAGTTTCCTGAGCGGTTTCAATTAATTTTTCTCTTTCGTACTCATTAATAACCGGCGACTCCCCGGTAGTTCCAAGTACAATAATCGAATCAACTCCGCCTTTAATTTGACGGCGGATCAATTTCTTGTAAGATTCAAAATCAATTGAGAAATCTTCATTAAATGGGGTGGCAAGCGCCGTTCCGACTCCTTCAAACATAGTATTTTATTTATCCTTTCTCAATTTAAAATTTTAATTAGTAAAGCTACAGAAACTTTAAGTACAAAGATATTTTTTTCAAATTAAAAAACAAATTAGTTAATAATTCCCTCAATTTTCTTTAATTTTAAGTATTAGATGATTGTTGAAAAACACTTGACAATAAACGCTTTGTAGATTAATTTACTTTAACAGTTAATTGGAATAATACGATGAAATTCAAATACACAAGTTCCATCAGCAAAAATCTTTTTATTATAATTTTGCTTCTATCCGGGGCAATATTATCAATTGTAAGTTGCGAACTCCCAAACGAACCCAAAATAGACCCGGGTCCTGTGGAGACTCAAATTACCATGACAATAGCTGCGCCGCAGGGGGGAGAAGTCTTAAAATCCGGAGACACGTTTAAAATTCAATGGCAAAGCAATACTTCTACAAATGTATTACTTGAATATACAACCGGTGGGACGAGATGGGACACGATCACTTCCAGCTACCCCAATTCGGGTTCCTTTTATTGGTCTACTATTCCAAGCATAACTTCAAATAACTGTAAAATAAAAATCACTACAAAAGACAGCCAACCTGTCTCTAAGGAATCTAATATTTTCAGCATTGAAAAAGATACCTCGATAAAAAAAATAACTTTGGTTTCTCCCGGCAATGGAGAAATTTTATTTGTTGATTCAAGTTACACAATCAACTGGATAAGCACCGGTATTCAAGCACTTAAAATTGAATTGTCAACGGATAATGGATTAAATTGGAATACGGTTTCCGCCACAACCCCGGCTGACACGGGACAATTTAAATGGGCAAACATTCCTAATTTCGTTTCGAATACTTGTAAATTAAAATTAACAGATGTTTCTACCGATTCAATTTTTGCAATTACGAGCGGAAATTTTTCTATAAAAATTCCAACATATATCACTATAAAATCACCAAATGGCGGAGAAAACCTTCTTGGTGGAGGTGTTTCCGGGATTAACTGGATTAGCTCTTCAGTTGAGCATGTAAAAATAGAATATACAACCGATAATGGTATAAATTGGAATACGATTATTAACACTACTCCGAGCGATGGTTATTATGAATGGTCGCCTGTACCGAATGTCTCTTCAAATAATTGTAATATCAGAATTAGTGATGTTGCTAATAATTTAGCTTATGATGTCAGCGATAATTTATTTTCAATTTTCCCGGAACAGACTCTTAAACTTACAAGTCCAAATGGGAGTGAAAAATTCTTTTCCGGTTCTGGCACTACAATTACCTGGATAACAAACTCTATTATGGTTAGTTCTACAGAAGCTAAAACCTCAGAGACCCAAATTACCGGTAAAGCAAATAAGAAATTATCATCAAACATTTCTGTTGCAAAAAAAGGGAAATCAGTTTTAACATACGGAACGAAATCTCTTTCTTCAATCGCTAATGTAAAACTAGAATATTCTTCCGACGGTGGATCTACCTGGAGCAGCATAATAGCAAGTACCGCGAATAACGGCTCATATTATTGGCAGTCTATTCCGAATATAAATTCTTCATTGTGTCTCGTAAAAGTTAGTGATGCAGAAGATGGATCGCCGTTTGACGTATCAGACAATCCGTTTACCATTTTCAACAAAGTGGAAAAAACTATTAGAGTTACTGTTCCAAATGGCGGCGATATTTGGAATGCCGGAACCGCGCAAAATATTACATGGAATAGTACGGGTGTATCGTCTGTCAAGATAGAATATACCACTAACAACGGGGTAAACTGGACAACGCTTGACACAAATACTCCAAGCGATGGATTTTATGTTTGGAATTCTATCCCGACGTTGGCTTCAACAAATTGCAAAATAAGAATTACCGATGCGGTAGATACAACAGCATTCGATTTAAGCGATGAGGTTTTTACAATATCTCCGGAACCATACGTCAATGTTCTTACCCCCAACGGTGGGGAAGCACTGACGTTTGGAACAAGCCAAAAGATAACATGGACATCGGCAAACATTAGAAAAGTGAAGATCGATTACACGATAAACAATGGAGCAGATTGGGTAGTAATCACAGATAGTATAGAATCAACCGGTTCGTATGATTGGACTGTTCCGAATGCAAACTCAAATCTAAGCCGGATAAAAATCAGCGATGCGGCAGACGGAGTGCCGTTTGATTTATCAGATGCGGATTTCACAATAAGTAATCAAATTAAAAAAGAGATCAGAGTAAGTAGTCCGAACGGCGGAGAAATCTTATCTGCAGGTACAAGTCAAAACATTACTTGGCTGAGTAGCGGGATAAGTAAAGTGAAAATAGAATATACTTCGGATAATGGAATAAAATGGTCGGTAATTGTAGACAGTACTGAAGCGGACGGATCTTATCAATGGGCGCCAGTACCGAATGTCTCATCATCACAATGCAAAATTAAAATTACCGATAAAGATGGAACGACAAGTGATATCAGTGACACAGCTTTTTCAATCAAACCAGTTCAATCGGTAAAAGTTATTTATCCGAACAACGGAGAAGTCTTTACTGCCGGAGATCCGGTAGTAATTACTTGGGAGTCAATTGGAATAGAGAATGTAGGAATAGACTATACGATTACCAATGGATTGAAGGAAGAAGATTGGTTTGAGTTGGTAAGCAGCACACCAAGTGATGGAGAATATCAAACGGGATTTTCGATTTCTTCAAATCAGTACCGGATAAGAATAAAAGATGTCCCGGATGGAACTCCAATGGATGCTTGTGATGGAACTTTTACCGTTCTTCCACAGCCGACAATTACGGTAACGGCACCGAATGGAGGAGAGAATTTAGTAAGCGGTAACAAAACAAATATTACCTGGGTATCAACGTATCTTGATTCAGTAAAGTTAGAGTACACAACCAATAACGGCGCCAGCTGGGTAGAGATAGCTGCAACTACGTCATCAGACGGAATGTATGGATGGACGGTACCGGGAGTATCGTCTGCCTTGTGTAAGATAAGAGTTAGCGATGCAAAAGATAATGCTCCATCTGATTTATCAGATAATAATTTTACGATCAGCCAAAGTCAGTTGAAGAAAGTTACCATTACCTCACCTAACGGCGGAGAGAAATGGGAGGCGGGATCATCACAGAATATTACGTGGACAAGCGACGCTGTTGATTCGGTTCAAATAGAATATACGATAGATAACGGAGTAAATTGGGCAACGTTAATAGCTTCAACACCAAGTACAGGATTTTATAATTGGAATCCAATCCCTAAAACCCCGTCAACAAATTGTAAAATAAGAATAACGGATGTTGGAAATCTCTACTCTGATATGAGTGATGTTGTCTTTTCGATTCTTCCGGAGACCAACATTAATGTTCTTTCACCGAATGGAGGAGAGTCATTAACACTTGAAGCAAGTCAAAAGGTAACGTGGACATCGGCAAACATCAGAAAAGTTAAAATTGATTACTCGATAAATAATGGAGCTGATTGGGTAGTTATCACAGATAGTATAGAATCAACCGGTTCGTATGATTGGACTGTTCCGAATGTAAACACAAGTCTAGGGCGGATAAGAATTAGCGATGCGGCAGACGGAATACCGTTCGATATATCTGATGCGGATTTTACGATTAGTAATCAGGTGAAAAAAGAAATAAGTGTAAATAGTCCGAATGGTGGCGATATTTTATCAGCCGGTACGAGTCAAGATATAACTTGGACGAGCCGCGGGATAAGTAAAGTAAAAATAGAATATACTACGGATAATGGAATAAAATGGTCAGTAATTGTGGACAGCACCGAAGCGGACGGGTCATATCAATGGGCGCCCGTACCGAACATCTCATCATCACAATGCAAAATTAAAATTACCGATAAAGACGGAGCAACAAGTGATGAAAGTGATGCAGTCTTTTCAATCAAACCGATTCAATCTGTAAAAGTTATTTATCCTAATAACGGAGAAGTTTTTACTGCGGGAGATCCGGTAATCATCACCTGGGAATCGGTTGGAATAGAGAATGTAGGAATAGACTATACGGTTACCAATGGATTGAAGGAAGAAGATTGGTTTGAGTTAGTAAGCAGTACCCCAAGTGATGGAGAATATCAAACGGGATTTTCGATTTCTTCAAATCAGTACCGAATAAGAATAAAGGATGTATCGGATGGAACCCCAATGGATGCTTCCGACGGAACGTTTACGGTGCTTCCGCAATCGTCGGTTGTAGTAACGGCACCGAATGGAGGAGAGAATTTAGTAAGCGGTAACAAAACAAATATTACCTGGGTATCAACGTATCTTGATTCAGTAAAGTTAGAGTACACAACCAATAACGGCGCCAGCTGGGTAGAGATAGCTGCGACCACGCCGTCAGACGGATTGTATGAATGGTCTGTTCCGGCTGTTTCTTCTTCATTGTGTAAGATAAGAGTTAGCGCTGCAAAAGATAAAACGCCGTCTGATTTATCAGATAATAATTTTATGATCAGTCAAAGTCAGTTGAAGAGAGTTACTATCACCTCGCCAAACGGCGGTGAAAAATGGGAGGCGGGATCATCACAAAATATTACCTGGACGAGCGATGCAGTGCAGACAGTTAAAATAGAATATACCATTGATAATGGAGTAAATTGGACAACATTAATAGCATCAACACCAAGTACAGGATTTTACAATTGGAATCCGATACCGAAAACTCCATCAACAAATTGTAAAATAAGGATTACGAATGTTGGAGATCTCTATTCTGATATGAGTGACGAAGTTTTTTCGGTTACTCCAGAAACCAATATCAAAGTTCTTTCACCAAATGGCGGAGAAGCACTGACGTTCGGAACGAGTCAAAAGATTACGTGGACATCGGCAAACATCAGAAAAGTTAAACTTGATTACTCGATAAACAGTGGAGCAGATTGGGTAGTTATTACCGATAGTATAGAATCAACCGGAACCTACGATTGGACAGTGCCAAATGTAAATTCAAATCTGTGCGTGATACGGATAAGTGATGCATTGGACGGAGTACCGTTTGATATATCGGATGCAGATTTCATGATAAGTAATCAAATTAAAAAAGAAGTAACGGTAAGTAGTCCAAACGGTGGAGAAATTTTATCAGCGGGTACGAGTCAAAACATTACCTGGACGAGCAACGGGATAAGCAAAGTAAAAATAGAATATACATCGGACAACGGAATAAATTGGTCTGTAATAGTAGACAGCACCGATACGGATGGATCATACCAATGGGCGCCCGTACCGGATATTTCATCATCACAATGTAAAATTAAAATTACGGATAAAGACGGAACAATAAATGACGTAAGTGATGCAGTTTTTTCTATCAAACCGATTCAATCAATAAAAGTTATCTTTCCGAATAACGGAGAAGTTTTTACAGCCGGTGAACAAGTAATCATCAAATGGGAATCTACCGGTATAGAAAATGTTAGGATTGATTATACGGTCAATAACGGATTGATTGAAGAAGATTGGTTCGAGCTGGTAAGCAGCACGCCAAGTGATGGAGAATATGAAACAGGTTTTTCAATACCATCTAACCTCTACCGAATAAGAATTAAAGATGTTTCAGACGGAACACCAATGGATGCTTCCGACGGAATATTTAAAGTTCTCCTCCAGCCAACCATAATAGTAACGGCGCCCAACGGCGGAGAGAATTTAGTAAGCGGTAACAAGACAAATGTTACCTGGGTTTCAACTTATATTGACTCGGTAAATCTTGAATACACAACCAATAACGGCGCCAGCTGGGTCGAAATAGCGGTCTCAACACCATCAGACGGGCTGTATGAATGGTCAGTTCCGGCAGTTTCTTCTTCATTGTGTAAGTTAAAAATTAGCGATACAAAAGATAATACTCCTTCTGATCTGTCAGATGATAATTTCAAAATTAGTCAGAACCAACCGAGAGTTGCCGTCACCTCACCAAACGGCGGTGAAAAATGGGAAGCGGGTTCTTCTCAAAATATTACCTGGACGAGCGACGCAGTCCAAGCGGTTAAGATAGAATATTCCGTTGATAATGGAGTAAATTGGACAACGTTAATAACTTCGACACCAAGTACAGGATTTTACAATTGGAACCCAATCTCCAAAATCTCATCAACAAATTGTAAAATAAGAATTACAGATGTTGCCAATCTCTATTCAGATCTGAGTGATGGAGTTTTTTCGATTACTCCAGAAGCTTATGTAAAAATTCTTTCACCTAACGGTGCAGAAAATTGGTTAAGCGGAAATCTAAACGAAATTCGTTGGAGTTCGGTTGGTGTTGCCGATGTTAATATAGATTATTCGATTAACAACGGCGCTTCGTGGACAACAATTGCTTCCAGTACACCGAGTGATGGTTCGTACTCTTGGACTGTCGCAGACGAAAACACCGAGCAAGCAAGAATTAAAATAAGCGACGCAAGTGATGGAGTTCCCTCCGATACATCCGACGCTAACTTTTCGATTTATAAGGATAAAATTTTACGGTTAGTATTCCCTAACGGCGGTGAAAAAATATATTTGGATACAAACATCGTATGGACTTCAGTAAATATCGCAAAGGTTGGACTAAAGTATTCATTGGACAATGGATATTCGTGGAAACAATTAGTTGATTCCATGAGTTCAACGGGTTCGTTAAGGTGGAAGATTCCTACAACCGATACCTCGTCATTAGTGAGGATATTGGTTTACGATATTTCCGATTTAGCGATTAATGATATGAATGATTCGTATTTCTTTTTGAATACCGACATTCCGGTTTTTAATGTTCGGATTGATAATCCGAAGGTTAGTGAATCATCTCCAGAAAGAATAATCTCTTGGGAAAGCTCCCCACAAATTAAACTAGTTAAATTAGAATATTCGATGAACAATGGAAAAAACTGGGTTTTGATTGAAGATAATTATTTAAGTGCAAAAGGATCGAATAAATTTATTTGGAAATATCCTTCAAACATTGATGTGAATAAAATTATTGTTAAGGTTAGCGATAAAGGCTCGAACTTTTATAAAACTGCGACACCAAAACAATAAAAATATTTTAATTTCCTCTGCCTGAAACGGCAGGGATGTTATAATTTTTAAGGCTTTCAGGAAAAATAATTAAGTAAAATAGCAGATGCCGAAGCTACGTTCAATGATTCGGCATTTCCTTCCTGCCTGGCGGTCGGGCAGGTTTTGGGGATGGTTATTTGATAATCAGAAGCGGCAATTAATTCTGAAGATGGACCATCCGCCTCGCTGCTTAAACAGAGAATTAGTTTTTCCGGTTTTTCAATTTCTGAAAAGATTTTTCCTTCCAAGTCGCTGCAAAGAATTTCAAATCCAAGTTTTTTAAGATTTGTGAGAAACGGAAGTTCAATATTTTCGGAAACAGAAAGGTGAAATATTGAACCCATGCTTGCCCGTATCACTTTTGGATTGAATAACTCCACACAGTTTTTACTTAACAAAATTTGTCCGAACCCGAACCAATCGCATGTACGGATAATTGTCCCGAGATTTCCGGGATCAGCAATATTTTCCAAATAAATTATTTTACGTGAAAGTAATTTCGGTTGTTCTTCATTGATGGGGAATTGGAAAACCGCGGCAATCCCTTGTGGATGTTGGGTATCGCAGAGGCGCTTAAAATCAACATTGCGGATAATTTCGACCGGAAAATCTTTTAGCAAAGAAAAAACAAACCCTTCGTTCTTTTCGTTAAATTCATTCGTTATTAAAATAACTTCGCATTGATAGCGCGTTTGTTGTATCCCTTCCTCCACAAGTTTCTTTCCTTCAACAATAAATTTCTTTTCTTCCTGCCGGTATTTTTTTTGAAGTAGTGAACTGTAATGTTTTAACTTTGTTTGTGAGATCATAAGAGTGGTTCGTACTTCTGTTTGGTTTCGTCTGCCTGGTCGTTAGCTAATTTTTTTAGATACTCCCAGGTATAAATTCCGGTATCGTGCCCGTCTTTCCACCAGATTTGAATTGCATATTCTCCAACCATTTTCAAATTTTTAAGTGTGTACATATCGGGATGAGCCATGGGTAATTTGGGTGGTCGGTAACTATGCAGCAGAATGGTTTCTCCTTTACATCCTGCGCAGGGACATTCTTCGCGTAAATAACGGAGTTCGATCCGGCTCTCTTTCATATTTTCCCAGAGAATTAAAATGTTTTCTTTTTCGGCTTTAATTGATTTCGGCTTCATAATCTTTTCTTTTTTATAGTAGAAAATAAGCATAGTTCGGCAATTATCTGATCAAAGATTTTTAAGCGACGCTTTTGCTTCTTATTTTTGTTTACAAAATTAACCAAGAAAGTGTTGCTCAAAGTTATGATCGGTTTTTTAATACTCGTAATATTTTGTCTTGCGGCTGTGCTTACCATGTCGGGAACTGCTATTATCCACTACAGCAGGGATGAAAACAACAAGAGCAAATCAAACAAGCATATTAAATCCTTGCAGCAAAACATTGATGACATTTACGGCTTAATCGAAATTGCTGCATCGTTCGGATTGCTGCTGATCGCTTTTCTTGTCTTCTTTTATATTGACGCAACAGTAGATGCTGCTTTCGCTTCATTTACAAGCACGATCAAAATCGGAGTCATCATTTTTAGTCTGTTTCTTCTTGCCTTGTGTTATTGGATTTTTATTGTGCTCGTACCAAAGGCAGTCGGTTCTAAATATGCTGAATACATAGCTCCGAAAATTGTTTTGATTTTCGCTGTTCTATTAAATCTTTTCAAAATTCCTCTTAATATTCTCCTTTTTCTTACCAATTCCATTTTACTTCCGCTAAAAGTAAAAGGTCGTTTTTCCCACGAGCATGCTTCAGAGGATGAGATCAGGGTTCTCATCTCCGAGGGAGTGAAATCAGGCGCAATAGATGAAGCCGAACATGAAATTATTGAAAATGTTTTTGAGTTTACCGATTTAAAAGCCAACGCTGTGATGATTCCAAGAACAGAAATGATTGCGGTAGAATTGACGGAGGATAACGATTTGATGGTAAACGACATTTTAAAAACCGGACACACACTTGTCCCGATTTATCAAGATTCATTAGATAATATAATTGGCATCATTCACATCAAAGATTTAATGAGGTCTTTAGTTGAAAAGAAAAATATCGTTATAAAAAGTTTGATTCGTCCTGTTTATTTTGTCCCAGAGACAAAGTTGATTTCTGAAATTATGAAAGAGATGCAAAAACGGAGTGAGAGGATCTCAATTGTCACGGATGAATATGGCGGAACTGAGGGTGTTCTAACAATAGAAGATATTTTAAGTGAAATTGTTGGCGAAATTGCAAGTGAGGGGAAAAATATTTTAGCGGAATATTCAAAATTACCTGATGGGAACTTTTTGATTTTAGGCTCTATTGATGTTGAAGATTTCAACGAAATTTTCAATCAATCTTTGGATTATTCTGATGAATACACAACAATTGCCGGATTCGTTGCCTTTCATACCGGAAAAATCCTAAATACGGGAGAAGTTTTTCAATACCGGGACATCACTTTCGAATTGATAAAAAAAGTTAAGCAAAAGATGGTGCAGTTTAAAATTTCGATCATTTCGCAAGAAGAAGGGGCGTGATAGGTGAAAATATTTGGAAGCCAGGCGAAATACCCTTAATTTTGTGTACTAAAAAATTAGTGCTGGAATAGCTCAATTGGTAGAGCAGCTGATTTGTAATCAGCAGGTTGCGGGTTCGAGTCCCATTTCCAGCTCAAAAAAGCCTCGAAAATCAAACGTTTTCGGGGTTTTTTGTTTTAAAGCTTTCCGAGAATCCCGATTATTTCGAGGTTTAAAGTAGGGACTCGGTAGGGACTTTTTCAAAAACTCCTTCAAATCTACCAAACATTATTTTAATGAACACTCCAACAAGAAAAGCTCTGGATACCGCACCAATAAACTTGAAGGATATAGTATTTACGTTTTTTATCGGCTTTGAACTTTTTGTACATGAAACCTAACCAAAATTTTAATTAAAATAAAACAGCTGATGACTTTCTGAATAGGCTCTAAGAACTCTGCCAAACTTCAAAAAGTAGAGTTTATTTTTTCATCAGCCATTACAAAGATCATTCGTTTACAACTTCCGTTTGTGTAATATCAAAAACATTGGCGGTAAAGAAGAAAACATCATCATCACCGGCAGCTTCTTTTCCTTCATTACTTTTTTGAGAAGGAACGAAAATCAAAAGGGAGTGCTCACCTTTTTTTACTACTCTACCCGCTTTTCTCCATTGCTGAAAACCTCCAATAATTGTAACGGGTTTCTCTGTTTGGGCGTATAAAAAACAAGTATTATGAGCGGTTAACGGATGCCCTTCGATGGTAGTAACAATACCGAACTTTTCTATGAGCTGCGTTCTTTGCTCTTCCGTCATGTCGGAAAGAGTTTTTCTAATGGTTTGAATGCGGGATTTTTTCATTTCCCGATATTCGAGTTTTTGTTGTTCAGTTAGATTTTTCATATTAGCACCTTTTATTTAGTTGAGATTTAATTTGAGTTGTTTAACTTTTATTTTGGTTGAGGTAGCGTAAAGGAAGAACTGCCGAGCAGCAGAAGGAGAAGAAAAACGAACGGCGCGAAAATGCCCGGATGGGTTGAACCATTGAACAGAAAAGAGAGTTTGTGAACCGTTGTAGTACGTAAGCGAAACGAGCAAAAACAAACCGTGTTTGTTTTTATGTTTTTGAAGGATTTTTTTAACCATGACTGCACCATATTTTTATGTGAATGAAAAGGGCGTATTACCCGCAAAAAACTTTTGCCCCCGTAGTCACAGTTTTAATAGGTGCATTGTGTAAAGGTGAAATAAAGTGCCGATTACTAAAAAGTTTTCTAAAAGATATGGTGCTTTATTTTGCCTTTACAGGCGCAGCGCACCGAAACATCTTGAAGCTTAGGGGGCAAAAGGATTGAGGCTAAACGTTTGCGAGGAACGAGCAAACGGACAAAATAAATGTAATTAGTGAGTTACAGTGCCTTTGAGCGAAGCACGAACGAAAGGGCCCATTCTGCGATTAGTTATGATTAAAAAGTATCCGACGAAGCTGTGGTCTTTTTATGAACTAAAAGTGTAATTCTGTTTTTGTGTTTTGTTTTTCAGCAACTTATTAAGTGAGGGAATGAGAGAGGAATGAGGAACGAGAGACGAACGAATGAGCGAATGAAAATAGGTTGCCTTTGTCTTTAAGTAAAAAAAATAGGGGTTATTAAGCTATTGATGAATTGCACCTACATAAAAACCCTTATTTTTTTTACATTCGTTTTGGTGATTGTGGGCGGGAAATAAAAAAGGTTTCCTTTTTGAGGAAACCTTTTGACATTGAGTGAACAAACAAGAAATTAGTTAATCGGGGTATAGGATGCCGAGTATTGAATTACTTTCCCTTGTGCGTTTTTAGATGCAACGGAAATGTAAAGAATTTTTCTGGTGTAGAGGTTTGCAATCTGTTCTTGCTTCTGATTGTAAGCCAAGTTTGCTTCAAAGGTTTGATTGAATGCATAATTAGCTATTTCATTGTTGAGTGAAATCAACTGGAATGCAGGTTTATCCGGTGAAGTTGGTGTATGGAAACAGATCAAAGCATTAACGGAGAGATTGACTTCTTCTGGAGTGAATGTAGATTGAGAAGTTAAAGCTAAGAGATTAACCG
>Ga0210009_1001478_pt1 | contig 20158 bp, 19 predicted proteins | sample CryGeyCG2114_065_FD_185457 | JGI IMG/M metagenome (GOLD analysis project Ga0210009, IMG submission 185457) | Groundwater microbial communities from aquifer - Crystal Geyser CG12_big_fil_rev_8/21/14_0.65 (SPAdes) (version 2) | ecosystem: Environmental > Aquatic > Deep subsurface > Groundwater ... | reverse complement strand
ATACACGGGTTCCTGATGCGTCACTTCCATCGTGACAGGCTCAAACAGGTATTCCACACGCTTGCCGTTTTCCAGCACTTTGACCGCGCGATATAGTTTCTTACGAAGTTCAGGAAAAGGCACGATATCCGAAGCTATCCTGAGTTCCTTTGAGGAGCTTTTGAAAAAAGCCAAGGCATCAGCGTCGTATAGCAGTTTTTGCACTAACTCGAAATTCATACCGGCAAAACGCTCACCGCAGGCATGCATTCTGTCCACAAACGCAACAAAATCATCGGCCAATTGCAGGTGCTCGATCAGCACAATTACACCCTCAGCCCGTTTGACGACAAAATTGGGGGTCAAAAAAACTGTGACTGACTCATCTTGAAGTGGTTGGCGTGCTTCAGTCATGTTCTCATCCTCACTCGATTAGGCCGCCCGTAAAAAAACAAACTCCCGCACATGGCGGGAGCATCGTTTTCAGTCAGTTCCAGTTCAAGGTAATAGCAGCGACTGTTGAACCGAGACCGCACATATTGACATCAAAGCACCTGGCATCAACCCCAGGAACAGCACACCAAGGCCATTCAAGGTAATCAAAAGCCCAGTGTCTGAACTGACAACAATCGGCACATGACTTTCAGGCGCATCAAAATACATCAATTTAATAATACGCAAATAATAGAAAGCGCCTATCAGGGAGAACATCACCGCCACCACCGCCAGCCATACATGACCCGTCTGAATAATGGCATGAAGCACCGAAAACTTTGCGTAGAAACCTATCGTGGGAGGGATACCTGCCATGGATAACATCAGCAACATCATCATGAAAGCAAGCCAAGGGCTGCGTTGATTCAAGCCTTTAAAGTCATCCAGGGTATCTGCCTCAAAACCGGCACGCGACAAGATCATAATCATGCCGAATGCGCCGAGCGACATCATCACATATGCCACAGCATAGAACATGGAAGCGCCATATCCCTCGATTCCACCGCTGATAAGCCCCAGTAGCAAAAAACCCATATGAGTAATGGTGGAATAAGCCAACATCCTCTTGATATTGGTTTGTGCAATCGCTGACAAATTACCCAGCGCCATGGAGGCGATGGACAGGATGATTAACATGCCGGTCCAATCCTGCGAAAGCCCCTGCAAACCTTCCACAAGAATACGCGCAACAAAAGCAAAGGCTGCCAGCTTGGGCACGGAACCTATCATCATGGTCATTGCCGTCGGTGCACCATGATAAACGTCAGGAACCCACATATGGAAAGGCACCACGCCAAGTTTGAAGGCTAGCCCGGAAACGATAAACACCAGACCGAAGGCCAGCAGGGATTTATTCTGCACCCCGTTGCTGATGGCATCAGAAATTGCGCCCAGCTCAAGCGAGCCGGTTGCGCCGTACAACATGGACATGCCATACAACAGCAAACCTGATGCCAGTGCGCCCAACACAAAGTATTTCATCGCAGCTTCAGTCGCAACGGCAGAATCACGTTGCAACGCAACCATTGCATACAGGCTTAGTGAGAGGAGCTCCAGACCAAGGTACAGCGTCAGGAAGTGGTTGGCAGAAATCATCACGTTCATGCCGAGCAGCGCGAACAATGCCAATGACATGAACTCACCGGTAAACATACCGCGCGCCATCAAATACTGTCGCGAATAGACCAGCACCATCGAAACGCCCAGATAACTCATTAGTTTTAATACGTCAGACATCATATCGGCAACGTACATGTTGTTGAACGCATAAACCACACCGGGCTCGTGCGCAACAATGGTGATAATCGAGCAGCCCAGCAAAGTTATCTGTACCAGCAGATAGGTGAACAGTTTGCTGCTTTTCGTCAGCATGAGATCCGCGATCAAGATAAAGCAGACCATCACCAGCAAGAAAATTTCCGAACTGGCGGGTATCAAATTAGCTAACAAATTCATATTCACCTCAAAAGCAGTCTTTAAGTATTTAGACGATGGTCAGCGGTCACAGTCAGTTGAACTGGCGACCACTGATTATATTTATAACGGCAACTTGGAATGGGCAACATGCACCAGCAAATCATTCACGGAGGCATGTAACACATCGCTTAACGGCAATGGGTAAAGCCCCATTCCCAGCACAATGACAGCCAAAATCGTCATGATCAGAATTTCGCGTGCATTCACGTCGGTAAGTTCCTCAACATGCTTGTTGGTAACCTCGCCGAACATGACACGCTTGTATAACCACAAGGTATAGGCCGCGCCGAAAATCAATGTCGTGCCTGCCGCAAAAGCGTACCAGAAGTTGACTTTGATCGTTCCCATCAACACCATGAATTCGCCAACAAATGCGCTGGTTCCCGGCAAACCGCTGTTGGCCATCGCGAACAACATAAAGAAGGCAGCGAATATAGGCATCTTTTTGACTACACCGCCGTAATCCGCAATCTGCCTGGAGTGCATCCGGTCATAGAGCACGCCGATACCCAGGAACAGCGCACCCGCAACAAAGCCGTGTGACAGCATTTGTAACAAAGCACCTTCCAAGCCGTAAGCATTGAAAATAAAAATCCCCAGTGTGACAAAACCCATATGCGAAATAGAGGAGTAAGCCACCAGTTTTTTCATGTCGCTTTGCATCAAAGCAACCAACCCGATATAGACCACTGCGATGAGTGACAGTGCGATCATCAACCCAGCCAGCTTATGACTCGCATCCGGCGTGATAGGCAAAACAAAACGCAGGAAACCGTAAGCGCCAACCTTGAGCATAATCGCCGCCAGGATCACAGAACCACCCGTTGGCGCTTCAACGTGAGCATCCGGCAACCAGGTATGTACCGGAAACATCGGGACTTTCACTGCGAAGGCGAAGAAGAACGCGATAAAGATCAAAATCTGCGCGCTCATTGGAATCGCGGCTTGATGGAAATCCAGAATCGAGAAACTACCGGTCAAGTTGTACAGGTAAATCAACGACACCAGCATCAACAATGAACCTAGCAAGGTATACAGAAAGAACTTCATCGTCGCGTAGATGCGATTCGGGCCACCCCAAACACCGATGATGATGAACATCGGGATCAGCATGGCTTCCCAGAACACATAGAACAGCATCGAATCGAGCGCTCCAAACACTCCGTTGATAATCCCCGACATAATCAGGAATGAGGCCATGTATTGCGCAACACGTTTCTCAATGACTTTCCAGCCAGCCAACACCACGATAACCGTAAAGAAGCTATTCAGCAGAATAAACAACATGGAAATACCATCTACACCGAGATAGTAATGGATGTTGAAACGTGTAATCCAGTCGTGCTGTTCAACAAACTGCATGTTGCTCGTCGTTTTATCAAATCCAGTGTACAGAGGCAAAGTGACCAGAAAACCCAGCACACTGCCAACCAGAGATAAGATACGAGCCAGCGGAGCGTTTTTGTCGTCGCCAGTTGCCAGAACCAGAATACCGAAAAGAATCGGCAACCAGATCGTAACGCTAATTACAGGTAGTCCAAAGATCATGCTGTATTTCCTTCACTTTAATATCAACTCCCTCAATCACCCTTATCCGGTGAGCCACGCCGCCCCTTAAAGGGAAAGCGTGGCAGGGGTTAGCTCTTATGCAAACCAGTTACGAATAGTCAACAAGACAAACACACCAACGATCATCGTGAACGCGTAGTGGTAAATATAACCGGACTGGAATTTGCGTACCACGCTAGAAATTTTACCTACCAGATTGGCACTGCCATTCACAATCAGTCCATCAATCAAGTACTTATCACCGAACTTGCCCAGGTATGCGCTCAGGCCACGGGTACCCCCAGCAAAGAACCAGTCATTAAAACGGTCAAAGTAATACTTGTTATCCAGCAAGGTATAAATCCACTGGAAGCGTTTTTGAATCGCGGCAGGAATATCGGGACGCTTCATATAGAAGAACCAGGATGTTGCCACGCCAGCCATTGCCAACAAGAACGGCAAACTAAGCAAAGAATGGAATGCCATATCGAACGCACCATGGAATTCTTCTTTCATCTCCAGGAAGCCTTCAGCATGTTCTGGTGAGATAAAAATCGCATCCTTGAAGTAGTTGCCGTACAGCATGGGTTCAACGACAATGTAGCCGATTACTGCGGAAGGGATTGCCAGCAAAACTAACGGCAGCCAGACTACCCAAGGGGTTTCATGTGGCTTATGCCCTGGAGCCAAGCCGTGATGATGATCCTGGGCAACTTCTTCGTCAGCATGATCCCCCGCGTGTTCTGCGTGATGCGGCTTACCGAAACGCTCTTCGCCGTGGAATACTAAAAAATACAGCCGGAAAGAGTAGAACGCGGTAACAAATACCCCCGCCGCGACCGCAAAGTAAGCGAACCCAGAACCTGCCAAATGTGAGTATTCAACTGCCTCGATGATGCTGTCCTTGGAATAGAAGCCCGAGAAAAAGGGTGTCCCGATCAACGCCAGCGAACCAATCAGGAAGGTAATCCAGGTATAGGGCATGTATTTTCGTAAGCCCCCCATATTGCGGATATCCTGGTCATGATGCATACCCATAATCACACTACCTGCGGCGAGGAATAACAATGCCTTGAAAAACGCGTGCGTCATCAAGTGAAAGATACCCACCGAATAGGCTGATGCGCCGAGTGCCACAAACATGTAACCGAGTTGAGACAAGGTGGAGTAAGCAATCACGCGCTTGATGTCGTTCTGGATAATGCCGAGGAATCCCATGAACAAGGCGTTAATCGCACCGATAATCATAATGAAGGATAAGGCGGTATCGGACAACTCGAACATGGGTGACATGCGCGCAACCATGAAAATACCGGCGGTAACCATTGTTGCTGCATGGATCAAAGCAGAGATAGGGGTCGGACCTTCCATCGAGTCTGGCAACCAGACATGCAAGGGAAACTGTGCCGACTTACCCATTGCTCCGATAAACAACAGAATACAGATTGCCGTAATCAAGTTGACCGATATACCGGCAATCGGTGCCATATCATCCACATGACTCGCAACATTGGCAAAAACTGCTGCGTAATCAAGCGTGCCAAAAACCATCAGTATCAAACCGATGCCGAGCAAAAAACCAAAGTCGCCGACACGGTTGACCAGAAAAGCCTTCAAGTTCGCATAAATAGCCGTTGGCCGGGTATACCAGAAGCCGATTAGCAAGTATGAAACCAGCCCCACTGCCTCCCAACCGAAGAACAGTTGCATGAAGTTGTTGGACATCACCAGCATCAGCATGGAGAAAGTAAACAGCGAGATATAGCTGAAGAAACGTTGGTAACCTGCATCCTCTGACATGTAACCGATGGTGTAGATATGCACCATCAACGAAACTGAGGTGACCACCAGCATCATAGTTACAGTCAGCCTGTCAATCAGGAAGCCCACATGAAAACTGGTGTCACCAGAAGTCAGCCAAGTGTAAACGGGGCCATTGAAAGTGTGCCCTGCCATCACATCCAGATAAATCTGAATGGATGAGAACAGCGCAACGCCCACCAAAGCAATGGTCAAGCGATGCGTCATGGTTCGTCCCAGCAGCTTACCGAACAGACCCGCAGCGATTGCGCCGAACAAAGGAGCCAGAGGCACCAACAAATAATAGGTTTGCATGTCCATTACATCAGCCTTTCAAACTGCCGAGATCATCAACGTTAATAGTGCGCAGATTGCGGAATAGCACCACCAGAATCGCCAGACCGATAGCTGCCTCGGCAGCCGCCACCGTCAAGATAAAGAAAACGAAGACTTGCCCGGATACATCGTTCAAATAGTGTGAAAAAGCAACAAAGTTGGTATTTACCGCCAGCAGCATCAACTCGATAGACATCAGCAGAATAATCACATTCTTGCGATTCAGGAAAATGCCTACCACGCTGATGGCAAACAGCACCGCGCTAAACACCAGATAGTGTGAAAGGGTCAACATATTATAATTTTCGCTCCCTTGGTTAACTCGGATAGTGGCAAGTGGTTAGTGGAACACCCCACTACGACTTGTCACTCGCCAGACTTTATTTACTTGAAACTTTATTTTCAGACGGCATTTTTACAATACGCAAACGATCTGCCTTCTTGGCTTTAACCTGCTCAGCCACATTTTGCGACTTGACCCCCGAACGGCGGCGCAAAGTCAGTGCAATTGCAGCAACCATTGCGACCAGCAGTATTACTGCCGCGATCTCGAACGGATAAACATAGTCGGTATAAAGCAAGCGTCCCAACTCTTTGGTATTACTGTAATCAGCGCCGTGAACAACGGCAGTTGCAACATCGGCAGTCTGAGTTGAACCCAACACCCAGATCATTTCAAAAACCATCAAACCTGCCAACAATGCGCCAAACGGGAACCAGCGCCAGAAGCCTTCACGCAACTGCAACAGATTGATGTCCAGCATCATCACCACGAACAAGAACAAAACCATCACCGCGCCGACGTAAACCAGCACCAGCGCAATGGCAAGAAACTCGGCTTCGAGCAGCATCCAGATACCGGCTGCACTACAGAAAGCCAGCACCAAATAAAGCGCCGCATGAACAGGGTTGCGTGCGATAACTACACCCACTCCAGCCATGACGGTTATTGACGCGAATAGATAAAATGCTACATCTACGAAACTCATGAATTCACCCCTTAAAAGCTGTTAGTGGTATGTGGGCAGCGAAAAACCAGACTCACTACTCTCCACTCCCTACTATCTGTATTTCGCATCCGCTGCCCTGTCCTTGGCAATCTGCGTCTCATTTTTATCGCCAATCGCCAGCAGCATCGGCTTGGTGTAGTACAAATCACCACGATTTTCACCGTGATATTCAAAAATCCTCGTCTCTACAATCGCGTCAACCGGACAGGATTCTTCGCAAAATCCGCAAAAAATACACTTGGTCAAGTCTATGTCATATTGCGTAGTGCGCCGTGTACCATCCTCACGCTCGGCCACCTCAATCTTGATAGCCAATGCCGGACAGACCGCTTCGCACAACTTGCAACCGATGCAACGTTCTTCACCGTTTGCATAGCGACGCTGCGCGTGCAAACCACGAAAGCGAAAACCCTGTGGCGTTTTTTCTTCCGGGAACTGCACCGTAATTTTGCGCGCAAACATATACCGACCTGTTAATGCCATCCCTTTTAGCAATTCAAAGAGCAGGAAGGTTTTAAAGAAATCTCTGATTTTTTCCATTTTATATCCTCGTGCGAACGCGATTAAAGCGTCCTACCACAGCCAACAGGAAGTCTGCATCCATGCGCCAACTACCACGACCCAGATGATCGAAATTGGAATAAATACTTTCCAGCCCAGACGCATCAACTGGTCATACCGGTAGCGCGGGAAAGTTGCTCGAAACCACAAAAACAGAAACAACACAAAGCACGCTTTACCTAACAGCCAGATCATGCTGTCAGGCAAGAAAGGCACCGGTGATAGCCAACCTCCCATGAACATAATGGATGTCAGGAACGCCATCAGAATCATATTCGCGTATTCACCCAGGAAAAACAGCGCAAACGCCATACCTGAATACTCGACGTGGAAACCCGCGACAATTTCGGACTCGCCTTCGGCAACGTCAAACGGCGCGCGGTTAGTTTCAGCTACACCAGAAATCAGATATACCAGAAACATTGGGAACAGCGGGACGATGTACCAGTTAAGCGCGCCATAGCCACCTTGCTGCCCTTTGACAATTTCACCAAGATTCAGGCTTTGTGCCGCCATCAGCACAGTCACCAGCGCGAAGCCCATGGCTATTTCATATGACACAATCTGCGCTGCGGAACGAAGACAACCCAAAAAAGCATACTTGGAGTTCGATGCCCATCCGGCAATGATCACCCCATAGACCCCCAGCGAAGTCATCGCCAGCACATAGAGCAGACCGGCATTGACGTTGGCGAGTACCAGTTCCGCATTAAACGGTATGACCGCCCAAGCAGCCAATGCGGGCATCAACACCATGATCGGCGCGATTACAAACAAAAACTTATTCGACCCGCTGGGAATGATGATTTCTTTCATAAACAGCTTAAGGCCATCGGCCAGCGGCTGTAACAGACCGAAATAGCCGACCCGGTTTGGACCAATACGAATTTGCATCCAGCCGATAACTTTACGTTCAGCCAGCGTCAAATAAGCAACAGCGCCCATTAGTGGACCGACTATCAAAACAATCTTGAGAACAGTCCAAACAGGCAACCAAGCAGAACCTAACAGGGTTTTTATGGGTTCAAGCCATTCCATCATGCACGCTCCACGGTTATCGTTCCAAACATCGCACCCAGAGTTGAGGTAGCTTGATGTCCTGCTGCGACGCGTGCTACCCCTTGAGGCAATCGGTCGTCCATTGCTACCGCCAGGCTCACACTGGCATCTCCCTGTTTGACAGTTACCAAATCACCGCACTGCACACCCAGTTTCTGCAACTCATTGCCGTGCAAGATGATGCAAGGCGATGCGGCATCATGCGTTTTCTGTAAAGAATCAGCACGTCTGACCACTGCGTCAGCATAATAAATAGGCACATCGCTGACACGCTGCAAATCTGCAACTGTCGCTGCCGAATTGAGCTGTAAAGGGACACCTGAAATATGATTGTTCAACTTGCTTGCCATCTGAGCCGTATCCAGCGCCTCGTCACGAACCGCTTCACTTGAATCGTAATCAAAGCCAGACACATCCATCAGATTACCCAACACGCGCAGCACTTTCCACGCCGGTCGCGCTTCGCCCAATGGTTTTACCGCACCCTTGAAGCTTTGCGCACGACCTTCAGTATTGATGAACGTACCAGAAGTTTCGGTGAATGGGGCAATAGGCAACAACACATCTGCGTATTCCGTGGCGTGATGTTTATAAGCAGAAAGCGCCACCACCATGTCAGCCGAACGCATCGCGCTCATTGCTTGCTGCGCATCATGCATATCCAATTCAGGCTCAACGTTCAGCAGCAAATAAGCCTTGCGTGGTTTAGCCAGCATTTCTGCTGCATTCATACCGTGACCATCGCCAGCGAAAGGCACTGCATCAGCGAGATAAGCACCAACGCTGTTAGCTGCCTCACCCAAATAGCCGAACTTGGCATTTGACAGGAATGCAATTTGTTCGCAAATCACGGAAATCTGCGATGCTTGCGGATGTTGTTGCGCAAAGTTACCCAGCAAAACGGCAGCATGCTTTCCGTCAGCCAAACTATGCGCAATCGCACGAGCCGAATCAGCAACATTTACCTTGCCGATAGCTTGCTGAACATCGGCAGACAAAGTAGCCTGCTTTTCTTCAGCCAGAGCTTTCAGTACCTGCGCCAACACATTAAGGATCTCGCTCGGTACAACAATCGCCTTGTTTGCGACTGGCATCAGCAAATCATCATCGCTGGAATGCACCAGATTCGCCTCGCCGCCATTTTTGACAGCCTGACGTATGCGCTGCGCCAACAAAGGATGATCCTTGCGCAGGAAACTACCCACGATCAGGAACCGATCACATTGATTGATTTCAGCGATCGGCATACCTAACCACGGTGCACCGGCCTGCTTGCCATCGGCGCTGAAGTCGGACAAACGTGTACGCGTATCAATGTTTCCGCTACCCATGCCACGCAGCAATTTTTGCAGCAAGTACAGCTCTTCAAGTGTGCTATGCGGCGTTGCCAGTGCGGCAATCTGTTCAGCCCCCGCACTACCGGAAATCTGATGCAAGCCATTGGCTACATATTCAAGTGCTGTCGCCCATTCCACTTCTAACCACTTACCATCCTGCTTGAGCATAGGCTTGGTCAGGCGTTGCGCAGAATTCAGACCTTCATAGCTGAACCTGTCCTTGTCGGAAATCCAGCATTCGTTGATGTCTTCATTCTCGACTGGAACAACGCGCGCAACTTTATTATTTTTAATATGTATCGCCAGCGGAGCACCCAATCCATCGTGAGGACTCACCGACTTGCGGCGTGACAACTCCCAACTGCGAGCGGTGTAGCGAAAAGGTTTGCTGGTCAGCGCGCCAACCGGACACAAATCAATCATATTGCCGGACAACTCGGAATCCACCGTGCTGTTGACGAAACTCATAATCTCGGAATGTTCGGAACGATTTGCCATTCCCAATTCCATCACTCCGGCAATTTCCTGACCAAAGCGGACGCAACGCGTACATTGAATGCAGCGGGTCATCTCATTGGTAGAAATCAGCTCCCCAACACTCTTGGACATCACGACACGTTTTTCCTCGGTATAGCGAGAAACGCCACCACCATAACCGACCGCAATATCCTGTAACTGGCATTCGCCACCTTGGTCACAGATTGGGCAATCCAGGGGATGATTGATGAGCAAAAACTCCATCACGCCTTTTTGTGCTTTCGCTGCCAGTTCAGAATGGGTATGCACCTTCATGCCATCGGAAGCAGGCGTAGCGCAAGCCGGTAGCGGCTTGGGAACTTTTTCCACTTCAACCAGGCACATCCGACAATTAGCCGCGATGGATAATTTCTTGTGGTAACAAAAATGCGGGATATACACACCCGCCTTATGCGCAGCATCCATCACCGTAGAACCGCGTTCGGTCTCGACTAATTTGCCATCAATTTCAATCTTGATCATTGCTCACCTTACCCGTCAGCCTTACACCAAGCAGCGCTTGTGTTCGATGTGATATTCAAATTCTGCCCTGAAATTCTTGAGCATACCTTGCACTGGCCACACAGCCGCCTCACCCAATGCACAAATTGTCCGACCGGCGATGTTGCCTCCAATGCTCAACAACAAATCCAGGTCTTCGGGGCGACCTTCACCATGCTCGATACGATGCACAATGCGATACAGCCAGCCCGTTCCTTCCCGGCAAGGGGTGCACTGACCACAAGATTCTTCATGATAAAAGTAGGAGAGTCTTTCCAGTGCGCGAACCATGCAGACTGTTTCATCCATCACAATAACCGCACCACTACCTAGCCCAGACCCCGCTTTTTGAATGGAATCATAGTCCATGGTCAAATCCATCATGACTTCGCCCGGCAATACCGGCATAGACGACCCGCCAGGAATAACTGCCTTGAGCTTGTGACCATTGCGTACTCCACCTGCCATTTCGAGCAACTTGGCGAAAGGCGTTCCCATCGGCACTTCAAAATTACCGGGGTTGTTGACGTGTCCCGAAACGGAAAATAGTTTTGTACCCCCGTTGTTAGGCTTACCCAACTCCAGAAATGCCTGACCGCCATTGTTGATGATGTACGGGATACTAGCGAATGTCTCGGTGTTGTTGATAGTTGTTGGTTTACCATACAAACCAAAACTGGCGGGGAAAGGTGGCTTGAAGCGTGGCTGCCCCTTTTTACCTTCGATAGATTCGAGCAAGGCCGTTTCTTCACCGCAGATGTAAGCGCCGTAACCCAGATGATTGTGTAAATCAAACGAAAAATCCGAACCGAGAATCTTATCGCCCAGAAAACCTGCGGCTCGCGCTTCTTCGCAAGCTCGCTCCATATGTTCGTAGGCTTCAAATATCTCGCCGTGAATGTAGTTGTAACCCGTCTTCACATTCATAGTGTAGGCCGCAATTGCCATACCTTCTATCAGCAGGTGCGGGTTATACAAGAGAATATCCCAGTCCTTGCAAGTGCCGGGTTCGCCTTCGTCAGAGTTGCAAACAATGTATTTGTCACCGGCAAAATTGCGCGGCATGAAGCTCCACTTCAAACCGGTTGGAAAACCCGCGCCGCCACGACCACGCAAGGCCGACAACTTCACTTCTGAAATAATCACATCAGGCGACATTTGCTCGGATATAACCTTACGCAAAGCCTGATAGCCACCCGCTTTAAGGTAATTCTCCAAGGTCCACGGCTGATCGAAATCCATCGTGGTTTGAGTAACTGGACCTCTCATGATTTATCCAATTCTGCCAAAATTTGGTCAATCTTTTCATTGGTTAAACGACCACATAACTTCTTGTTGTTAATCGCCAGTATGGGTGCGTCCTTGCATGTCCCCATGCACTCGCCTTCGCGCAGGCCATATTTGCCGTCAGCGGTCACTTCGCCCAAACCGATACCAAGCTTGGTCTTCAGGTAGGCTACCGTGTCTTCCGCGCCGCACAGAGTACAGGAAAGATTGGTGCAGATGGTCAATGTCGTTTTGCCCATTGGCTTGAGGTTATACATATGGTAGAAAGTCGCCACCTCGTACACCGCCATTTTTGCCATCCCCAGAAAATCGGCCACATCGGCCATATCGTCTGTTGATATCCAACCTTTTTCGTCTTGCACGAAGCGCAAAGCCGACATCACGGCAGACTGTTTCTGGTCAGCCGGGTACTTCTTTAATTCACGGTTGACGAGTTGTTGTATTTGTTCGGATAACATTAGCGGTCTATCTCTCCAAAAACGATGTCTTGAGTACCAATAATGGTCACCACGTCGGCGATCATATGGCCGCGAGCCATCTCATCCAAAGCTGCCAAATGCGCAAAACCGGGAGCACGAATCTTCAAACGATAAGGCTTGTTGGCACCATCCGAGACGAGATAAATACCGAACTCACCTTTAGGATGTTCAACCGCCGCATATGCTTCACCTTCAGGCACATGCATCCCTTCGGTAAACAGTTTGAAGTGATGGATCAATTCTTCCATGTTTTGCTTCATGGATTCACGCTTGGGCGGCGCATATTTATAGCTCTCTGCCATCACTGCCCCAGGATTCCTGCGCAACCAGTCTATACACTGTTTGATGATGCGATTACTTTGCCGCATTTCTTCGACACGCACCAGATACCGGTCATATGAATCACCATTGACACCAACCGGAATATCGAAATCAAGCTTGTCGTAAGCAGCATAAGGCTGCTTCTTGCGTAAATCCCACTCAACACCTGAGCCACGCAACATCGGCCCTGTCAACCCCAGCGACAGAGCGCGCTCCGGCGCAACAATACCGATACCGACAGTACGCTGTTTCCAGATACGGTTATCGGTCAACAGCGTTTCATATTCGTCTACATAAGTAGGAAAACGACGGGTGAAATCTTCCAGAAAGTCAAGCAAAGAACCTTGACGGTTTTCGTTCAGTCTCTTTACGGCTGCGGCATTGTGAATTTTTGATGCCTCGTATTGCGGCATACTGTCCGGCAAGTCACGATAAACACCACCCGGACGGTAATAAGCGGCATGCATACGCGCACCGGAAACTGCCTCATATGCGTCCATCAGGTCTTCACGTTCGCGGAAACAGTAAAGAAAGACCGTCATCGCACCGATGTCCAGACCGTGCGCACCCAGCCACATCAGATGATTCAAAATTCGTGTAATCTCGTCAAACATGACTCGGATGTACTGAGCGCGTAGCGGCACCTCAATCCCGGTCAGCTTTTCGATGGCCTGCACATAAGCATGTTCGTTGCACATCATGGACACATAATCCAGACGATCCATATAAGGCACGGATTGCAAGAATGTCTTGTGTTCGGCGAGCTTCTCTGTCGCACGATGCAGCAGACCTATGTGCGGGTCGGCGCGCTGTATCACTTCGCCATCGAGTTCCAGAACCAATCGCAATACACCGTGTGCGGCAGGGTGCTGCGGACCAAAGTTCATCGTGTAATTTTTAATTTCAGGCATGAGTGCGTCCTTAATTACAACCGTAGTTTTCTTCACGAACGATGCGTGGCGTGACTTCTCTTGGCTCAACCGTAACGGGTTGATACACCACACGCTGCTGTTCGGGGTCATAGCGCATCTCGACATGACCGGAAAGCGGAAAGTCCTTACGGAACGGGCTTCCCACAAAACCGTAGTCAGTCAAAATGCGGCGCAAGTCAGGGTGACCAGAAAACACCAAGCCGTACAAGTCGAACGCCTCGCGCTCATACCAGTTCGCCCCAGCCCAAACGTCCACCACCGAAGTCAGCACTGGAAAATCATCTTCTTCCGCAAAGACCCGCACACGCAGGCGCTGATTCTCGACCACCGACAACAACTGATAGACCACCGCAAAACGTTTGCCTTGCCACGCGCCATCACCATATTCGGAATAGTCCACGCCGCACAAGTCAGTCAACTGCGTAAAGCGCAGCCCTTCTGTATCATGCAAACGCCGCATCACCTCTAACATCTCAGCCGCTCTGACCACGATGGTCACTTCACCCAGGATTTGCTTGACGCTGACCAATTGCTCGGCGAACAACTCAGTCAACACCTCACTCAATGATTTTTTATCGCTCGTCATAACTCACCCTAGCGCGCTATCGTATTAGTTCGTTTGATCTTATTCTGTAACTGAATCAGACCAAACAATAAAGCCTCAGCCGTCGGCGGGCAGCCTGGCACATAAATATCCACCGGCACGATACGATCACAACCGCGCACCACCGAGTAAGAGTAGTGGTAATAGCCACCGCCATTCGCACACGACCCCATGGAAATCACCCAGCGTGGCTCGGACATCTGGTCATAAACCTTACGCAAGGCAGGTGCCATCTTGTTACATAACGTACCCGCCACGATCATCACGTCGCTTTGCCTCGGACTGGGGCGAAACACAATACCGAAACGATCCAGATCGTAGCGCGAAGCGCCTGCCTGCATCATTTCCACCGCGCAGCAAGCCAGACCAAAGGTCATAGGCCACAGCGAACCAGTACGCGTGTAATTGATAACGGTGTCGAGCGTCGTCGTAACGAAGCTCTTCTCCAGAATGCCTTCTATTCCCATTCCAAGGCCCCTTTCATCCATTCATAGACAAAACCAACCACGAGGATAGCCAAAAATATCATCATGGAAACGTAACCGAACATACCAATTTCCTTGAGTACGATAGCCCATGGGAAAAGAAATGCAATTTCGAGATCAAACAGAATAAACAGAATGGCAACAAGGTAATAGCGCACATCGAATTTCATGCGCGCATCTTCAAATGCCTCAAAGCCACACTCATAGGGAGATAATTTTTTACTATCAGGACGATGCGGGGCAACCAGTCTGCCCAACAGCATTGGCAGCACCCCAACAGCCAAACCAACACAGATGAACAACAGTACCGGAAAATAGTTTTCCAACATTGAGCTTCCCCCCTCTGTAGGCAATTCGTGACTGACCTGTGAAGTCGAATCAGAATTGCTATGCAATTGTTTTTATGGCGATTGATACACAGGCATCAATTTGTTTTATTGCTTTATTATTTTTATGTACTGCTTTTATTGTTTTTATCTACTTCTTAAACTGGTGCGGATGGGGAGACTCGAACTCCCACGCCCTTATCGGGCACAAGCACCTCAAGCTTGCGTGTCTACCAATTCCACCACAACCGCAATTATTTTAAATCAACACCGGTTACTTCGGAATCTCCTTGGACTTCGAGGCATCCACCGGAGCAGGCGCGGTCGCTTTTATTGCACTGGCATTTATTGCACTGGCATTCACTTTATCCATCACGCCTTGCTGCCGCTCTTGATGAGAATACAGGTAAGTCAACGATAAACTGGTGATAAAAAAAAGCGTAGCCGCTACTGCCGTACTACGACTTAGAAAATTGGCCGAACCACTGGAACCGAACAGACTACCTGCCGACCCCGTACCGAATGCAGCCCCCATATCGGCACCTTTACCATGTTGCACCAATACCAAGCCACATAACACAACCGATACCAGCAGATGCAATACCCAAACAAATGTTTCCACTCAAAACTCCAAACCACTTAATTATTATTGTGCTGCGCGACAAATCGCCACGAAATCATCCGCCACCAAAGAAGCGCCACCAATCAGTCCACCGTCAATATCCGGCATCCCAAACAATTCTGCCGCATTATTCGGCTTGACGCTACCGCCATAAAGAATCTGCAATTTCTGCGCCACCGCCGCATCGTGCCCGGCCACGCGTTGACGAATAAAGGCATGAACCGCTTGCGCCTGTTCAGGACTAGCCGTCTTGCCTGTGCCTATCGCCCATACCGGCTCGTAAGCAATCACCGCCTTCGACAGCGCCGACGCGCCGAAGCGCGCCAATACCGCGTCCAACTGTGTACCGACCACCTGCTCCATCACACCGGACTCACGCTCAGCCAGCGTTTCGCCTACACAAAAAATGGGCTTCATGCCCGCTTTTTGTGCCGCTTCAAACTTCGCCCCTGCAATCTCATTGCTTTCGTGAAACAAACCGCGACGCTCCGAATGACCGATGATGACGTAGCTACAACCAAAATCTGTCAGCATACCCGGAGCGACTGCACCGGTAAAAGCCCCCTCTTCCTGAGGACTCAGATTTTGCGCACCCCACGCCACATTACTACCTTGCAACAGGGATTGTGTTTGCGACAAATAGGGATAAGGAACACAGACGGCGTAATCAGCATTACGCAGCTCACTGACACCTGCCAATACGCCTTGAAGCAATGCCTGGTTACGAGCCAGACGACCATACATTTTCCAATTTCCAACTACCAGTTTGCGACGCATCGTTATCAATCCAGTGAGCTTTTAAAGTTTCGCAATCGTACCCGCGAACGGCCTTGCGGTCAACGCAACATTCCAAAATATTGCCCGAATACCCGCATTAAAGCACCTGCACCGCAATTTCATCGCGTTTTTCGACGATGCGGTTGTGTTCATCCACATACACCAGTTGCGGGTGAAACGACTGCAATTCGGCGGCGTCGAACATCGCGTAACTGGCGATAATCAAAATATCGCCGGGAGCCGCCTTGCGCGCCGCCGCGCCATTCACGGAAATAATCCCCGAACCGCGCTGCCCGCGTATCGCATAGGTCGTGAAGCGTTCACCGTTATTGACGTTATAAATATCAATCTGCTGATACTCGCGGATGTCAGCGGCCTCCAGCAAATCGTCATCTATCGCGCACGAGCCTTCATAGTGCAACTCGGCGTGCGTGACATGCACTCGGTGCAACTTGGCTTTAAGCATGATTCTTTGCATGAGAGACCTATCCTTTAAACGGGGCGCGGATTATATATGATGTTGCGCATAGACATAAAGTGCGACAATCCAACCCATCGCTGAATAGCAATTTTTCTACCTACAATTCACTTTGATGATATTCAGTTAGTAATCTATCCCACTGTTTACATACAAATAATCCGTATCGGATGCTGACTCGCAAGATCAAGCCACTACCGGATGCCGCGCTGAAAACGATAGCCTTTGTAGCTTAGTACCACACCTTCCGGCGTAATTTGTTCCAACTTGAGTCCCGGCACCACGAGTTCACCTTCATGCAACGTCTGGGAATTGATACCCACAAGACGATTCGCGGGTGCGCTTGAATAGGCATGAAATTGAATGGTCATGACAGGTAACTCCTGCTGAATCCCGGCAGGCAAATCGGCTATTGAGTTGACTTGCGACCGCGCTGCATCAGCTTCGCCGGAAGGCTTATCAGCCAGATGCGCCGGGGGCGCGGCAACCACACTCGGCGCTGCCGCCGTAACGCGAGCGGGGATAGGCGGCTGTACCACAGGGTTTGTGCTTGCCCCCTGCAATGTCTGATCCATTCTTTTAACAATTTCAGGCTTCCTGACAATGACAGCATTTTGCAGGATTTCAGGATTCGCCACGGGTTGCTGCGCGAGCCGAACAACCGATTCCACAGCACCGGGATTGACCTCATGAGCCACTTGCACAGTCTGCCATGGCCGCAACCATATAATTGCGACCGCCACGCCCGACAGCACCGCCGCAAGCAACCCGTAATACAAAAACCGGGGGGGCTGCGCTGTCGCGAATGTTAGCTGCGCTGTCGGCAAGGTGGGCGTTACGCCACGATGACGCTGCTGATCGGATTTTTTGAGCGCCTCCAAAATATATGACATAGCTATTTTTCCTTTGCAACTCTAACCAGCTTGGGTGCGGCCAAATCCGCCGCAAGACTCAGGCGCATGAGGGTCTGCGATCCGACTGCGCCATCCGGAATAAGCCCCTCGGCAAGTTGGAACTGCTTGACCTGACGCACCATGTATTCATTGAAAACCGGATGTTGATCCGGTTCGGCAGCTTTGCCACCCATCAGCGCAAGTTGTTTAGCCAGCCATTCCACTGCGGGGCCACCTTCACCCAACTTGATCTCACTGCTGTCAACCGGCGGCATACGCCACAGCAGTATGTAGCGTCCAGACCATTGTTCGGCAAGCGCGCCTAGCGCAACCGTTTGTGTTTCTTTACCCACCTTGAAAGTAGCGAGATGATCATCCAGCCCGGTTAACAGCGCATAAAATTCCTGCCCATCTTCGTCATGCAGCAGCAAAATCGCAGGGCGGTTAATCTGGCGCAGATCACCCAGTCCACCGCGTGCCGTACGACATTGCAGCCCTGATACGGCTACCTGAAGGCAACTATCTTGCCCTTGATATTCCAGCCCCCACGCCAAAAATAGCGCGGTATAAGCCCGCACTTCGCTATCCGCGATAGCCTCGCCCCCCGGCCATTTCAACACAGCAGAGATAATCGGCAATGGCGGCTTGGCAACTACGGGTTTAACCTTAGCGACAGGCTGTACTGGCTTAACCGGGTGAAAAGCACTTGTCAGGTACATCACCGCTGCCAATACCATACTGGTCAGCAACCCCACAACAAGCACCTGCCAGATACTGCGGTGCGATACCGCCGGACGATGGAACACCTCGCGCGCGGCTTGCGTGAGTGTCGCACGATCAACACGATCCTTACCTTGCACGAAAGCACCCAGCAGCGCCCGGTCACACAGCACATTGATGATGCGTGGAATGCCGCTGCTCAAGCGGTATAGCTTGTTCATCAAGGCAGCCGGAAACAACTGGCGCTGAGTGCCCGCAACTCCCAGACGATGCTGCACATAAGCAGACACTTCCTGCTTATCCAGCGCGTCCAAGTGATAGCGCGCAATAACGCGTTGCGCGAGCTGGCGTAGTTCCGGTCGCGCCAGCATCTCCGCCAGCTCGGGCTGTCCCAACAGGATAATCTGCAATAATTTGCACTGGTTCGTCTCAAGATTGGTAAGCAGGCGCATTTGCTCCAGAACGTCAGAAGAAAGATTTTGTGCCTCATCAATAATCAGCACAGAATGCCGCCCTCTGGCATGAGAATCGAGCAGGTAGGCATTGATGCAATCTACGAACACCTTGACGCTGGTGTTGTCGGATGGATAAACGATGCCAAATTCTGTGCAGATCGTCGCGAGCAACTCCGCCACGGTCTGTTTTGGATTAAATATGTAAGCCACATCACAGGATTCGGGGATTTGCTCAAGCAGGCAACGGCATACCGTGGTCTTGCCCGCCCCCACCTCCCCCGTCAGCAACACAAAGCCGCCGCCAGCATTTACACCATAGAGCAAATGGGCAAGTGCCTCCTGGTGGCGCTGGCTCATATAGAGATAACGCGGATCAGGAGCGATTGAAAAGGGGGCTTCAGTGAGGCCAAAGAAGTTCTGATACATTGTCGGCCTGAACGTTAAAAAGACGGTGCATTATAACGGCATGCTCCTTATGTCGGTACATCCTGGGGAAGCGCTGTTGGAATGGACGTGGGTACGACAAATTCGCGCCTTCATCGAATTATGCAGGATGAAGCCGCAACCCACGAATATTATTTAACCTCATGATATTGTTGGTAAATTTCAGCTGACTTCCAGACTTTGGTTCATCCGGGACGCTACCAGAAAATCGGTACGGCAACGGTGCTAGACAGCGTCAACTTCGACATTATCCAGCAGGCGCGTCTTACCCAACCTTGCTGCCGCTAGGACTACCCATTCATTTTTCTCAAAGTTCGCTGGCTGTAAATCCGACTGATTGCGCACCGAGACATAATCCACCTGCCACCCCCAACCGGTCAGCGCCAGAATAGCCTGCTGTTCCAGCAATCCGAAATCCAGTACACCGTGCAAAATATCCTGGCGCATGCCTTCCAGCGTCCGGCTTAATGACACCGCCTCGCCCCGTTCCCGCTCGCTCAAATACTGGTTGCGCGAACTCAGCGCCAGCCCGTCGGCGGCCCGCACCGTTTCGCCGCCTATGATTTTGATGGGCAAATTCAGTTGCGCGACCATCTGGCGGATGATGTGCAACTGCTGGTAATCCTTCTTGCCAAACAGCGCGGTTTTAGGCTGGACAATGTTCAGCAGCTTTAACACCACCGTCGCCATACCGCGAAAATGGCCGGGTCGCGCCGC
>Ga0210009_1001470_pt1 | contig 20262 bp, 16 predicted proteins | sample CryGeyCG2114_065_FD_185457 | JGI IMG/M metagenome (GOLD analysis project Ga0210009, IMG submission 185457) | Groundwater microbial communities from aquifer - Crystal Geyser CG12_big_fil_rev_8/21/14_0.65 (SPAdes) (version 2) | ecosystem: Environmental > Aquatic > Deep subsurface > Groundwater ... | reverse complement strand
CGCCGTAGGAGATGCCGATGAAGATCATGAAGGCGAACAGAACGGTGGTCAGTTCGACCGCCCAGGTGAAACCGGAATTGAAGACGTAGCGCATGACGACTTGCGTGAAAGTCAGCAGCGTCATCGCAGCAAGCAGAATGGCGATCAGCCATTCATCCAGGCGTTTCAGGTATTTCATGCACCCTCCCGCAATCGCCCCCGTGCATGACCGGGGGCGCAACATTACCGCTTCGGTTTATTTCTTGTCCGAATGCTTTTTATCAGTCTTCTTGGGTTTCGCGGGTTTTACATTGGCAGCGACAGCTGCGTCGATCAGATCCTTGCCAATATCGGCCTCGAACTGGGCCCAGACCGGTTTCATGGCATCGCGCCATTGTGCCCGTTGTGCCTTGGTCAGTTTGACCAGCTTGGCTTTCTTGTCATCGATCACCTTCTGGCGGAAAGCCATGTCTTCATCATTGGCGACCTTGTTGCCGTAGGCGATGGACTCTGTCATCGCTTCGGAAAGGCCCTTCTTCACGTCATCCGGCAGGCCGTTCCACCATTGATCGTTGGCGATGACCATGTAATCCAGCACGCCGTGATCGCTCTCGGTAATGTATTTCTGCACTTCATGAAATTTCTTGGTGTAGATGTTGGCCCAGGGGTTTTCCGCGCCATCCACCACTCCGGATTGCAGGGCCTGATAGACCTCGGCAAAGGCGATTTTTTGCGGATTGGCATCGACCGCCTTGAATTGCGCTTCCAGCACATCAGAGGCCTGGATACGGAACTTCAATCCTTTGGCATCCGCCGGCGTGCGCAACGGCTTGTTGGCCGAGAACTGCTTCATGCCATTGTGGATATAGCCGAAACCGATAATGCCTTTGTCCGACATCGAGGTCAGCAACTCGCGCCCTTTGTCGCTGTTCTGGAAACGGCCGACGGCATCGATATCATCGAACAGAAAGGGCAAATCGAAGATCTGCACCTTCTTGGTGTATTTGCCGAATTTGGCAAGGGATGGCGCGAGAATCTGCACATCACCGAGCAACAATGCCTCCATCTCCTTGCCGTCGCCAAATAGCTGGCTATTCGGGAACACCTGCACCTCGACCTTGCCCGGCAACAACTTCTCGGCGACTTCCTTGAACTTCAGCGCGGCCTGTCCCTTGGGGGTGGAATCGGCAACCACGTGGCTGTATTTGATGATGAGGGGAGCGGCATTGGCCGCAAACGAAAAGCTGAACAGCAAGGCACTACACAACAGGCTTACGATTTTCATGTTCTTCTCCCTGGTGGTTGCTGGAACGATTCTAACGCTTAACCCGTATCTTCGAGTTCCGAATGATATGCCAATCAAGCTTACGCCACCATTACAGATTGCTCATCCGTTTTCGCCTGAAATTCGGCAGCGATCGCCACCCCGACCACACACACCAGCTTTTCGCCGCAATACAACAGCGGCTGACGCTCGCGTTGCCAGGGTGGCACATGCAACTCTTGAAACAAATGCTTGAGCGTGCGGCGGGCGGCGCGAGGATGCGGACGCAGACTTTCGCCGCCGCAGCGCAGGCGTAACGTGACGCCTGCGCTCTGCAATTTGTACAGACTGATCCCCTCCCCTTTGCGCCGGCTGAATCGCAACTCTTTTTGCAGGGGCGGCCAGAACAAGGCCTCTTCCTCCTGCCAGGGCAGGCACAAAGCGGAATCGAAAGGCGGCAGCAGCGGCAACACATGCGCGCGCCCCTGAAAGCGGCGTACCTGCCAGTTACCGAATTGCACGCACACGGCGGCATCAGTGCGTGCCGAACACAATTGACGCAACATCTGTTCCAGTTGTTTGTTCTGCGGCATGGGCGCGCCGCACTGGTGCAAAAAATAACGCAACAGGTTTTTGGCGCGGGGAATACTCAAGCGAGACAACGAATCGACCGCCAGTGTTTCCCGATCGATTGCATCGACTGCATCCCGTGCGGCCAATTCATCCAACAACTCCGTGGCTTCGGCAAAATGCTGCGCGCTGCGCGCGAGCGTCTCGCGACAGGCAGGAAATTTTTCCTGCAACAGCCCCAGCACACGATGCCGCACGAAATTACGGGGATAGCCCTCGTCGCGATTACTCTCGTCTTCGACCCAGCGCAGCGCATGGCGTTGTGTATAGGCCACCAATTCTGTGCGGGGGAAATTCAGGAAAGGCCGCAACAGGATGTGATTGTCCTGTTGCCGCGCCATAGGCATGCCACTCGCGCCGCGCACGCCCGCGCCGCGCAAAAGTTGCAGCAATACGGTTTCTGCCTGGTCATCGGCGTGGTGTGCCAGCGCAACGAAATCGCAATCCTGTGCGGCAAAGGCGGCATGGCGTAACTGGCGTGCGGCGGCCTCGATGCCGAGCCTTTCGCGCAGGGGTTCGATATCGACGTGCGCCACCTCGCACACGATGTTATACCCCACGCACAAATCCAGGCAGAACTGCGCCCATTCATCCGCGTGAGGGCTGATGCCGTGATGCACATGCAAGGCGAAAAGCTGAAATCCGAGGCGAGGCGCGAGGGTGACCAGCACATGTAACAGGACGACAGAATCGACGCCGCCGCTCAAACCAAGCAGGATATGTTTGCCCTGACAAGACAGCGAAGCAAGGTGCGCCGCTGTTTGTTCGATCAAATGATCAAAAGGGGAATGCGTGGCCACAGAGGAACGCAGCGCACCGACCAGATCGGCCCACCGCCATTACTGAAGTTTGATTTCCTTGAATTTGCCATAACCCATCAGACGGTTGAAGCGCGTCTGTAGCAGTTCGTTGGTGGATTTTGCCTGAGCCTGCTTGAGTGCATCAGCCAATGCTTTTTTGACATTCAGCATGGTCGCCTTGTAGTCACGGTGCGCACCGCCCAGCGGCTCACTCACGATCTTGTCCACCAGGCCCAATGCTTTCAGACGGGTCGCCGTAATCGCTAGTGTTTCGGCGGCCTCTTCCGCCTTGCTCGCGCTCTTCCACAGAATGGAAGCACAACCTTCGGGCGAGATCACCGCATAAGTGGCGTATTGCAGCATCAGCAAGGCGTCGCCGATCGCGATCGCCAGCGCGCCGCCGGAGCCGCCTTCGCCGATGATGGTGCAGATCATGGGTACGCGCAGTTCGGCCATGACATAGAGGTTCCTGCCGATCGCCTCCGACTGGCCGCGCTCTTCCGCGCCGACGCCGGGATAGGCGCCAGGCGTGTCAATGAAGGTCATGATGGGAATACCGAATTTTTCAGCCAGGCGCATCAGGCGCAAGGCCTTGCGGTAGCCTTCGGGTCGCGGCATACCGAAGTTGCGGTATTGGCGCTCTTTGGTGTCGCGTCCTTTCTGATGCCCGATTACCATCACGCTCTGGCCATTGAATCGCGCCAGCCCGCCGACGATAGCCGGGTCATCGGCATAAGCGCGGTCGCCATGCAGTTCCTCAAAGTCGGTGAATAGTTGCTCGATGTAATCCAGGGTGTAGGGGCGCTGCGGATGGCGCGACACTTGGGAGATCTGCCAGGAAGTCAGCTTGGCATAGATATCCTTGGTCAGCGTCTGGCTCTTTTTTTGCAGGCGCCCGATCTCGTCCGAGATATCCAGTGCGGAATCGTCCTGCACATATCGCAATTGCTCGATCTTGTTCTCCAGCTCGGCGACCTGCTGCTCAAAATCCAGAAAAGTCAGTTTCATGGCTGCTGTCTCAAAGGGTCAATCACGGGCGGCATGATACAACATGCCGCCCGTCAAACTGAACCGGATTATCCGTCGTTGCGCAGGAAGCCCGTTATTTCAACACCTTAATTGTTGAGCGAAAAAAAACGGCGGATAGTCGCCAATATCTCGTTGCGGCTTTGCGCGATGTCGGGGCGACTCGCCACCGCATCAATATCCTGCATCGCGCTATCGAGTTGCGCGGTACGCACAGCCAGTATGTGTGAGACTTCCTCGGCAATGGCGGGACGTGCCTGCAATGTTTCCTGGAATGCCTCTTTGTCCAGGCGGTAGCACTCGATATCTGTTTTCGCCAGCACCGAGGCGCGACGCGGAGCACCGGTCAGTAGCGCCATTTCGCCGAAAAAATCCCCTTTGTGCAGAACATTGACCATACGTTTTTCACCCCCAGCCGATGTCAGGAATACCTCGGCATCACCCCGGATGATGATGTACAGACCGTGCGACTGCTGATCACCCTGCCGCGTGATCAGATTGCCACGCACAAAAGGCGCAAAGCGCAAGCGTTCGGCCAACAACTTGAGTTCCGTTTCGGTCATGGACGAGAACAGCTCGACCCGGCGCAACGTCTTCAGGCGCAACTGGACTTCGCGCTGATGCAGCGCGTCCTCGTATTTTTCGTTCTCTTTGGTGAGATGGATGCTGCGTTCGTCCATGGCCAGTTTGAGGCCGGCACGTTGCAGCGCGGCCATGATGTGCCAGCGAATCATGCCATCGGTGGGATCGTCCGGCATCAAATCAGTCAGCCAGTAACGCAGCGCGTAACGCGCATAGCCCTTGTCATCCATGTCCATCAGCACGCAGTTCGGCTGCGGATTGCTCGCGACATTGGGTATATCGGTATGACGAATGACTTCCTCCACCACCGTGATCACCTTGGGCGGAGGCGCATCCAGGCCGACGTTGAACCATACCCAGCGCCGCCACTGCACCGGCTGGTCGGTGCGCCTGCCAAGCACAACGAATTTGTTCTTCATTAATTGCGAATTGGGGAACACCACGGTTTCCCAGTTGCGGGTTTCCACCAGCGTCGAACGCCAGCGGATGTCCACCACCTTGCCGGAAATATCGTCCACCTTGATCCAGTCGCCCACCTCGATGGAATTGTCCAGTTGCAAGGCGAGACCGCCAAGGATGTTGCCCAGCGTATCCTGCATGGCAAAGGCGATGACTGCCGTGATCACCGCCGATGTTGCCAGAATGCTGCTCAAGTCCAGGCCGGCATAACGCAGACGCACCATGAACCAGGCAATATAGGCGATGATGACGAAGATATCTTCCGTGATACGCGGCAGGGTCAGTTTGAATGAAGGCAGAATTTTTCTGAATATCAGCAGTCCCCACAAACGGATCACCGCGATGCCCGCACCGATCACGAACACCTCGCGCACGATATCCGCCGCGCGCAGCAACTCGGAAGCATGCAGCAGGCCGCTGACGAATTGCCCGAACAGGCAAACCAGATAGAACCCGATCGTATTGAACAGGCTCTGGCGATCCTCGCGCAGGAAAAAATGCAGCAACAGGAAGATCACCACTACCATCAGCGACAGGGACAGCGATTCAGCACCCCAGAAAAAATCTGCAGCATTGCGCCAGAAAGTCATGTCACCGCCCCTTTAAGAATGCCTTGATTCTACTAGATATAAGCCGTCAATGGCTGGCGCCGCCACAGTTTCCAGCACCCGGCGCGCGTCATCTCGAAACGATGAACCGCCTCATCCGTCGGCACGTCCAGGGTAAGAGCACGCAATCTGCCCGCACCTAATGCCTGCCACACCGGTGCCGCGATTCCATTTTCCAACTTTTCGAGCCGGGCACGATAAGTGTAAAGATCGCCGCGCTGCCAGGCCTCCTCCAAACTTGCATCCACCCACAACCCGCGCTCGTGCCGACTCTCCAACAGGCCGGGCAGATCATCCAGCACAGCCACCTCACTCGCGCGCGCGAAGGCGGTAACCAATGCGTCATCGTTGCCCACCGCATCGAACACAGGATGCGGAGCAACTGCGCAACCCCCGCCCCATAACCAGAGACTGTTGATCACTGGCTTGCCATCTTGTTGGCGCGCTGCGTTGACCGGATGCTGGTGCAACAGCATCTGCATCTCGTTGTTAAAGCGCTGCCAGCGCCGGGCATCCACGCCTTGGGGCAACAGCGCCTTCACATCACGCCAGGCGACAACGCGCAATGGGGTCATCACAACCACGCCCATCGACTGTGCCTGGACATACCAGCGCTGCGAATGCGGGGCGAAAAAGCGCAAGCCCTCCCCGGAAAAATGCGCGTTGAGCGTTGCACACAGTGTCTGGGCTTCGACATCAGAACACGCCACATCGGGTTGCAACATCACCTGCGATGGCTGGATCTGCAATTCGACCGGATCGGCGCACAGCCAATATCCTTTGCTCACCGCCAGTCCATCCGCCAGCGCGCGCAGCGGTGCCACACTCTGCACCCCAAAAGCCTCGCACAAACGGGTTTCCAACGTGGTTGGCGGCAATACCGAACGCCTGCTGCGCGCCAGCAATTTTTCCAAGTACGGCAAGCGTAATCCGGCCAATACCGCAGAGGATGCCGGTGTCGGCAGGAGCAGAGTGGGAATGATGAGATGGAGGTGATTCATGCGCATCAGTTTAGCATTCATATCCATGCTGCTTGTGGCACACTGACGCCTGTCAACTAACTAAGCCACACGTCCTTGCAACCTTACGAACTTTTCATCGGCCTGCGTTACACCCGCGCCAAGCGCCGTAACCACTTCATCTCTTTCATCTCGCTGATCTCCATGCTGGGCATCGGTCTGGGGGTGATGGCATTGATCGTGGTGCTGTCGGTGATGAACGGTTTTCAACAGGAAATCCGCGCGCGCATTCTGGGCATCACGCCGCACCTGCAGGTGATGGGCGCCGCCGACGGATTAAGTGACTGGGGCAGTACGCTGGACACGGTCGCCGCCCATCCAGCCGTCCGTGCCGCCGCGCCCTTCGTCAACGGCCAGGGCATGCTGTCCTTTGAGGGGCAGGTGGAAGGCGTGATGGTACGCGGCATGCTGCCCGACGCGGAACAGCGCTTGATCGGGCTGGGTGACAAAATGAAACACGGCGCACTGCAAGATTTGCAGGCAGGCAGTTTTAATATCGTGCTCGGCGTTGACCTGGCGCGCGCGCTGGGTGCGCGTGTCGATGACAGCGTGCTGCTTATCACGCCGCAAGGGCAATTTACCCCGGCCGGCATGTTGCCGCGCCTGAAACAGTTTCGTGTGGCGGGCATCTTCGAGATTGGCATGGCGCCTTACGATAACGCGCTGGCGCTGATCCACCTCAACGACGCGCAGAAACTCTTCCGCATGGGCGAGACGGTCAGCGGCATCAGCGGCAGCCTGCACGACCTCGACCGCGCCCCGCAGGTTGCGACAGAACTGGAAAAAATCCTCCCCTCCGGTACTTGGGTCACCGACTGGACCCGCCAGAATGCCAACTATTTCGCGGTGGTGGCGATGGAAAAGAAGATGATGTTCATCATTCTTTCACTGATCGTGCTGGTCGCCGCGTTCAACATCGTCTCTACCTTGGTGATGGCCGTCACCGACAAACAGGCCGACATCGCCATCCTGCGCACGCTGGGCGCATCGCCCAAGAGCATCATGCAGATCTTCATGGTGCAGGGCATGCTGATCGGCCTCATCGGCATGGGGCTGGGCGTGCTTGGCGGTGTGTTGCTCGCGCTCAACATCGGCACCCTCGTGCCCTTCATCGAACACCTTTTCGGCGTGCAGTTCCTGTCCAAGGAGTTCTACTACATCAGCGAACTGCCCTCCGATCTGCACCAATCGGATGTATTCGTGGTTGCCGGCATGTCTTTCCTGATCAGCCTGTTCGCCACGCTTTACCCAAGTTGGCGCGCAGCCCGGATTCAACCGGCGGAGGCATTGCGTTATGAATAAACAGGATGCGGGATACGGGATTCAGGATTCGGATAACGTCATCTCCTGCCGCGACCTGTGCAAGACCTATGCGCAAGGTGATTTGAGCGTCACCGTCTTGAACGGTGTGAATCTCGATGTGGCGCGCGGAGAGCGCATCGCCATCGTCGGCGCTTCCGGCTCCGGCAAGAGCACCCTGCTCCACCTGCTGGGCGGACTGGACACGATCAGCAGCGGCAGCGTGAACATCCTTGGACAAGATGTGTCCAGGATGAACGAGACCCAACGCGGCGAACTGCGCAACCGTTCGCTCGGTTTTGTCTATCAGTTCCATCATCTGCTGCCGGAATTTACCGCGCTGGAGAACGTCGCCATGCCGCTGCTGATACGCGGCATGAAACCCGCCGAAGCACATCCGCAAGCTGCCGCCATGCTGGAACAAGTCGGCCTGGCACAGCGTGTCCGCCACCTGCCCGCCGAACTTTCCGGCGGCGAACGCCAACGCGTCGCCGTGGCACGCGCATTAGTCACCCAGCCTGCCTGTGTGCTGGCCGACGAACCCACCGGCAACCTCGACCGTGCCAGCGCATCTGCCCTGTTTGATCTGATGCAGTCGCTCAACGAGCAACTCGATACCAGTTTCATCGTGGTCACCCATGACCTCGAACTGGCCGGCAAGATGCAGCGCCAGTTGAGGTTGGTGGATGGCGTGCTGCAGCCTGCCTGACGCTGCCCGTTGCAAGATCAGCGATGGTTGCGGGCGGCACGACTGCGCCATTTCCACAGTACGACCAGACGCCAGCCAAGGCGCACGACAACATAACCCAGCAACGCCAGCCCGGCGGCCAGAATCGGCAGCCCGACAAGCAAAGGCTTGCCCAGCACCATCAGCCATCCCCATACTGCGGAAAACCAGTCGTGCCAATACACTTCCGGGAAAACGGGCACAGCAGTACCGTTCGATGCGCCGCTCACCCACACACCGATCTTGTGTGCCAGCAGATACAGCGGCACGATGGTAAAGGGATTGGTGTACAGCGTGGTAAAGACCGCGACCGGCAAGTTGACCCGCAACCAGATTGCCAGCAGCGCGGCAGAAAACATCTGCAACGGCCCCGGCACCAGCCCGCAAAACAGACCCAGTGCCACCCCGCCGGCGACCGAACGCCGATGCAAGTGCCACAGGTTGGGGTGGTGCAACCAGTGCTGCACCGGACGCAGCCAGCGGTTCTGCAATACACCGTCGCGGTTCGGGAGATTGTTGCGGAAAAATTTACGCATGACGGGATTGTAATGGTCGGTTAGTCTAGGTGCATGGTTTCCTTCACCCTATTTTTTGCATTTGGTGTGTGGTGTCTGCAACAACAGGCATTCCTGCCGATCCTTCCACTCTACTGGCCGTTGGCGGCAGTGTGTTTGCTCCTGCCACAAGGTGATTGCCTTGCTTGGCGACTGTCCCGCCGCGTATTGATCCTGTCGGGTGCCGTTGTGCTCGGTTTTTCTTATGCCGCCTGGGTCGCCGAGACGCGTTTGTCAGACACCTTGCCGGATGCGTGGCAGGGCCGGGACATCACGCTGACCGGCGTGGTAGCCGAAATGCCGCGCCCGCACGAGCGTGGCCAGCGCTTTGTGTTCAATGTCGGGACGGTAGAAACGGCAGGTGCGCATGTGCCGCGCAAAATCCTTCTCGCCACTTACGCTGCGAGCAAAGATACAAAAAATGATGCCCTGGTCAACGTGCATGCCGGTGAGCGCTGGCGCTTTACCGTGCGCCTGAAACAACCGCATGGTACGAGCAATCCATACGGCCATGATTTCGAAGCGTGGATGCTGGAGCGCAAGCTGGGTGCCACGGGTTATGTGCACCCCAAAGGTGATAAGCAGCGCCTGGCGCAAGCGGTTGACGGCTATTGGATCGAACGTCTGCGCGAAAGCGTGCGCGACCATTTCCGGCAGAAATTGCAGGATGCACCCTACACCGGCATCCTGGTGGCGCTTGCGGTCGGTGATCAAGCCAGCATCTCGTCCACGCAATGGCAATTATTCACGCGCACCGGCATCAACCATCTGATGAGCATCTCCGGTCTGCATATCACCATGCTGTCCGGCCTATTCTTCGCGCTGACTTACTGGCTGTGGCGGCGCAATGCACGCCTGACCCTGCATTTCCCGGCACGCAAGGCGGCGGCCTTGGTGGGGCTGCTCGCCGCCTTGTGTTATGCGTTGATCTCCGGCTTCGAGATTCCGGCACAACGCACGCTGTACATGCTGGCCACATTCGCCGCCATGCTGTTGCTGTCGCGCAACAGCGCACCCAGCCAGATGCTGGCGGCGGCACTGATGGTGGTGTTGCTGGCCGATCCCTGGGCAGTGCTTGCTCCCGGATTCTGGTTATCCTTCGGCGCGGTGATGCTGATCTTTTATGTGACGGCGAATCGCCTGGAGCAACCGCACTGGCTGCGGGCGTATGGCGTGGTGCAATGGGCGATGATGGTAGGCCTGATTCCGTCGCTGCTCGCCTTGTTCCAGCAACTGTCGCTGGTCTCCCCCCTTGCCAATGCGCTCGCAATTCCTCTGGTCAGTTTTGTGGTGGTACCGCTGACGCTGCTCGGTGCCTTGCCACAGCTGGACTGGATATTGCCCCTCGCCTATCAAGCACTCGCCTTGTGCATGGGCTATTTGCAATGGTTGGACCAACTACCGGTTGCGGTGTGGACCCAGCATGCGCCACCGTCCTGGAGTATCGCGCTGGGGGTTCTGGGTGCGGCATGGATGCTTGCCCCGCGCGGTTTTCCTTTACGTACGATGGGGGTGATCCTGCTGTTGCCGATGTTTGTGGTCACACCGGTGACACCTGCACTCAATACGGCGCGCATCCTGATTTTCGACGTTGGCCAGGGCTTGGCGGTTGCCGTGCAGACCGCACAACACACGCTGCTGTTCGATACCGGGCCGGATTTTTCCGGAGAGGCAGACAGCGGCAATCGCATCCTCGTCCCCTCTTTGCGCGCGCTGGGTATCACCAAACTGGATGGCCTGATCCTGAGTCACGGCGATCTCGATCATGTCGGCGGCACGGCTTCGGTACGCCAGGCATTTGAGGCAAGCTGGATCAAAACCTCGATACCCGCCGAGCATGAACTGTTGGGGGGCGCACCTGCAGTGTTGCCTTGCCTTGACGGCGATCGCTGGGAGTGGGAAGGCGTTACATTTGAGATATTGCACCCTGCCGTAGCCAACGCCAGCGGCAACATACACAATAACGACTTGAGTTGTGTGCTGCGCATCAGTATCGGCACCCAACATGTGCTGCTCGTCGGCGACATCGAACGCGCCAGCGAGACACGTTTACTGGCAACGCATCGTGACCAGCTGCCCGCCACCCTGCTGGTCGCCCCGCATCACGGCAGCAAATCCTCTTCCACTCCCGATTTTGTGGCAGCGGTTGCCCCCCGCCATGTCGTATTCACATCCGGCTACCGCAACCGGTTCCACCATCCCCATCCCACAGTCGTTGCGCGTTATGCCAAAAGCGGTGCCCAACTGTTACGCTCGGACACGGACGGCGCCATTCTGGTCGAGATGGATTCGAGCGGGATGAGTCTTGAACCTTACCGTAAAACGCACCGGCGCTACTGGACGCATCGGGCTGCCGAATAGACATTCTCCACCCTCAAAGGGGCGCGTATAATCCGCGCCAACCATCAACCACAGAGGAAAAATCGTGTCACTCTCCCGTCGCGTGCAAGCCATCAAACCCTCCCCCACTCTCGCCGTCACCGCCCGCGCGGCGAAGCTGAAAGCCGAAGGCAAGGACATCATCGGACTGGGTGCGGGCGAACCTGATTTTGATACCCCGCAGCACATCAAGGATGCCGCCATCGTAGCGATCAACAAGGGTTTCACCAAGTACACCGCCGTCGGCGGCACCCCCTCGCTGAAAGCGGCGATCATCGCCAAATTCAAGCGCGACAACGGACTCGATTACACGGCAAAACAGATTCTGGTTTCGTGCGGCGGCAAACAAAGTTTCTTCAACCTCGCCCTCGCCGTGGTCAATCCCGGCGATGAAGTGATCATTCCCGCACCGTACTGGGTGTCCTATCCCGACATCGTGTTGATCGCGGAAGGCAAACCGGTGATCGTGCAAGCGGGCATCGAGCAAGGTTTCAAGATGACACCCGCGCAACTGGCGGCGGCGATCACACCAAAAACCAGAATGGTGGTGATCAACAGTCCGAGCAATCCGTCCGGCGCAGTCTATTCGCTGGCTGACTTGAAAGTGTTGGGAGAGGTGTTGCGCCAGCACCCGAACATCCTGATCGCCACCGACGACATGTATGAACACATCTCACTGGTCGATGGCAAATTCGTCAACATCCTGGATGCCTGTCCCGACCTGAAGCCGCGCACCATGGTGCTGAACGGCGTGTCGAAAGCGTATGCCATGACCGGCTGGCGCATCGGCTATGCGGCGGGGCCGGAGAACATCATCACCGCGATGGAGAACGTGCAGTCGCAAAGCACTTCCAACGCGACTTCGATTTCGCAAGTGGCAGCGGAAGCTGCATTGAACGGCGACCAGGGCTGTATCACCCCGATGGTCAAAGCCTTCCGCGAACGCCATGAATTTGTGGTGAATGAACTGAACAAGATTCCCGGCTTGAGCTGCCTCAAGGCAGGCGGCGCGTTCTACGCCTTCCCCGATGCCCGCCAGGCCATCGCCAAACTGCACGCCAAAGGGACAATCAAGGAAGCAACCGACCTTGCGTTCTCGGAATATCTGCTGGTGCAGGCCGGTGTAGCCGTGGTGCCCGGCTCCGCGTTCGGCAGCGAGGGCTACATTCGTTTATCCTTCGCCACTTCGATGGAGAATCTGCAAAAGGCACTGGCACGCATCGCCCAAGCGCTGGCTTGAACCGATTTTTGCAGGCGCATCGGCTTCCTGCCTAGCGCGCCTGCAATCTTGGCTTTTTCAATGTACCGGACAACACCAGGGGATTATTTCCCGCACGCATCTTGATTTCTGAATCGAAACTCCCCGCCAACTGCCCGCTGCCTGAAACCTCAAATGAGCCGGAAGCATTCAACATCCCGGAAGAAATTTTTACCTGACGCAGGCGCAAGACATGGTTTTCCAGCAAGACTGATCCATTCAGTTGGTCGAAGTGGGTGCGTCCGCCCACCAGATGTTCCCGGCTCAACAGCCGCGCCGTCTCCACCATATCAACACCATTGATCACACCCCGCTTCGCTTCAAAAGTAGCCTCAAGCCGCATCGCATCGGCCAATCCGGGCAGGCTGGCACTGCGCGAGGAGAAGATGCCGTCCGCGAACACCTCTCCTGTCACACCATATTGCGGAAACATCTTGTCCAGCTCCATTGTCTTGGCATCTACCCTTGCCTCCAGCAGCCATTCCTTGCGCCAACTCAATTTGCCGCTGCCCGACCATATCCCGTTGTAAGCGTGAGCATCCAGTTCCGACAGAACCATCCCGCCTTCCACGATCTCGCCTTTAGCATTGAAGTCGCTGAACACTATCTGCGGTAGCAATGGCAGCGTACTCTCCCGGATACCAAAAGCGATTTGTAGGCGCCCTGACACGGATTTGAGATCGACATGCAGCTTGTCGGCCTCATCGTGCAGCACCAGGCGCGAAAACTCGCCGCCTTCGAACAGCGCACTCCCTTTTAGGTGGGGCAGCGCAATACCGGTCATATTGATCTGCAGCTCATGCAGGGGAATCTGACGAAAGGAGAACAATGCATCCCCGCTCAAACCGCTGAGCCAGCTCATCACCTGCTCGAGTCTTTTGCCCTCGACGACGACACCCTGTAGTGCAGTCTCGTCTATCACCTTGCTGGGCGAGAACAGCGACAGTGGATCGAAGCGCAAAGTGGCGCTTGCAACGGTCAATTCCTGATTGGGGCCGACCGTTATCTGCCTGATTTCCATTTTCGGCAAAGGGAGCAACGATGCATTGAAGCCGCCGATCTTCACCGGTTGACCCAAGCGTGCGGACAAGTGTTGTTCAATTGGGCTGATGTATTCATCCATCGGCCAAAATAATGGCAACACTAAAACCAGAACTAGCGCCAGTACGGCCGTCGCGCCGATAATCTTACCGATCGGCAATGACCTGCGCTGTCTCGGTCCTGCCGCTTTCTGCTGCACCTTGGCTTGAACCAATGCCGCCTGGAGTGCAGCTTTCTCTGCTTCCAGCTTGTTTTGTTGAACCGCACGCTGCTCGGCTTCAGCCCATGCAGCGGCTTGTTCGGCAGCAAGCCGTTGTCCCTCTTCCTGTTTAAGTGCATCCCGTTCCGTCCGCAGCTGCTCTGCAGCCTGCTCGGCTTTCAGGCGCGCCATCTCAGCAGCGATGTCAGGCTGTTTAATTTTGTCCTTCTGTTTCTCGACGCTGATTTGCTGAACCGGTTCAGCAGCAGGGGTGGGTACATCCTGTTGCACCATCACGGGGGCGGAAGCAACCTCTTTCAATGCAGCGAGATCGATTTTGAAGGAAGGAATCGTGCTGGGGCGCGCTGCAGATTCCTGCCGTTGGCGTTCTTCCTCTGCCCTGGCCCGTGCCGCAGATTCCTCTTCCGCTTTGATCCGAGCCGCTTCGGCTTCCTGCCGCTGGCGTTCTTCCTCTGCCCTGGCACGAGCGGCAGCTTCTTCTTCCGCTTTGATTCGAGCCGCATCTGCTTCTTCACGGCGTTTGCGCTCTTCCGCTTCGATTCTGGCTCGCTCTTCAGCCAGTGCTCTGGCTTCAGCCTCGGCGCGCAACCGGGCCGCCTCCAGTTCCGCTTTAACACGTGCCGCTTCAGCCTCGGCCTTTATTCGTGCCGCTTCAGCCTCGGCCTTTATTCGTGCCGCTTCAGCCTCTGCCTTTATTCGTGCCGCTTCAGCCTCTGCCTTCGCCCTGGCTATAGCTTCAAGTTCCGCCTTGAGGCGCGCCGCCTCCTGCTCAGCCTTTACTCGAGCGGCTTCAGCTTCGCGCTTGGCTTTTTCTTCAGTCTCACGTAGTAGTTTTGCTGCTGCTTCAAACTCTACCTTCACCCGCGCGGCCTCTTGCTCCGCACGCAGCCGCGCCTCAGCTTCGGCCTTGGCTTTGGCTTTCGTGGCAATTTCCGCCTGTTGTCTGGCCTTGGCTGCTGCGTCCGCTGCCGCGTTTGCCTTCAGCTGTGCAGCTGCGACCTCCTCTTTCCGTTTATTGGCCTCCTGCAAATCGGCGCGCACCTTTTCTTTGCCCGCTCCTGCCGCCAATTCAGCCGCGCCGGGAGCCGTAGGCATTTGGGTGAAATCCAGCTCCTCTCCGGCTTGCTCTGTTTTGGGGGCAACGATTTTTGGACTGACGATCTTGACTCCGGCGTTCACTATCGTTTTGTCGTTGATCAATTCGGCATCAAGCAAACGCTGAATGATTTCCGAAAGATCCCCGCGCAAACTTGGCGGTGCACGCTTGATGACATTGTTCAGATTCGAGGTGCCGTCAATCAGCAACAGCACACGCTTCATGTCTCCGGACATACTGGAAACCTCGCTCTCGCCCTTGCTGGTTTTGATGAAGATTGTCTTTTTATCCATGCCGTTTATTGTATTCGGATAATAGTCAAGTGATTCTAATAAATACCCCAGAGACTGCTAATTTATGAAGTCGGTTGTTGACCGAAATCTCGTCTGCCGTTAGTATAGCGCCCGCATCAATTCCCTGATAGCTCAGTTGGTAGAGCGACGGACTGTTAATCCGCAGGTCCCTGGTTCGAGTCCAGGTCGGGGAGCCAGATTCAACATGCATCCAGGCTACCTTTCGGGGTGGCCTTTTGCTTTTCGGGATTCGGTATTGATGTAGTCTATGCGTCGGCACAACCTAACTTCGTTGGGATGCGCATGGCAATCTCCGTGGTCGGCATCAAATCTCCCCGGTTTGCCAAGCGGTTCAGCCGGGTACATTCCGATATGCCGGATATTCGCGCGCACCCTGAAATTCAAAAATTGGTGCAGACATAACAATCTAAAGGATAAGCATGACAAGAATTTTTTTCAGGACACTTCGCTTGGCATTGATGCCATTCATGCTGCTTTGGGCAGAAATTGGCAAGCCCAAAGGGGTGGTACGTCCAGCTGATGAGCAACAGGCAATAGACTCGGCCTGTAATGGGTTAACCCTTTACCACTTTAGCACCTGCCCGTTTTGCATCAAGGTTCGCCACGAAATGGCAAGACTGTCTTTAACGATACAACTTCGTGATGCACAACATGATCCCAAGCACAGAGCCGACTTGCTGCAGGGGGGTGGAAAAGTTCAGACCCCTTGTTTGCGGATCGAGGATGGTCAAGGCAATGTCCAGTGGATGTATGAGTCCAACGGAATCATCAAATACTTGCAACAGCGGTTTGCCTGAGCGTTTAACAAGATGGACCTCACCAGCTTGCTTGGCTTGTTGTTATTGGTGATGCTTGGCTGGCTATGGCTGCACAGTCTGCAAATCCTGGAGAAGGCCAGAAATGCCGGCAGGCAAGCATGCATCAATGCTGATGTGCAATTTCTTGACGATACAGTCGCCCGTATCGGGACAGCAATTGCACGCGACGAGACTGGACGCAGGGTGTTGCGGCGCACCTATCGTTTCGAATTCAGTGAGACCGGCAACACTCGACTTGAAGGGCAAGTGATCATGCTGGGAGACAAGACCGAGTCAATAACGATGGATCCCTATCAAATATTGTTGTGAAGGGATAATCGAAACTCATCGGAAACTGTGCAGGAAAGCCAATTTTGGCGTTTTCGTTTTACCGCATCTTCTCCACCGCATCCTCCACCCGCTCCACCGCGATGATCTCCATGCCCGCGATCTTCTGTTTGGGTGTGTTGGCTTTGGGAATGATGGCGTGGGTGAAGCCGAGTTTGGCGGCTTCCTTCAGACGTTCTTGGCCGCGCTGTACCGGGCGCACTTCGCCCGCCAATCCCACTTCGCCGAACACTACCATTTTTTCCGGCAGGGGTTTGTTGCGCAAACTGGAAACGATGGCGAGCAGCACGGCGAGGTCGGCGCCCGGTTCGGTGATTTTCACCCCGCCCACGGCGTTGATGAACACATCCTGGTCGAAGCAGGCAATGCCTGCGTGGCGGTGCAGCACGGCAAGCAACATCGCCAGGCGGTTCTGCTCCAAACCCAATGACAGGCGGCGCGGGGTGGGCGAATGCGCTTCGTCGAGCAGCGCTTGTATCTCAACCAGCAAGGGGCGTGTGCCTTCCTGCGTGACCATCACACAGGAGCCGGGGACTTGCGCGCCGTGTTGCGACAGAAACAGCGCCGACGGGTTGCTTACCTCGCGCAGACCTTTCTCGGTCATGGCAAATACGCCCAGCTCATTCACTGCCCCAAAGCGATTCTTGAACGCGCGGATCAAGCGGAAGCTGGAATGGGTATCGCCCTCAAAATACAGCACGGTATCCACGATGTGTTCCAGCACGCGCGGCCCGGCCAGCGCACCTTCCTTGGTGACATGGCCAACGAGGATGATGGTGACGCCGCTGCTTTTCGCCTGCCGGGTGAGTTGCGCTGCGCATTCGCGCACCTGCGCCACCGAGCCGGGGGCGGAGGTGAGCTGTTCGGAATACACGGTCTGGATGGAGTCGATCACCACCACATCCGGCTTTTCGCGGGCGACGGTGGCCTGGATTTTTTCCAGCTGAATCTCCGGCAACAGATGCACTTCACGCGCATCAAGCGCCAGACGATGAGCGCGCAACGCGATCTGCTGTGCCGATTCTTCGCCGCTGACGTAAAGCACTTTTTGCGACTTGGAGAGATGCGCCAATGCCTGCAACAATAAAGTGGATTTGCCGATGCCGGGGTCGCCGCCGATCAACACCACGCCGCCTTCCACCAGCCCGCCACCCAACACGCGGTCAAACTCTGCGATGCCGGTCGGTATGCGCGACACTTCACTTGCTTCCACCTCGACCAGTTGCTGCAGCTTGCCCGATGCCGCCAGCGCGCTGTAGCGATTCTTGCCCGCCGTGGGCAGCGCTTCCGCCACCGATTCCACCAGCGTGTTCCACTCACCGCAATGCGGGCACTGCCCTTGCCACTTGGGTGATTGCCCACCGCACTCGGTGCAGCTATAGATTGTTTTTGCTTTGGCCATGACCACCTCTGAACGTATGCCGCAAGGATAACGTAGTTCTCATCGGGTAGAATAGCGACATGCTCCGCCTCACCGAAATCCGACTCCCCCTGGGCCATCCCGCAGACGATCTCAAGACCGCAATCCTCATGCGGCTGGGCATTGCCGCCTCCGAACTGTTGACGGTTTCCATCTTCCGGCGCGGGCATGATGCGCGCAAGAAGAACGCGATCATGCTGGCCTATACCGTGGATGTTGGCGTCAGGAACGAAGCAGCACTGCTCGCACAAAATATCCAGAAAGTGACGCTCACACCGGACATGAGCTACCGTTTCGTCGCGCAAGCACCACAGAATTTGCAAGAACGTCCCGTGGTGATCGGCAGCGGCCCCTGCGGCCTCTTCGCTGGATTATTGCTGGCGCAGATGGGCTTTCGCCCGATCATGCTGGAGCGCGGCAAGGAAGTGCGCGAGCGCACCAAGGATACCTGGGGTTTGTGGCGCCAAGGCAAGCTCGATCCCGAATCCAATGTGCAGTTCGGCGAGGGCGGCGCGGGCACCTTCTCCGACGGCAAACTCTACAGCCAGATCAAGGACCCGAAGTTCTATGGGCGCAAGGTGCTCACCGAGTTCCTCAAGGCGGGCGCGCCGGAAGAAATCCTGTATGTGAGCCATCCGCATATCGGCACCTTCCGTCTGGTCGGCATGGTGGAAGCAATGCGTCACAGCATGGAAGCGCTGGGGGCGGAGATCCGCTTCCAGAGCCGGGTAGCCGACATCGAGATCGAGAACGGACAAGTGCGCGGCGTGCTGCTGGCGAACGGTGAACGCATCGCGACCCGCCATATCGTGCTCGCCGTCGGCCACAGTGCGCGCGACACCTTCGAGATGCTGCACCGGCGCGGCGTATATATGGAAGCAAAACCTTTCTCCATCGGCTTCCGCATTGAGCATCCGCAAACGGTCATCGACCGCGCGCGTTTAGGTGCCAACGCGGGCAACCCGCAACTTGGCGCGGCGGATTACAAGCTGGTGCATCACGCCAGCAACGGGCGCTCGGTATACAGCTTTTGCATGTGCCCCGGCGGCACCGTGGTAGCGGCGACTTCGGAGGAGGGGCGCGTCGTAACCAACGGCATGAGCCAGTATTCGCGCAACGAGCGCAACGCCAACAGCGGCATCGTGGTCGGCATCACACCGCAGGATTTTCCGGGCGATGTGCTGGCGGGCGTGGAATTTCAACGCAAGTGGGAAGCGCGTGCGTTCGAGCTGGGTGGCAGGAGTTACGCAGCGCCCGCGCAGCGTGTCGGCGATTTTCTCGCCGGGCGTCCTTCGACGACACTCGGCGCGGTGATCCCCTCCTACACCCCCGGCGTGACCCCGACCGACCTTTCCACCGCCCTGCCCGATTACGTCATCGCCGCCATCCGCGAAGCGCTGCCCGCATTCGACAAACAGATCAAAGGCTTTGCGATGGACGATGCGATATTGACCGGCGTGGAGACACGCACCTCGTCACCGGTGCGCGTCAAGCGCGGCGAAGATTATCAGAGCATCAACATCAAAGGACTTTATCCGGCAGGCGAAGGTGCGGGTTATGCGGGCGGCATCCTGTCGGCGGCGGTGGACGGCATCGAAGTGGCTGAAGCGGTGGCGCGGGACATGGTGTAGCCGCAATCAAGCCGTGCGCGAAAAAGAAAGGGCAGCCGCGGCTGCCCTGTCCAACCAGCCTACCGCTGTCGGGTTGAAACCCGACCCACATCAGTCATCCCAGTCGGGATAGTTCGGGATGCGCACGGTGTCCTCGTCATACACGCCCTCCTTCGCCCGCGTGTGGCAGGCATCGCAGTAGCTCAACGATTTCACGTCCTTGTTGCCCTTGACCATTTTCTCGGGGATCTCATGGTGCTTGCGCTTGATGTAACGCACCTCGGTGATGCGCAACGGTGTCTCGTCTTCGGTCGCCACCGCGATCTTGCGCGCACGCTTGTAGTAAGACTTCCCGGCAGCATTCTCCAGCGCAAAGGCACGGATAGCCGCCCGCGTGTCGGTATCCAGTTCGGCATTGTCGCCGAAGTGATCGGCCAGCGCCTTTTCGTGCAGCAGTTTTTCCCACGACTTGCCGGGCAACAGGCCGGACTGGCAGGCGAAGTGACAGAAACCGCACTCCTCTTGATAAGTCTTGTTGCTGACCGGGTTGATTTCCTTCTGGCGCAGGGGACTCGCCAGCCAGTTCCAGAAGTTTTCCTCGGCTTGCGCCGGACTCGCCAAAATGGGCAGCGCGGCCAGCAGCATGCCCAATGCACAACGAATCGCTATGATCTTTTTCATGTCGTTCCTTCTTACCATGTCATTTTGATCAGATTGCGCGTCAAACCCCGGCCTTGAGGCCGAGGAAGGATAGCGCGGATGTCTGCGACATCCCGCATTGAACATTGAACAAAAGAACGAACGTTCTCTTTGTGTTAAAATGCACTCATGA
>Ga0210009_1001469_pt1 | contig 20265 bp, 18 predicted proteins | sample CryGeyCG2114_065_FD_185457 | JGI IMG/M metagenome (GOLD analysis project Ga0210009, IMG submission 185457) | Groundwater microbial communities from aquifer - Crystal Geyser CG12_big_fil_rev_8/21/14_0.65 (SPAdes) (version 2) | ecosystem: Environmental > Aquatic > Deep subsurface > Groundwater ... | reverse complement strand
ACTTGCCTTCAATCCAATTGCGGCGTTTTGATTTTTCCCGGTGCTCCCGCTTCTCTTCAGAACTTAACTCATCCTGCTTTTTGGGCCGTCCCAGTGGCGCACCACCATACAAGGCAATGCCTTTCTTTTTCAGGTATTTGCGATTTTCACGGTTCCAGTAAATCTTATCGGCATCCACAGATTCCGGATAAAATCCAAGGCGCTCTTTATACTTCTCTACAGCAGGCTTCAAATCTGAACTCTCATTGTAGGAAGTTGAAGTGGGTGATTATGCCCTCTACATGAAAAAATTCGCCATCGAGATCAAATACAAAGACGTGCAATATGTCATCGTTCCCATGGCAGGAATCCTGGTGGTGGAGCGAGATGATGGCGATCTGGATTTGACCGGAATGATGAACCAGGACTAACGCGGGATAAATTTTATTGATAAAATCAGTTGAATAAAAAAGACGCTTAAAAAAGCGCCTTTTTCATATCTGCCGAAAATGAAGGCGTAAACCTGATTTTCGAACGATAACAGGAGTTCGGTTACTTAATAAAATCCATGATTGCCTGATTCGCAATTTCCGGACGGTTGGCTTGCACGAAATGTCCGCATTTTGGCACCATGATCAGCGTGCTGTTAGGAATCTCTTTTTTACCAATTTCCGCCACATCTTTGGTCCAACCCGGATGCAGGAACCGATTTGGAATTAATTCGTCATTTTCGCCGAACAGAATCAAAGTTGGTTGTTTGATTTTACCCAGCCTGTCCCAAACAATACCACGTAACATACCTTCCACATTTTTGGAAACGGCATAGCAGTAGTCGTAAAAATCACTGGCGAGGCGCATTTGAATACGATCCGTTATCATATACTCAATACCGGGTGGCGCATCGTAAAAATTGATCCGCAGATTTTTGTCAATGGAGCGAATCGGAGTGTCACGCACCAACTCCGGTGTCATGGCATCCTTCATCCAGGCTGCTTCACCTTCTTCAAATCGCTCGAATCCTGCCGGAGAAATGAGCACCAGATTTTCCACCAATTCCGGACTTTCCAGAGCCAGCGTCATGGCAATTTGTCCGCCCATGGAGTGACCAATGAGCGTCACATGCTCCAATTTCAGCAGGTTAATGAAGTCACGCAAAACCGCAGCATTGAAATCCATGCTGTAATCGTAATGGCCTTTGCTGGATTTGCCATAGCCCGGCAGATCAACAGCGATAACGCGATATTGCCTGGCCAGAACATCAATGTTTTGAGCCCAGGCTCTGGCATAACTACCCAAGCCATGAATCAAAAGCAGTGTTTTGGAGCCTTGCCCCTGGTCAATATAGGCCAGGTTGACATTGGCGATCTGAATCTCATTTACTGGATAACCGTAGTCCAGGTCGGCAAACTCAATTGCGGGCAACCGATAATAATTTGAAGACTTCTCGGCCATGACAGCTCCCGTGGTACACAATATCGCAATCAATAGGATGATGTATTTTATTTTCATGGTGCCCTCCTAGAACATAATCCATTTAAGTAGGACAATGCCAGTCCAGGGGTTAGTGGGTCGTCCGGTAATGCCGCCATTTGTGACGGGCGAATCGTAAAAATCACCCAGACTCAAATGCGCCAGATGGAATTCCAGATTGAGGAAGACACGTGGCGTATAGAAGATGGCGATATTTTTCTCAAATCCCATGTTATGGCCACCATTTTGTGGAGCAACAGGTGAAATGGCGTAGCCCACCGCACTTTGCAGGCGCAGTTTGTGAGGAATCAGGTCATAGGAAATTTTTCCGATACCGGCGATGAGTCCCAAACCCATGTTTTGCAGATCAATTGTGGCGGCATAATACCGATTGACAACATCTCCGTGGGGTAGGAGCAAGTCCAATCCCGTTCCGAAGAAAACAGCCCCGGGACTCGTCCAATTGTTTCCGGTCAACACACCGGAATATTTATTGTCATCCACATTGTTATCGTCGCCACTGACAAAAAATCCGTCCAGTGTGACGTTGTCATTGGGATTTTTTCCGTACTTATAAGCCAACCTCAAATTGGATGCAAAACCACCGATCGAGATATCACGTGGTGAATGCACCGTAATTGGAGACGTGCTTGAATCAGTGGCTGCACCGGAAGTCGAGATGGTTCCAAAGTTATACCAGGCAAATCCACTATAACCGAACCGTCCCTGTTCTAAAAGCGGATCGTGGTCAAAATGGGTACCAAGCCAGCCAATTCTCCCCCGGTAAGTCTCCTGATCAGCCAAATTCATTTTAAAAACACCGTTATAGCCAGCCAGCCCGGAGTTTAAGCCTTGATTGTAAATCGAAACGCCGCCTTCACCCGAGCTTTGCTGAGAACTTCCATCATCCACCAGATAATACGCTGACATTCCTGCGGTCGTCTTAATGCTCAGATCCTGAACCATGTCCAGCTCATAGAGGATGACATCGTCGTTCTGATTCACATTGTTCTCGTAGAGTTGATAAGCGCCCCACTTCAAACGGCGGTACGTCGTGGGTGCATAATGGAATTCAACCCCCGTAGCATCCGAGCCCCAGAGCGCAAGGCGGTAACCCGTGTTAAGAAGGACATCCGTACCCGTGTACATGGGGACGTTGTTGTTGTCATAAAGTCTGAGTAGCCCCGCATTCACGTACCACTGTTTGTTTGGATGAAATTCGACGAATAGGTTTTGGGTCTGCATATTCACGAAATCAGCTCCAAATCCCCCGCCAAAATTTCCTCCGGCACCATAATTGGCATCGCCCCAGGTCCAGTCAATTTCAAATGACATGCGCATGCGCAGCCATCCATCAAACAATCGTGGTGAATAGGACATCATGCCTAAAATTCGCTGCTCGGTGAAATTGCTGTTTCCGCTGCCCATGGTGAAGGTCGAGTTTCCCCCGAAGAGCCGCCCAACAACCTGGCCTTTAAAAAATTCATTTTTGGGTGCCACATTGATCATTTCGTGACGCACCAAATAGTAACCGATGAAGGTCAATTCTTTTTTATCCCGGATCGTATTCCGGTACTCGTGAAAGACAGGCAGAGGCAGTGATTGAGCGATCAGGCTCGCAACCCACCCGGTAATCAGTAAAAAAGACAGCATTCGCCGCATGTTGTTTCCTCCCTCAACAAAAAATCTTCGGGACAGAGATTAAACCCTGCCCCGAAGATTGAGATGTCAGTTCTGGCGGATATACTTCTGGATATTTGCCACACCCAGTGTAGCATCCGCACCAAAACCATTGGCCGGTGTCGGGACGGTTGCCCCAATATCCGGAACGGTCTGGACAGCTTCCAGCCACAGGCTGTCAGCATCAACCTTCACGATACCTTCCTGGCTGAAGGTCGTGTAGATAATGGATATCGCGTCAATTTCAGACCCGGTAGACTCGGTGATGGCGTAGGTTCCGCTCAATGCGCTCCAGCCAGATGTTGTTGAATGTTGTCTCAACGCCACACTCTGGTCGTCACCCAGTGTTACTTCCACACTGTCTAAATTAAAATAATAGGCAAGCAGCGGTGCTACGTTAGTACCTGTACTTAGCCAAGTACCTACCCATGGATCACTCGTGTTGTTGTTATTGTTGGTACTGGAATCATCGCTACACGCGACAACCAGTATCAGGGCCAAAACCGCGACCAATAACAGTGTTAATTTCTTCATTGAACTCCTCCTTGTTTTGAGCTTTGATGAAACGCCATTAACTTTTTTCGATTGATTTTTCCGGCCTCGTTCAGAGGCAGTCTATCCAAAAGCGCCATGGCTTTGGGAATCTTGTATTTTGCCAGTTTCTCCCGGCAGAATTCCTGTAATGTCGCCAAATCCATATCTATCCCGGACACAACGAAGACCTTGCCCACTTCGCCCCATTTTTGATCTGGAATTCCGATGACGGCAACTTCGTCAATATCCGGATGTTGAATGAGAATAGCTTCAATTTCTGCCGGATAAACATTTTCACCACCGCTGATGAACATGTTTTTCTTCCGATCTACGACATAGAAATAGCCGTCCGCATCCTTTCGGACCATATCTCCAGTATGAAACCATCCATCCGTAATGGCAGCGCTGGTTTCGCCTGGTTTGCGCCAATATCCGGGTGTCACAACCGGGGATCGCAGCCACAACTCACCGACTTCTTCCGGCCCACATTCCACAATGGGCGATTTCATTACCTTGGCATCGATGTAAAAATTTGGGAAACCAATACTACCCTGCTTCCGAATCGCATCGGCCTGGTTGAGCGAAAAACAGTTCGGGCCGACTTCCGTTAATCCGTAACCCTGACGAATGGGTACACCACGCGCGTGCCAGGTTTCGATTAATGGAATGGGCATGGGTGCACCACCCACAATGGCGTAACGCAGACCGGAAAGATCTGTCTTTGCGAATCGCGGAGAATCCGCCATCATTTTCAACATCGTCGGAACACCGAACAGGATGGTCGCTTTTTCTTTTTCGATGAGTTCCAGAATCAAAGCCGGATCGAATTTTTCCAAAATAGTGTGTGAAGCGCCGGTGTGGAGAAATGGTGTGAAAAGCACATTCCAGCCACCGGTATGAAACAAGGGTGAGTATGCTTGCGTGTGGTCTGCTGAATTCAGATCAAGGCGCAGATTCGTGTTGATGGAATTCCAGAACAACATCTTATGGCTGATCATGGCACCTTTAGGTAAGCCGGTGGTACCGGATGTGTAGAGAATCATCACAAGGTCATTTTCAGATAACTCAGGATCAGGTAGCGATTCTGAAAATGGTACATCAAATGCCGTAAGGAATGGTGTCAGCGTATCAATGGAAATTTTAGCGCAGCCCTCCGGCAAATTCGTCAGCTTGTCCAGATTGGTTACGTATTCTGTTTCGAAGACGATGAGTTTGGGTTCTGCGTCGGCCATCAACATATCAAGCTCGGCTGATGTCAGTCGGAAGTTCAAAGGGACAGTGATCACACCCAACTTCAGCGCTGCAAAATAAAGGAGGAAAAACTCCATCCGATTCTGGGAATAGATGGCCAACCGATCGCCTTTTTGCAGATCGTGCTGGTTTGTCAGGTGGAACGCCAGGTACTCAGCGGCTGTATTAAACTGACCGTAAGTCCACTTCGAAGCTGAAGCGTGGTCGCGGAGAAATAGTTTATCGGGCGTGTAACAAGCCCATTTCGCCAGCCAATCGAGTGCGTGCAGGTTATTATGGTTAGACATTCACCCGTTTCCTGTCGAAAATCACAATTGCGCTGCCCACCAAAACTGATGCGATAATGGCTACCGCTGCCGCGACACCGGGATTCTCACCGGTTGCGATTGTGAAGGGCACGCCGAGCTTACCGTAATACATGCTGAAATGAACCCCGATCGCCGTGACGGATGCCGCGATGGCTGCCTGAGTGGGAGTCTTGGGATTGAACATGCCGAACAGCAACGGGAAAAATGCTGCCGCAAAAAAGGCATAAACACCATTCTGGGCAAAAATGGCTACTGACAATTTGGGATGTACCAACTGCTGGTAACTCAAAAGGATAGAGATAATCGCCAAAACAGCGATGACGGCTCGATTGATCAAAACCATTTGGCGATCATTATTGACCAGCTCTGATTTTGCACGAATTAAGATCGGCTTAATGATGTCCGATGTAACAATCGTCGAAACACTCTGGATCAGACCTTCCAGCGTACTTAATCCGGCCGCAATGAGTCCCAAGACCACAATCAGTCCGACAAAGACCGGAAATTCCTGCACCACATACGCCGAAATAATTCCATCCATTTTTAACGGTACACCATTGAGCATTAAATCAGGAAACGCGAGACGGGCGTATAATCCGGTGAACACCACGAGGAAAAAGATGATCTCTACGACTACGGCTACCACCAGAAACCGATTCACATCCTTGTCCGTTTTCAAGAACAAACTTTTGGTGATGATGTGTGGCTGGCAAACAATGGCAACGCCCACGACAATCTGAGCAATGCCGATCTCAAACCAGTCCCGAAACAGAAAGCTGGTTTTGTTGGTCATTGTTGCCAGGTTGGGGTCAATATTGCGTAATTCGTTCAGAAAGCCATGTACACCATGGCTGAAATGTTCGTACCCGGAACCGAGTAGAATGATGGCCACCAACAACATGATTGAGCCTTGAATGGTGTTTGTGTAAACCATCGAGTTGGCTCCACCGAACATCATATAGCCGAAAATGAATACGATGATGCCAATCAGCGCCGCCAGTTCAGAAATATTCAGCGTTTTGGAAAGCACTTTTGTCAAGCCGACTGCAATCAGCACAATGAAGGTGATGAGGAGCAGTGACAAAATGCCGAAAAAGAACTGAAAGCCCTTGGATTGGTAGCGCGTCCCCATCCATTGCGGAATAGTGAATACTTTCACGGTTTGACCGTAGCGTCGGAAGCCTTTGCTTAGAATGACCAGAGAAACCATCGCAGCAGCGGGCAGGACGATGGCATAGGAGATCACGCCTGAAATTCCATACAGGGCAATGAAGCCAGGATTGATAATAAAGGTCGCGGCACTGGTCATGGAAGCTGCCAGGGAAAGACCGACAGCGACGGGAGAAAAAACGAACGATCCCAGGGCATAATCCTGCATGTTTTTGGTGTTTTTAGCACCACGAATGACGAGGATCAGAATCGCGGCCATCAGAGCGAGAACCATGATCCAGCCGTAAATCACCAATTGTTGGGAAGCAACATTCATCGAAGATCCTCCTACCAGAGAAATGCGGCACAAGCGAAGGCCAATCCACCACCGGAACCCATAAAAACGGTGAGATCACCGGTCTTCAACTTGCCTTGCTGATTGGCCTCATGCAGCGCCATGGGAATACACGCGGACCCCGTGTAAGCGTAACGATCCATTACGGTGTGCGTCTTTTCCAGAGACAATCCAAGGGCAGCCATGGTTTCACGAATACTGTTAATATTGATTTGGGTGAAAAATGCCATGTCAATATTGGAAACTTGATACCCGGCAGCGCCGATGGTTTCACGCACCATTCGCTCCCAGGTCAAAGGATTAATCTCTTTCGGGAATTTTCGCACAAAACGCAATTGGTGGTCACCGGCATACAAAACTTTCGTGCTGACAGGTTGATGCGTGCCACCCGCATAAATTCCCATCCAGCCGTGATATTTGCCCTCGGTGTGCAATTTTCCTGTAAGAAATCCGGGATGCTGAGTATCAGCTCGCAGTAAAACACCTGCGGCACCATCAGCGAAAAGGGTCACCGTTTTTTTGTCAGCCAAATCCAGATATTTGGACATGGCGTAAGCACCGATCACCAACACATTCTGGTACTGTGCATCAGCCGCGATGTATTTTGCGCCCATGTCGAGCGCTGTGACGAATCCGGCGCAGGCCGTATTAATGTCAAATGTTCCGGCTTTCACCAGGCCCAAACGGTGTTGCACAACTGACGCTGTTGAAGGTGAGATATATTCTGGTGTATCGGTGGAAATGATCAGCAAATCAATGTCGGAGGGCCTGACACCAGCATTTTTGAGAATGTCTTTGGCGGCAGCGGTTGCCAAGTCGGCAGTGCTTTCATTTTCACCAAGCCACCGTCGCTCCCGGATGGTGAGATTTTCTTCGAGCCAGGTGCTGACATTTTCACCCAGGATTTCATCAAACCAACTATTGGGAATGACCCTCTGGGGAACAGCCATGCCGGTGGCAACAATTCGTGCGTAATGATTCATAAAAATATTTTCAATCAGGAGATAAGTCCACCGTCCACTGAGAGGACAGCGCCGTTAATAAATTTTGCTTCGTCTGAGGCCAGAAATGTATAAGCTGCTGCGATGTCTTCCGGCTCACCCAGTTTTTGCAGGGGCGCTTTTTCTTTCATCATGGTGATGACCTTTTCCGGCATTTGTTTCACCATTTCAGTGGCGATAAATCCCGGTGCAACCGCGTTCACACGAATGCCTTTGCGACCCAGCTCCCGCGCCCAGACTTTGGTCATGCCAATGACACCAGCCTTGGTTGCGACATAATTTGTCTGGCCGAAATTGCCGTAAAGTCCGACCACAGAACTGGCATTCAAAATGACACCGTTGCCCTGCTCTACCATGACTTTTGCAGCGGCCTGTCCGCAGAGATACACACCTTTTAGGTTGATATCAATGACCTGATCAAAAGCGCGTTCTTCCATCTTCAACAAGGTCGCGTCCCGGGTAATTCCGGCATTATTTACCAAAATATCCAAAGAGCCGAATTTCTCACAAACGGTCTGGGTGGCGGATTGAACCTGTTCCGCCTGTGTGACATCTACTTGACGAAACTCGACCTGATCGTCTGAAAGACCAAGTTCGCCGAGGCATTGCTTGCCAGCTTCAGGGTTGACATCCCAAAACGAAACCCGGGCGCCTTCCGTGAGAAACATTTTAACCGTGGCTTTGCCAATACCGGCTGCTCCGCCGGTTACAATTGCCACTTTTCCCTTTAATCGGTCCATAATCTCCCTCGGCCTATCGTTTGTTTGAAATTTTTCAAACGCTCAGGACAAAAAAACTGGGCGTCAACGACTTCTCAGCTGCCACTCCGTGATGAATTGCGTCAGATATTCCTGCATGGACACATTGAATGCCGCCATCTGATTCATTCGATTGCGAAAATGCTCCAATTGACCATTGCCAGTACTTTCCTCGGCCAATTTTTTGAATTGTTCCGCCAGCAACAGATTATGCTTGAACATCTGGGCTTGATTGATGAATGCCTGGAGAAATATCTCGTCTTCGGCAGAATAATAATCTTTGCGGTCACCCGGGACCCAAATCCGCTTGATCAGTTTATGATCACGAAGCCGTTTAAGGATTTGACTTACGGGACCTTTGCTGACCTGAAGTTGTGCTGTGATTTCGTCGAGACTCAGTGCTTCCGGTTGAAAGATAAGTAAACCAACAATGCGTCCCATGAGTTTGGGTAACCCAAAGGTGATATAGGCCTCGCCAAAAGCCTGGATAAATTCTTGTTTTATCTCAGATGTTTCCATTGTTGTGATCGTTTGATATGTTTCAAATATAGGGCGGTGCTAAAGCTTCAGGCAAGCATTTTTTAAACTTGTGAGCGCGATGATTTTAAATATGGTGGCAGAAATACCGCGGAACGCTTGTGAAAGAGAGGATTAGCCCGTCTGAATCTTGGACATCAACCATTCGAAAAGCCGCAATCCCGACAAATCATTCTTCTGCTCAAATTCCGGGTGCCACTGAACGCCCAAAACCGGCAGTGTGGCATCATCGGGCTCAATCGCCTCTACCACATTATCTGTGGTCCAGCCACTCACATGCAGCCCATGCCCGACTGCCTTGAGACTCTGATGATGGGCACTGTTGGTCTCGGTGCAACAGGTTGCCGTGAGCTTGTGCAGCAAGGAACCTTTCTCAAATTCCACCTCATGCCGGGCGTTATACCAATCGTTAATCCGATGGGTCAGAGGATTCGAAATCTGCGTGGGAATGTCCTGATACAGTGAACCACCATATAGAATATTCAACTCCTGCATTCCCAGGCAGATGGCCAGCGTGGGAATTCGTTTCGCCAGCGACCGTTCCAGCAATCCAAAATCATTCTCTGCCCGTCGCGGGTCCTGAATCGTTACCCCCAGCATGGCATCAATGGGTTCAGCGCCATATTGCCGGGGATCCACATCATACCCGCCCACCATGACAAAACCATCGGCGAACGCCAGCAATTGGTCTAAATGCGACTTGTCCGTCTGGGGTGGGATGATGAATGGAATTCCACCGGCCCGCTGAATCATATCAGTGTAACTCGATGCAACCACACTGCGCGTCAAGGTCTGGATCGGATAAAAACTCACATTGACTGCGATCAACGGTTTACGCATAAATCGAAATTCCCCGATTTAAATCTCACCATGAACCAATTTACCATCGCTGAAAACAGCCGTAATCAGGTCAGTCGTTTTCAAATCCACCTCAGCCAGGTTCAGGAATTCTCGTTTCAGCACCACCATGTCTGCCAGCATTCCCGGTGAAAGATGACCTTTGTAATGGTCCGAAAATTCAGCAAACGCGGCCCCTTCCGTGTAGGCGTGTAACGCCGTTCCCAGATCCAGGCGCTCTTCCGGAATCCAATTATTCCGCAGGATTGCTGCCTGCATTCCCAAAATCGCATTCATTGGCGCCACCGGCCAATCCGAACCCATGGCCAGGCGACCACCACTTTTATGTATACTGCGGTATGGAAATGCCTGACTCGTTCGATCGCCCAATATGGCTCCTGCCCACCGGGAATCATCCACGCAATGATAGGGCTGAACACTGGCGATAACGCGTTGGTCACCAAACCGGGACTGATCGTCCGGATGAATGTGTTGCGCATGTTCGATCCGGTACCGTCGATCGCGCTTGCCGCGTGATTCATACAATTCCGCAAACAGGTCCAGCACCAGCCGGTTGGCCTTGTCACCGATGGCATGAATGGCCACCTGAATATTATGCGCGTCGGCATCCCACAAAATTTCCCGAACTTTGGTCAGGTCTTCGAAATCGCGATCGATCAAACCACAGTTGCCGGGCTCGTTGTTGAAATCGTCAAACATGAGTGCCGTAGAAGAACCCAGACTGCCGTCGGAAAAACCTTTCAACCCACCGACCTGGAACCATTCATCCTGATAAATGCCTTTTTCCAATTCCCGCTTCAAATCCGGCCAGCGCAAAAAAGGTGTGTAAACTCGAATCCGAACCCGCAATTCGCCAGCTTTCGCCAAACCTTCGTACCAGCGCAGACGGTCAAAATCAACACTCATGTCATTAATGGATGTGATTCCCTGTTTTAATGCTTCATCCATGGCGGCGTTTAAATATTGGCGTTTGTGCTCCTCGCTTTCCGGAGGCTGTAACCGATACACGAGATTCATGGCGGCATCTTTTAACAATCCCGTGGGATTACCGTGCTTGTCTTTTACGATCACACCGCCTGGAACATCCGGTGTCCCGGCGGTAATGCCAGCCAATTGAAGCGCTTTGGAGTTAGCAACGGCTGAATGGCCGTCATGACGATTCACGAAGACGATGTGATCCGGTGCGGCCTGGTCCAGCCATTCCTTACTTGGCATCGCTTTGTCCGGGAATTGCTGCTGATCCCAATGACCACCGGTTATCCACCGATCAATGGGCGTCGTTCGGGCAGCATCGGCCAGAATTTGGATGAATTCCGATTTGCTGAATGCCGCGCGCAGATCCACGGAAAGCAACTGTTGGCCACCTTCCGGAAAATGGGTATGAACATCCATGAACCCGGGTGTCAAAACGGCGCCATCAAGATCAATAATCTGTGTGGCCTGGGCGCGATACATGGAAAGATCGGTCCCGACCGCGACAATTTTTTTACCCCTGAGTCCCAGTTGACTGGCAGTGGGATTGCGGAAATTTTGGGTGAGAATGTGGCCGTTTATAAAAAGTGTTTCGACACTTGGCAAGATCGCTGTCCTTTCTGAATTTCCTGAGTCAGGTCGGGTTGAAATTTCAGAGCGTGAATGTCATGTGGTGGCGGAATCGAGAATCAGCCCAACTGCCGTTTATCTGCGCTCCAGTTTCCGATCATCTGCTGTGCGGCCGGGTGGATGGACACATCAAACCGATGTGGCACGGGCAAAACGCGCTCGCCGTCCGTGTGTACCGGAATCGCGACATCACTTTCGATCAGGATTTTGTTGGTTTTGTACTGTTCGATTTCAGGCAGGTCGGTAATCGTACCATCATACAGCTTCAGGAAATTGGAGATGATCCGCATTTTGCCAATATTTTTAACGACGCACAGGTCAAAGACACCGTCATCAAGTTGCGCTTTGGGTGTCAACTGAAGACCGCCGCCCACATTCCAGCCGTTGCCGATGCTCAACAAAAACATATCCTCATCCAGCACCATATCGTTGAATTCAATGTGCATGGGAATGCGTTTGTAGCTGAAAAATGTGAACCCGATGGCGATGATATATTTGGGCGCACCCTTTAGAAAAGAGAGCTTCTGGCCAATGTCATTCGCCCGACCTTCAAAACCGATACCCATCACATTGATAAACCGCCGACCATTTACTTCCCCAACATCCAGGGTTTTGACATCGTGTGCCAATAGAATGTCGATGGCCGTGGTTACGGAATCCACCGGAATGCTACAACTCCGGGCGAAGTCATTGCCTGTCCCGATCGGGATGATTCCCAGGGGCATATCCAGCTCGGGCATTCCGTTGAGAATTTCGTTAATCGTACCATCCCCACCCACAGAGACGACGACATCAAAATCGCGACCGATTTCCTGTACCAATTGCGTCGCGTGACCCGGTTCGTCTGTAAAATGAAATTCGAATTTCGCGCCGCGTTTCCGCAGCAGGTGGTCAATCTCAGGCAGCGCCTGCATGGTACGGCGTGAGCCGGCTTCAGGATTGACAATCAGGAGATAGCGATGATTTGGATTCATTTTTCCTCTTTTCCCGTGTTGCACTAAACGGGCTTGCTCCTGGGTGTTGTTTGTGGATTCACCCATGATAACGATCTGATTGGCAAGCCGGATTCGGGGAAGTTTAATCCTGCTTGATTAGGATTCAAATTGTTTAATCATGTATGGCGCGGGTTGGTTCTTATCAAATCCAGGACACCGTTAATGAAGGTAAGGGGATGAATCGGATTCCCGGGAACATATAGATCAATTTTGTACTGGTTGAGAAAATGTCGGTTTAAAGCGGGACTACCCGAAAAAATCCCTCCGCTAATGGCATCTGTTCCGGCTAAGATGATAATTTTAGGTTCGGGGATGGCATCATAGCAGATCTGTAAGGGCAAAGCCATGTTCTCCGAAAGTGGACCCGTTATAACGATACCGTCGGCATGGCGTGGTGAAGCAACGAACTCAATTCCAAAGCGCCCCATGTCAAAGTTCACATTACCGCAGGCATTAAGCTCCATTTCACAGCTGTTATCGCCCCCGGCGGACACCTGTCTCAGCTTCAATGAGCCACTGAAATATTTTGAAATTTCACTTCGGATTAAACTTGCATCCAATAAAACGGGTTGGTTTGTCCCTTCGGTCACAATCAATCTTTCAAGTGAGTTGGTGGCTAGTTTATAATCTTTCGTAAAGGTGATTTTATTCGGAAATGCGAAGGCGCATTCACCACAGAAAGTACACTTCCCCAAATCAATTGAGATCGGTGAGGAGCCTATCGCCCCGGTGGGACACAGTTTTACCAACGCTGCAGTATCAATTTTTTCATTAGTAATAACGGGTCTACCCCTGAAAATGCCAGGGAGTTCAGCTGTTGCCACATTGGGGATTGATTGTCGGCCGTGATGAAAAAGGATTTTTAGCGTGTTAAACATAAAATTCCGCTGGACGATATTTTGAGTTTTCGCGAGTAGTTATCCCCCAAAGCCAGGTGCTTCTGATCTGTTCGGTGTAAAGAGAAACACCGGTGCAATAATAATGAACACCAGTTATTTCGCTTGATTTCAAAGGCCACCACTCTCCTGGTGAGATAGAAAGACAGGATCGTATTGATAGCAAGCGCAAGATGCAACATTTCATGTAAACCATAATCATTGTCATAAGTCATGCCCGGAATAACTGAGGTTAAAACTCTTGTTACAGACGGGGAAATCGGAGATCTCATTGTTTCGCACGGCCAAGGCCAGCGCAACCCAATTGTGTATGGAGGGGTCTTTTATTTTGTAGTGACGCAACGCGCCTTGTTGGTCGGTAATGGCACAATGGCAGATCTCACCACGCCAACCTTCGGTAAGAGAAATGACAATTGAATTAGCCGCAGGGGACCCTAATTCTTTTTTCTCACGGCTTTCCGCTGGCAAATGCATCAATAAATCCCGGATATAACCGATGGATTGAATAATCTCCGCTTTCCTGACCTGCACCCGTGAATACACATCGCCATGATGTTTGATTACTGGCTGGTGACCCAGATTGATGTACTTGTCGTGAGGGTGTGTTTTGCGAATATCCCGCTCGGATCCACTGGCCCGCGCTGCCATTCCCACTGCCCCGATTGAACCTGCCTGCTCCCACGAAACAACGCCCGTTTTTTCAAGTCGGGACAGTACCGACGGTTGACGGAATGTTTTTTGGCAAATTTCATTAAAATCAGGTTTATACTGGTCCAGCATATTTTTCAGAGCGATACCCAGCTCTTTATCAAAAGGAAAGTGATTATTCCCAGCCCGGATTAATCCCTTTGCCAGTCGGTTCCCGCACCATTGCTGAAAAAAATTGATTATGGGAGTCCTCAACCGGCCAAAAACTGCATTACCCAGTTGATACCCAATATCGGTGCAGATTGCGCTCAGATCACCCGTATGAACGGCGATCCTTTCTAATTCCAGCGCCAAAGTACGCGTGAATCGCAGCTCATCATCGGCCTGAAAACCGCACAGCGCTTCCCACAAATTCACAAAAGCGGTCGTATGTCCGGCAACGGTATCCCCGGCAATGGATTCAGCCAGCGTGGTGCGCTGCAAGAGAGTTTTTTTCTCTAAAAACAACCTTTCGATACCCCGGTGTTGAAACCCTAACTGAATCTCCAGGTGAAGAATCTGTTCGCCATTGCAAATAAACCGAAAATGCCCCGGTTCAATAATACCTGCATGAATGGGGCCGACACCCACTTCGTGCAATTCGACACTATCACTTTGATAAAACGGGTAATATTCAATGCAGGAATCTTTGTCTGCCCGATCAAAAGCGAATCGGACCGGCTTAAGCCAGGGATGGTCACTGAAATTGATTCCGAAATTCTCGTGCAACTCCCGCTCAAAAACCTGAAAAGCCAAATGGTGTTTGGAAAAAGAGGGCAGGATTTCTGTGCGATTAATCTCAGCGCATGAAAGATAAATATTGTGCTCATTATCGTTGGCAATACCACAAATCAATTTGATTTTGCCGTCTTCAGGAACTCCAAAATAAGTGACACAATGGTTGGCCGAATCATCTAAAAGCGCCGTGTTGTGTTCAAGGAACCGCTCATAATCCGACCGGGGAATGGAAGTTAAGGAGAGGCGCTCGTTATTTTTTACTGCGATGTGATTCATGCTAAAAGGGTAAATTCTTAATGGCTTCGTTAATGAGTGCCACCATTTGCGATGGTGGGTTAAACCCAAGATAAATAACCAACCCCAGAAGAACATATTGGGAAATGGATTGAACCGGGTCCCCTTGGTCCAGTCTGGATTCATCCAAATCTTCCGGAGTGGAAAAAACCAATCGAAAGAAATTTCTTCCTAAAGCCCAAATCGTAAACGAAAGGAGGATTAAAACGATGATCAGCAATATGTAATACTGGTGTTCAAACAATGCCCGGAACATCATGAACTCGCTGAAAAACATACCTGAGGGGGGAATGCCTGTGATGCTGATAAAACTGAGTAATATGACGACGGCGCCGGGGAGGTAATATTTGAAATAATTACCCGTATTTTTGATTAGGTAACTTTTATAGATGTGGTGCACCTGTTGAATCTGGTAAAACATGCTCGCCTTGGTAAATGAATGAAAAATTAAGTGCAGAAACACAGCGTAATACCCGATTCCGCCCACTCCCAGCCCGATGGCCACCAGCCCCATATTTTCAAGGCTCGAATAGGCAAACATGCGCTTAAAATGGTGGACTTGCATTAGGTACACCACAGCGACAAAGACGGACAGGGTGCCGGCTAAAATTAAAACATGGTTTGCCCAGATAAGAATGGAGGTCGATGCGATGATAGAGTACATCCGGAAAATGGCGACAAAGCCCACGTTCATAAGGGTCGTGGAGATAAAAGCGCTGATTGGCGGTGGAGCCACCGTATGGGCGTCAACACACACGGTGTGCATGGGAAATAATCCCATCTTCGCACTGTAACCAACCAATATCAACAAAAATGAAAGCTTCAGCCAGGAAGGATTAAAGGTTGCCGCATGGTTAACCAAGGATCGGTAGGAAAGATCAATGGTTCCGGAGGCCTGGGCTGAGATGCTCAGAAAGAGAATGCCTGTAAAAGCCAGGGTTAATGCCACCGAGCAGACAAACAGATATTTCCAGGTCGCCTCGACCGCATCTTCTTTCCGCTCGTGGTAAATTAATATTGCGGCAGAAAAGGTGGTGAGTTCAATAAAAATCCAGGTAACAGCAATATGGCTGGATAAAAAAGCTCCCGTCTGAGCCATAATTAAAATGCAAAGCGCAGCATAATAAATGGCCTGAGCATGCTGCGGAGTTGCATGTCTCTGGTGGTGGTGCTGTAGATAATAGATACTGTGAAAAGAAGAGGTTGTAGCCAGAATACTTAAAACGATAAGCATAATTATCGCTGTCGCATCCGCAGTGAAGTACCCCAACTCCTCTGAATGTAGGTGGAAACACATATACAGCGTCAGGCTCCACTGCAAACCATTAAACAAAACGAGTAGAATTTTGTGCTGGAGTACTTTTCTTGTCAGCAACAGGCTTGCAATGATGGCAACAGCAATGATGAAGTAATAACCGAGCATCTTTAGTCTTTCATCTGGCTTATCGCCTGAGTGTCCGAGTTATTGAAAACATCACCGATTTTGTTGATAAAAATGCCCATGACCAGAACGCTAACAAAAATGTCTATCAGGATTCCCGTGTTGACCATCATTGGCATTTCATTTCCCACGGCCAGCGACAGGATAAACACGCCATTTTCCAGTACCACATAACCCATGATATGGGTGAGAAGTTTCCCTCTTGAGATAATGACATAAAGACCTAAAAACAATGTGGACAAAGCCACGACGAAAAACAAAGTATCATAACCCAATCCCTGGATTTGCTGGACCAAAATAAATGAACCGATAATTGCGGCGGTGATGATTAGAAGCGATATGAAGTAGGATACAAACGGCTCAGTTTCCCGGGTAATTTTATTTTTTCTGATGATGTAATTTATAAATAACGGTAGTGCGATGGTTTTGAAAACCAGTGTTTCCAGAAGAATAAATACCAGATTGAGAATAGTCACATTTACCAGCTGTATAAATGCCAGGAGGAAAAGCAGGAAGCCCTGAACTGCCAGCATTTTTGCGAATCCTCGTAAGCGGTTGGAAATGGCGATATACAACAACGTTACGGTAAACAGGACTAAGATGATTTCTTTCAATTTATTTTACTCAATTCAGCTCGATCTACCGGTGATGAAGAGGACAAACAGAAACACGACCAGGGCATATGAAGTGATAGTGAAAATAAATTGAGGATTTCTCCCCATTCTAAAGCGTGCCACAAATGATTCTACTGTCCCAATGGCAATAGCAAATATGGCCTCAACAGCTAAGAATAAAGGGATGCTGATAAAAAGTGGAAATGTGTTGATGAATAAATTCGCCGCGAGAGCGCCAAACAGGGCAAATTTCAAGTTGGTCGTAAACAGAATCAATCCCAGATCAAAACCACTATTGTCCAGAATCATCACTTCATGAACCATGGTCAACTCCAAATGCGTACGCGGATCATCCACCGGCATGCGACTGTTTTCGATCATAGCGAGGATCAGCAAAATCATGGCAGCCAACAGACCCATGGCAATGGAAAAAGATGAACTGAAATGCAATGAGGCAAAAATATCGCGGAAGGAGAGTTGCCCGGTGAAGAGGGCAAGTGAACCCATAATGGTAAAAAATGCCGGTTCCGCCAGCATTGAAAAATGCGCTTCACGACTGGCGCCCATGCCTTCAAAACTACTGCCGGTGTCCATTGCCGCGACGATCATAAAAAACTTACCCAACGCCAAGGCATAAGCGAAAAACACAAAATCACCCGGAAAAGAAATCAGACCCGGTATTCCGCCGAAAGGCACACAAAGCACGGCGGTCAGTACCGAGGCAAAATAAATCCCCGGCGCGATGCGAAAAATTATCGTTGATGTGTCGCTGAAAACGGCACCTTTCCGCAACTGTCGCCAAATATCTTTTATCGGCTGCAACAACCCCGGCCCCTGCCGTCCCGATAAAAGACTCTTCGTCCGGAATACAAGACCGTGAAAAAACAGCGTTACAACCAGGATAAGAATTAGACTGGTCATATTTTATAACAACTTAAGCCAGGTTAGTAAGGCCACGGTTAACATAAAAACGATTCCATAAAGAATGTAGTTTTGAATTTTTCCGTTTTGCAGAAAATGGAAGCTCGCAAATAATCGCTTCGTCCACACCAACGGTTGATCAATTAGATTGGTTTCCAGTATATCTCCAATGTGAGTTTCATAATGCATGATCTTTTGTGGAAAGACCTCCTTTATTTCAACCTTGGTTCGCTGGACTAAAAGCACTGACTCGGCAAGTTTCCGATACATCCGGACAAATGAATTGGCCGTGTATTGCATCTTTGCCGCATCTCCCACATAACCACACCCCCAGGTGGGTGACACTGATTGTAGCCTTGGGGATGTTATAAAATGCCTTATAAGTAACACCCCGCCACTCATTGCGATCAAGCCAGTCACGGACCAGCTCACATGCTGCAAAGTTCCCAGCAGGGTACTGCCTGAAGTGAAGGCGGTGAAGGAAAACTGGGGGACGAACAGTGCAACCGGTTGGCTCAATAACCGCACAAAGGCAGAAGGGAATAATCCAATACTGAGAATAAAAACCCCGATGACATACAACGGCAGCAAATTTCCAAAGGTTTCGCCGGTGTTGTCGGACGATAACGGTTGTCGTTCTTTGCCCAGAAAAACCACACCAAAAGCCTTAGTGAAGCCGAGTAAAGCCAGACCGCCAATCAGGACCAAGCTAAGTATCGCGAGCATCAAAAGTACCGAGGCCACCGGAGAGGCATGTAGGATGCCCTGATACAAACCACTGTAGAGCAAAAACTCTGAAATGAAACCATTAAACGGCGGGAATCCGCAGATTGCAAGCGCGCCCAGTAAAAATAGCGAGGCGGTTTGCGGGATTTTTTTAAAAAGCCCACCCAGCGACTCCATCTTCAGCGAATGGGTGGCGTGATACACGGTACCTGCCGTATAAAAAAGTAGCGATTTAAATAGTGCATGGTTTAATGTGTGCAGTAATGCACTCAGAAAACCGGCTGAAGCAAGCATGACATTATCCATCCCCAGACCAATAAGTCCTAATCCGATTCCCATGCCGATAATGCCAATATTTTCGATGCTTGAGTAGGCCAGCAGCTTCTTGAGGTTATGCTGGATAATGGCGAGCATTATTCCATAAATCCCGGAAGCAGCCGCCACCCCCAGCAGTGCCCAGCCAATCCGAAGATAATTTTGATTTTCGGTAAGCGGGAAGAGCAGAATCATCCGGAGAATTCCATAAATCCCAAGTTTGATCATTACACCGGACATCATCCCGGAAATGTGTGCCGGTGCTGCCGGATGAGCCTGGGGCAGCCATGTGTTAAGTGGTAAAATTCCAATATTTAGCCCCGCTTTTAGTGCGAAACCCACAAAGAAACAGGCAAATATTGGCAACACTGCCGCAGGATTTAGCTGACCTGCAGCTGCAAAATCAAACGAACCAGTATGAGTAAACAACCCAATAACACCCAGCGTAAGCAACACGACACTCACGTGCATTTGGATGAGATAATTGACACCCGCCCGGAGCGTTTCAGGTTTGTAATGTTCGAATATGACGAGCAGCATGGATGACAGTGACATGATCTCCCAGGCGACTAAAAACGCAAGCCCGTTTTGAATCACACATACGGCCAGCATGGACAAATGAAAAATGATGAACAATATCCAGTGGAACGACAGGTTTGCTTTCTGCTCACGGTAGGTTCGCATATAATTCGCACCATAAAGACCACCGGTGAACAGCGTGAAATTGATGATGAGGATGAAAAAGGCCGACAGGGCATCGATACGCAATGGGATGTCACCAAAAAGTGTAGTGTCGGCAATGACCATCTCTAACGGAGCGCCTGTCAGGGCGTGATAAGCAAGCAAGGAGGAGCCACACCCATAAATAAAAACCAAAGACAATGCAATACCTGCCTTGATTTTTACGGGTGCAATGACGATGCAGATACTGCCAATTAAAAAGACAATGGTTGCAGCGGCAATCAACGATAACAAGCTAATCATATAAATATATAATCGCCCAATTGCCCATTGATTACCAATGATTATTTGAGCCCCCTCCAAAAACTATTCTTCATTGCGACTGATATTTTTCTCAAGAAAGGTGATTTTCGCAGCGTTTTTTCCTTTTAGGCAGAAAAAGGCTCTTGGTGGCGATGGCGAGGTCCATTTCTGA
>Ga0210009_1001460_pt1 | contig 20358 bp, 14 predicted proteins | sample CryGeyCG2114_065_FD_185457 | JGI IMG/M metagenome (GOLD analysis project Ga0210009, IMG submission 185457) | Groundwater microbial communities from aquifer - Crystal Geyser CG12_big_fil_rev_8/21/14_0.65 (SPAdes) (version 2) | ecosystem: Environmental > Aquatic > Deep subsurface > Groundwater ... | reverse complement strand
TAAAGTTGCTTACACAAAAAGCTTAAACAGACTGTAGTTTGATTGAGATTGTGCTTTTTTCTTGTTCACACAGCCTCTGAATTCTTTGGTATTGAAATCATTAACATTACAACAAATTTAATTTGCTACCAAGATTATTAGTTTCCCAAAAGATATTTCAAAAAATATTTTTAGTATTTGTATGCTTAGAGATTGGTTGATGTTGTGGACCATTGAAACTGCCTCACCATTTAAAATAACAATGGAAAGTTCCACCTTGCTATTACTTTGCTTTATGTAAAATAATATGAGCTAAAATAATTTTATTATAAACAATTTGCCATTTAAACTATTGTTTTTTAACTTGCAAACAAATAAGAGGTTTTAGTGGTAAATACAAATAGGCACATATCTTTTTTCTCCTTTACAAACTTTTCCCATAAAGAAAATGTTTTAATTTTTTTGCATTTAACATTAACCTTTTTACTTAAAACCCTTGGCACACAATTCTTATTTTTTATAATTCCAATAAAACTATTTAAATACTGAGTAAACCAATGATAAAACAAATAATACTAATTATTCTTTTAGCTAATATAGTTTTTGCACAATGGTCAACAACCCCAGAAAATCCTTTACAAATAACAGATTGGGGGCATATTGGAGATGCATGTACGGATGGTGATGGAGGTATTTTTATAGCAATACAAGCACCATTAGCATACCCGCCATGGGTGCAAACGCTTTGGGTACAAAGAGTAGATAAATATGGAAATATAAAATGGGACTATCCCCAAAGAATAGAAGGACATGATATAACAATAGGTTACAACACAACAAAGATTATTAAATCAGAAAAAGGAAGTGCAATTGTAGTTTATAGTGAAGCAGTTGATACAATAGGATTTTTACCTGCGCCAACATATCAACCGGTATTCAGATACCATATATATGCTAATAAAATAGATTCATTAGGCAATTTATTGTGGGGAGAAAAAGGTATAAAAATTATTGAGGTTGATACAGCACAAGCAGAAAATTTTACAGCAGTAGCAGATGACGATGGAGGGGTTTATGTTTCTTATAATTCAAATTTGACATATAAATATAATTCTACAGATAAAGATACAATAAAAAGTTATTTGCAGCATATTTCAAAGAATGGAGAAAAGCTATTTGATGGAGGAGGAAGATTATTATATGAAGGTGTCTATAATAGTGGTGCGTCATCACAATATTTATCAAAAAGGAACCCAGATGGAATATTTTTAGCATATTATAAAGATCAAAATTACACAACGGCTATAATTGAGAGTATCAATCGAGATGAAACAATAGAATGGAGAATCATATCACCACGTATTTTGTCTGGAATAACTTCCGACGTGAAAGGTGGAGGAGCATGGTCAATAGTAAGATATATGGACTCAATTTACAATGTTGTTGCTTACAGAATAGATGAAAATGGGAACTTAACTTGGGGAGAAGATGGAATTGTAGTTTATAAAGATGTTTCGTGGAATTCATTTGCACAACATTTGGAGTTTACAGATAATGAAAAACTATTTGTTCCATTTGGCAGCAGATATCAAATAATTGAGTCAAGTGGTGATTTGTTTTTCCCAAACGGAGGAGAAAATATTTCAAATGATTTGAATCCGATTTATGCTCATGGTATTATAAATAACATTGTTGTGTGGAAAAAAACAATAACTGATTCATCTATAGGTTTTGCAACAAAAGTAAATTCCTTGGGAGAAAAAGAATGGGAAGCGTTATATAGTTTGGCCTTGCCTAATGGAGGTTATGAAATTTCAGACGGTGCTGGAGGAATAATAGCTTATTGGGAAAATCATGGTGTTTTTTTACAGCAAATTAATAAATATGGAGAATTAGGGAAAGTAGTAACAAATGTAAAGGAAGGTAACAATTTAGTTTTCCCAAAATTTGAGTTGCAACAAAATTACCCTAATCCATTTAACCGTAGTACGATAATTAGATATGAAATTGGAGGCACAGGACAAAAGATTCAAAATGTTAAATTGGTTGTATATAATATACTCGGGCAAGAGGTTGCAGTACTTTTTAGTAAAGAGCAAAAATCTGGTAATTATGAAGTTAAATTCGATGCTTCTAACTTACCCAGTGGTATATACTATATACAGTTAATAGTAAGTAACAAAAATAAAATAATCAAATCAATTTATTTAAAATAGGAGGATCTAAAATGAGGAAGTTTTTTTTAATTTTATTAGTATTTATCCCTTTATTAAATTTTGCTGTTCCAATTGATACTGGAATGATAGAATGGGAACAACCAAATGGTGTTACGTTTTATGCTAGAATGGTAGGTGATGAATTTTACATACAGTTTTATACTCAATATAATTATGAGATAAGGCAAGGAAGCGATGACTGGTTTTATTATGCAAGTGAAAGTAATGGAGAAATAATTTTAACCAATTTAAAAGTTGGTATCGATTCCCCACCGGCGGTATCCTACAGTATTCAGCAATCACCAACTTCAGAAAATTTGGTAAATACAGATAAAGAATTATTCAAAGCGGGGTTATTAGTACAAGATAATTTAATGGTTGCAAATATGGCAACTGCTACTGTGAATAACCCGCTTGAAGTTAAAATTGCAGTAATACTTGTCGATTTTTCTGATAATCAGCACTATCAAGAGGGGTCTCACCCAAATGGTTACAAAAAAAGTTATTTTGATAATATGTTTTTCTCTTACAATGACTGGTTCGATACTAATCCTGATGAACCATTTACACATCCTGAGAATTTAAATGTTTATGGTTCTGTTCAAAACTATTATGATGATCAATCCAACGGTAAAGTAAAACTAACAGGCAAAAACGGTTCGTTGGAAATAATGAATCCAATAGATCCCTTATTTCCAACTATTCCTAAATGGGTATATTTAGATGAAACAAAGGATTATTGGGATAAGTTACAAACGGGTTTTACTACGTCAATTGATGCTGAAATAAAACAGAAATATGAAGAACAATTTGGCTCGGTTAATTGGGATGAATATGATTTGTTTATTTACATTTATGCTGGTGTAACCCTTTTTAGTAATAATTTACACCCACACTTTGCCCCAGGTTTAGACCATATTTTTGTTAGTGAAAGATGGTACACTAATCCAAATTATTTTACCAATATTGGTGTTTACTGCCATGAGATAGGACACTATTTTGGAGCAGAAGATGAATATAATGGAAGTGTTGCAACTTATTATTTTGATTTAATGGATGCTGGGAATTATAATGGACCAAATCAAAATGGTGCATGTCCATCTGGAATAAATCCCTACTGGACAATTCATTGGACTTGGGATAATGCAGTTACCCTTAATGGAGCAGAATATTTAGATTATGTAGTTGAATATAATTCTAGCTTACCCAATTACTATAGAATAAATACCCCTGAAGACCCTTCAGAATATTTTATAATTGAAAATCGATTAAGAGATAATTTTGATCGATTTACCCCAAATGATGAAGACTATACAACAAACGATCCAAAAGATATATACAATTATAATGATGGCGGGTTATTGGTTTGGTCAATTGATGAAGATAATGGGAATGATGATAGAGTTGGAATAAAATCAGCAAGTAATATTTATGATTTGACCTACAATTTTGCACATCTTCCATTCCCCTATAATGCGACTGATGGTGTAAGTGGGAAGAACCTTACACATAGTACTTTACCTGACAATAGCATTAGAAATATAACTGATAGTGGAATTGAGTTTACCAATATTCGATGGGATAGTAATAAAAAATGTACTTTAAATATTTCTACTTCTTATGATAATTTTGTTGTAGTTGACCAAAACACAACATGGAATACTCAGCAACCTAATTTTAGTAAGGACCTTTTAATTCTTAGTGGTAATACCCTAACTTTGGAAGATGGAGCAATTCTAAAGTTTAATCAAAACAAACGCATACTTGTGCAAGATGGTGCAACATTAAAAATTGCGAATAATAATACTAATCCAGTTTTGTTTACAAGTGCTGCTGTCTACTATAAATGGCAAGGCATTCAACTACAAGGTGAAAACTCAAAATTAGAAGGAAGCAATTTCTTAATTGAAAATACAAATGATGCTATTACCTTAAATCACAATAGTAACCTTCAAATAGAAAAAGTAACATTTAGAAGTAATTTGAATACAATTAAATTAAATGGTATAAAAGAAGCAAATACTCATATTAATTTTTTCACTTGTAAATTTGATAATTCGCCAATTTATAACCTAAATACTAACACTGCTGAAGACTCTCATAATTTTGCTAACTGTCTTTTTTATAACTCAGATTTGACATTACAAGCAAATGTAAGGTTGTCATTTATTAATAATGATTTTAAAAGTGGCAAAATAAATATTACTGGAATTGTAGTTGAGGAAATTAAAAACAATGTCTTTTATAACTGTAGTCAGTTTTCTATTAGTTCTAGTGAATATAGTGATGTAACATATAATTGCTTCTACCCTTATAATAATAGCATATACTCTAATTTTTCTAATAGTGGGAATTTTATTGCCGAACCATTTTTTATTACTAATACTAGTTCTCAATTGCAACAATATTCGCCGTGCATTGATTTAGGTGATCCTTCAATGGATTATACAAATGAACTTGGCATTAATGGTGGTAGGATCAACATTGGGGCATTGGGAAATACGCCTTTAGCAAATGAACGAAGTTCTACTGTAGCACAAAAAATTAGTGGGACCGTGTTAGGCGATTTATTATTACCAACAACTAGCTGTTTTAACATTGAACAAAACATTACTTTCCAAAATGGTTCAGCTCTAATTGTTAATGGCACGTTAAATATTAGTGGCACAACAACCAATAAAGTAATTTTAGATTTCCAATATGCACAAAACCCACCTATGAATGGTATTAAAATAAACTCTGGTGGAACAGCTAATATCTCAAATGCAGAAATTAGAAATGCATACAATGGAGTTTATGTTAATGGTGGAGCTTTAAATATTGACAATTCTCTAATCCGAAATGGCTATAGTGGAATTCTGCTTTATAATACAAATAATTCAAATAATGATACTTACATAACCAACACAAGAATATATGAACAAACCGTTGGTATAGATTTTTATAATTCTACTGATGTGCATTTATCACACAATCAGATTGACCACAATTATATTGCACTAAGTACTTATGGTTCTTCACCGTACCTAGCCCCAGATGGTAATAACTCAGTATCCGTTGGTTATAATTGGATTCATACAAATAGTTTTGGTCTTATGGCTGATTATAATTCCAATCCATGGCTTGGAAGAGTCTCTTGCTTAACATTTGGTGGAAATAATATCATAGATTTAAATACGACAAAAGATATAAATCTAAATAACAATTGTACTGTTTATGCAGAAAATAATTATTGGGGTGGTGGTCCTGGCTCATATTATAAAGGCACAGGTTGTTATGTTTATGATACTCCCTTCTTAACTTCGCCACCACAAATGAGTCAAAACAAAATTAAAATCACTCCAGAAGAGGAAATGTTTAATAATAAGTTTCCACCTCAAGTTACTTCAAGTGCAAATACTACAGAACAAATGAGCTTAGTAACTTCAACTAATGATAAATCTGGTTATAACGAAAGCTGGCAAATAGAATGGAAATTACTCTATGCAAGAAATTTAATGCGAGTTAAAAAGTATAACCAAGCAGCAAAAATATGTGAGAGTGTAATAACAGAATTCCCAGATTCTGCACGGTCATATTTAGCATTAGATTTATTATGGCAATCACGTAAAAATGATGATAAAACACTTTTTAAACAATACGTTGATAATAAAGCAAAATCAAAAGTTAAAAAACAGCTATACGGTGTTGCTGAACTGATGCTAGCTTTTAGTGAAAGGGCGAACACAGCAGATTCAAAAGAAAGAGTAGCAGTTTTAGACGTGATAGGAGAAAAATATAAAGATACTCCTCTTGTTGAACATGTTCTATTTCAAAAGTTCATGTTTTATCTCTATGAAGAAAACAATATTGAATTAGCAAAAACAACTTCTGCCGAATTAGGAAAGCTATTCCCAGAATCTGAATCATATTATGCTTCACAAAGACATCTTGGAAACGATGTAGTAAAACCAACAGAACCACTACTAGCAAAAAATGCTCCTAATGAAGAAATAACAGAAATACCAAAAACATACGAGCTGCTTGGTAATTATCCAAATCCGTTTAATCCAAGTACAACAATAAAATATGCTTTGCCATATAGCTCAAATGTTGAGCTAACTATTTATGACATTACTGGTAAAGTTGTTAAGGTATTTAGTGAAAGTGGACAGTCAGCTGGTTATCAAAATATAGTTTGGAATGGAAATAGCCAGCAAGGTAGCCAAGTTTCAAGTGGTGTTTATTTATACAGATTTAAGGCAACTTCCATTGATGGAAGTAATAAAGTATTTGAAAAAACAGCTAAACTTTTGATGTTGAAATAAAGTAAACCGCAGAGTCGCAAAGACGCTAAGGGATTAAATAATTGAAGGGACAAGTCGCGCGACTTGTCCCTTCAATATAGCAAATAAAAAACTTACGACTTTCGATTCTCGATTAACGTATAATAAAATGAAAATAATTACAATACTAATATTATTATCAACTATTGCTTTTGCAGAGCACCCGGATACAACTATTGCCAAACTAAAGCAGAGAGCGGAGCTAATAGAATTGGCATCCAAAACATTTGGCATTAACAGTAAAATACTTACAGCAATTATATTTACTGAACGCACACTAAATTTTACTTGGGAAGATGATGCTATGGATAACATTCTTGCAGAAGCTGGATTAAACAGCTCAATCGGTTTCTGTCAAGTAAAGTTAAAAACAGCTTATTGGATTGAAGTACAATTAAATGATACAAGTGCGGCATACTTTCCAAACAAAGCTTATAAAGGAAAGATAAGCCTAAGTAACTCTCCAGATGAAATAATAAATAAACTTGAAAATGATTCGCTAAATATACTTTATGCAGCTGCTTTTGTTAGAATTGCAATTAGTTATTGGGAAAAAGCTGGTTTTCCAATTGATGACAAAGCAGATATTTTAGGAACGCTATATTCAACTGGTCTTTTCAAAAGAGATGGCACTATAAGAATTCCAAATAATAACCCAAAAGCAAATGAATTTGGCAAAAGAGTTGGTAAGCAATACAATAAACTAGCAAGGGAAAATGATTAACCGCCATTACAAAACTGTTAAACAGCAAGGAAAAATGATATAACGTCAGTGAAAAATGGTATAACGGCATGGAAAAATGGTAAACTACTGGGGAAAAATGACTAAACGGCAAGGAAAAACGGTAAACCAGCATAACAAAATGATAAAACGGCGAGGTAAAATGAGTAATCGGCTGTACAAAATTATTAACCAACATTGTTTAATGGTTTTGTAATGGTGGTTTGTAAATGTATAATAGTAAAATATAAATTTAAATGAGTTTAGAATGAAATTGTTGTTTTACAAGAACACACCCCTGATGCTAAAGCATCTTCCCCTCTCGAGAGGGGATATTCTAAATCATTTCCCATAAAAGTCCCCTCTTGAGAGGGGGTTGGGGGTGTGTTTTTTTTGAGTATGTTAAAATAAGCGCACTTCGTGGAATTTCCCCGAAGTTATAATAACATATATTTAAGTGAAAAAACAAAGCATATAATTTTAATGAAAATTATATGCTAATTAACTAATCACAAACAAATAGGGAGTCTCTAATGTCAACAACAAAAAGAACATTAGCAGAAAAATTGTTATCTGCACAAGTTGCAATCGATAACGCAATATCGGATGTGGAAATTAAGGCATTATTAACAGATTACGGTTACGATGATGTTCGCCTTGCAGAGGGTAAAGCATTGCTGGATAGCGTAAATCAGTTACAACAAGTTCAGCAAAAAGAATATGGAGATCAATTTGAATCAACAAACTCTTTAAATAGCATTTGGGATAGCGCTTATAGTGAATATATGCGTTTTATTAAAATTTCGCGTGTAGCTCTTAAAAATGAGTTGGCAATTTCACAGAAACTTGGTTTAAACGGAGAAAGAAAATCATCTTTTTCTGGATGGTTGGCTCAAGCAAAACAATTTTATTTTAATGCTCTAGCTGATGCAACTGTTTTATCTAAATTATCTTCTTTTGGTATTACACAAGCAAAATTAGAAGCTGGCAAAACTCTTGTTGAAGAAACAGAATCTAAAAATGCAATTCAAGAAAAAGAAAAAGGCGAAGCACAGCAAGCAACACTTGAAAGAGATAATGCTGCCGATCAATTATTTGAATGGGTAGCTGATTTTATTGTTGTTGCTCACATTGCTCTTGAGGGTAAACCACAACTATTAGAAAAACTTGGTATTGTTCAACGTTCATAGAGTATTATCCAAAAACTTAATTTACTCATATCTGTTAAGTAGTTGATGAGTACGCTCATCAACTATACAGATTTTTATTTTGTTAAAGCGATATTTATCAATAATAATTATTAATCTTGTTTAATTCCAACGACAATTATAAATACCTAATGTTTAACAGAAAAATACTAATACTATAGGGCGGTTTTCTTTTTGCTAAAGAACTAAAAAAAATATTTCTAGTCTTTGTATGTTTATATATTAAAAATATAATTATGAGATGAAATGAATAAATTAAAATTTGAATTGGAAGTATATACTTTCCAAATTGATATTGTGGGGCATTTAAGCAATATTATTTATGTGGAATGGCTTGAAATTGGAAGAATAAAATTGCTGGAAGCAATGGAGTTGCCAGTTACAGAGTTAACAAAAAAAGATATTTTTCCAATTCTTGTAAATACAAATATTACTTATAAGCAGCCAATTTTCTTTGGTGATAAGGTTACATGCGAAGCTTGGATTTCAAAATTGAACGAAGCTTCTGCAATTGTTGAATTTAGGTTTTATAAAAATGATGGAGTTTTGGCGGCTACAGCAAATCAAAAAGGTTTGTTTATTACAGGAAGTACAGGAAAACCGTTTCGATTAACTGAAGAGTATAGAAAACCTTTTGAAAAGTACCTTATTATAGAATAGTTTTAGAGAGGATATTATTTAATAATTTAGTTATGTTATTTAGTAAAAAATTAAAATTAAAGAGTGATTTATGTATATCAAAATTGATTCTAACCAAAGTGGAAGTAACAAAAACGCACCAACTTTTGAATTCCATATTGCTGCTAATTTGCGAAAGAAATATGAAGTAAGCGATGAACTATTCTCAATATCGGGCAATATTATTTTTGCAAATATTGGTCAAGTAAGAAAATTTGTAAATAATTTTAATAAATCCAAGAAGGATAGTCAAAAAATAAAAGTAAGCGAAGTTAACGCTGCTGGCTTAATAGATGAAATATTTCACTATGTAATTAGAAAATATGAGGACGAACTTAACCCTAAAGTATTTAGCCGAGCTATTGAGCATCTTGAAAAAGAAATTGGAGAAGATGAATTTAGAAAACTACTTTTCGAATTTATAGAACTATTTCCACCAGTAGATGTTTACAAAGGCAAAGCAACTCCGTTTGAATATTTAGGCTCATACACTGGAGGAAAATCCATTAAAGAAATAACAATAGAAGAAATGTTCCTTTTGAACTTTGCTAATATAAATCCAGCAAATGAAAAACTTAAAGAACTTTTTGATGAAAATTATTTTAAAAACAAAGAAATATTTAAGAAAACTATAAATGGACTAAAATCATTTTTTAAGAGCGAACCGGCAATTGGCAGTGAAAAAATGGATTTGTTTGAATATTTATTTAAGCCAATTTTAAGCAGACCAACTAGTTTAGCAGAACAATTAGACTACATATTAGAGAAATGGGATATCATTTTAAGAGATAAATTCTTAAACAGAGTTCTTTCAAACAAAGACTTGGTAAAAGAAGAAATTACATTTGATTATAGCGGTGGAGGCGGAGGTTCAGCGCCTACTATCGTTCCTAAATACAAGGGTGAATATGATTCTACAGATGGTTTTACATTAGGAAAATCTCTTTTCAATTATGCAGATAATATAAATACTACTTACGAAGAAACAGAACAATTTACATCCGATATTCATTGGATGCCAAATGTAGTTTTGATGGCAAAAAATATTTATGTGTGGCTTGACCAACTTTCTAAAAAATATCAGAGAGAAATAAAGACTTTAGACCAAATTCCTAATGAAGAATTAGAAGAACTTGCGCGTAGAAATATAAACGGACTTTGGCTAATTGGTTTGTGGGAAAGAAGTTCAGCTTCCAAAAAAATTAAACACATTATGGGTAATATTGATGCGGTTGCTTCGGCGTATTCGTTGTACGATTATGCAATTGCTTGGGATATTGGTGGGGAAGAAGCATATAATAATTTTAACGCAAGAGCCAAAGCGAGAGGAATTCGTTTGGCTAGCGATATGGTTCCCAATCATACTGGAATTCACTCTGATTGGGTTCGTAATCATCCTGAGTATTTTGTGCAAGTTTCAGAACCTCCATTTAATTATTCATTTAATGGTGAGGATTTATCGGAAGACCCTAACATTGAAATTAAAATTGAGGATGGATATTGGGAAAAACGTGATGCTGCTGTTGTATTTCGTAGAATTGATAAGAGGTATAATGATGTTCGCTATATTTATCATGGTAATGATGGAACAAACATGCCTTGGAATGATACAGCACAACTTGATATGCTAAAGCATGAAGTCCGCGAAGCTGTAATTCAAAAAATATTTGACGTTGCACGTAAGTTCTCTATTATTCGTTTTGATGCTGCAATGACTCTTGCTAAAAAACATTTTTCTCGCTTATGGTATCCACAACCTGGAATGGGCGGCGATATTCCTTCGCGCGCAGATCATTCAATGTCGCGTGAGGAGTTCGATTCATTTTTCCCAATAGAATTTTGGCGCGAAGTAGTTGATAGAATAAATCACGATATGCCTCAAACCCTTCTGCTTGCTGAAGCATTTTGGTTAATGGAAGGATATTTTGTACGCACACTTGGAATGCACCGTGTTTATAATTCAGCCTTTATGCACATGATGATGAAAGAAGAGAATTCAAAATATCGTGAATTGATATATAACACACTCGAATTTGAGCCAGAAATATTGAAAAGATATGTCAATTTTATGAGTAATCCAGATGAAGAAACTGCAATTCAACAATTTGGTACTGATGATAAATACTTTGGTGTATTAACTTTGATGATTACTTTACCAGGACTTCCAATGTTTGCCCACGGACAAATTGAAGGTTTTACTGAAAAGTACGGAATGGAATACAAGCGCGCTTATTATGATGAAAAACCAAAAGATTGGCTTGTTGATAGACACGAAAGAGAGGTTTTTCCAATATTGCGAAAACGACAGTTATTTTCTGAAGTTGAAAATTTTTGGTTTTATGATTTTTATGACTTAAATGGAAATCTTAATGACAATGTTTTTGTTTATTCCAACAAAGCGGGTAGTGAAAAATCGTTAGTTTTATATAATAATAAATATGATAAAGTTTATGGAAATTTTCAGAAATCAACACCAAAACTAATTAAAATAGACGATAACAATAAATATTTAAAAGAACTTAATATCAATGAAGCCCTTGAAATAAATGGGAATAGTGATTATTTCTATATTTTTAAGGATTTATCAGCTAATTTGGAATATCTTTATAAAGGCTCAGATTTATGGCAAAATGGTTTTTATTTTGAATTAAATGGTTTTGAAAGACGTGTTTTTACCAACATCCGAGAAGTAGTAGATACAAACGGTAAAATTTACGATTTGTATATAGAATTAAATGGAAAGGGAGTTTATTCTATTTTGGAAGTTTTGGATGACAAAAAACTTGCCCCAGTTTATAACACATTTTCAAAATTATTTGAAGAAGAAGAAATCGTCAATTTTATTGATAAATTAATTTTGAAACCTTCTAAAAAGGATAATTTAAAAACTGAGTTTAATTCAGTACTTCAAAAAATTGAGTATTATGCAGATGCAATATCATTGCATACTGGATTGAAAATATTGTTCACTGAAATTGAAAAGAACATTTTAGCAAAATTTGAAATTGTAAGAGAATTAAACCTTTTAATCAAATCAGAGGTTTCTGAGGAGAAAAAACGCAATGTAAATCTTTCAAAATATTTTATACTTAGCACTCATTCGGATTATTTAGAGAATTCCAAAATATTTTTTGCGTGGATAATTCAAAATGAAATTGAATCTCAAATTGTGAACAAAAATGAAGCTAAGCAATTAACAAATAAAATATTAAACAAGGTTTTTACAAATTCCATTTATAGAACAGGCAAAGGTTACGAAGAAGTTGTTAAAACAATTTCGCTTTTGGAAGTTTTATTGGAAGATTTTACTACCATTTCAACTGGCTTAAATTACGCAAAAGTTGATGTAAAAAAGAAAAAAGACATAATTGATTATTTGCTTTCTTCCAAAAAGGAATTTGTTAGAAAATTATTTGAAGACAATTATGTGCATAGATATTTAGAAGTGAATATTTATAAAGATACTCGTTATTATAATAAAGAAAGATTTGAGGAATTTGCTAAATGGATAATTAATATTTTTATGATTAATAGATTAACAAAAGATAAAAGCACTAACGAAAGGGAATTGCTTTCATTTTATTGCTATATGTATGAGTACCTAATAGAATCTTCTGTGGAATCTGGTTTTCAACTCGATGTTTTAGAAGAAATTATTATTCATAAAAATATGAACAAATAGTGTTTTATAATTTTGAGTGTATTGAAAGAAATCCTCTCAATTTGAGAGGATTTCTTGTATTAATTAACATTACTTTTATTTGGAAGCGAAAAATTAAATTTGCTTCCTTTTCCAATTTCGCTTTCAATCCAAATATTTCCACCATGTTTTTCGATAAGCTCTTTACATAGAATTAATCCAAGTCCAGTGCCAATTTCGTTGTTTGTTCCAAGTGTTGTTTTGTGAGTTTCAATTCTAAATAATTTAGAAATATTATCTTGGCTCATACCAATTCCTGTATCAGAAATAGAAATGATAACTTCAGAATTCATCGTTTTAGCATCAATTTCAATTTTGCCACCAGATTCTGTAAACTTTATTGCATTTGAAACTAAATTACGGATTACTGTGCTAATTGCTTTCGAATCAGCAAAAACAGGAGTATTTTCGGTAACATTGCTTTTTAATTCAATATTTTTATTAGTTGCAGTTGTAGTCAAAATTTCAATAATTTTAGTTATATTTTTATGAATATCAATATTTTCAAAATAATATTCCATTCTTCCAGTTTGAGTTTGTGCCCATTTTAATAAACCGTCTAAAAGTTCATAAACATTTGAAGTTGAATTTTTGATTATTTTGATTAATTCTTTAATCTCATCTTGACGTAAATCGTCAAAATCCTCATCCAACATTTCGCAGATTCCTAAAATTCCATTAAAAGGACCTTTTAAATCGTGAGAAATTATTGAAAAAAATGTATCTTTATTTGCATTTAACTCCAATAAATCTTTTTCTGATTTAATCAATTTCTTATTTAACTTTTTAAAAGAGATTCTACTACGAGATATTAAAACCAAAATTATTAGAGCGAAAATACCGCAAACAATAAGTACACCTCCAATGTATTTTTGATCCATAATTGTCAATTTTTGGATTTCATTATTTTTACGAAGTATCAAATTTTCTTGAGTTTGTTGCTCTGTATGATTTTTAATCTGCAGACTAATAAATTTTTGAATTTTCTCTTTGTTAAACGTGCTATCTTTTAATGCTGAAGCACTTTTGAAATATTCAAACGCTTTAGAAATATTACCTTTCCTCTCTTCAATTTTGGAAAGCATAAATTTGTTATCCCTAATTAACGCAATATAACCATTTTGAAGCGATCTTTCATAGCTTAGATTTATGTATTGACTTGCCGAATCAATTTTATTTATTTCAAAATAATTTTGTCCTAGATGGTATTCTGAAGTAGCTATTCTGTTATCATTATTTATTCTTTTTGCCTCATTCAAGGCTTTTGTGAAATATAAAAGGGCATTTTTATAGTCCTTCATTTTGTTATAAACATCACCAATTTGGGTGAAAAAGAATGATAATGAGCGGCTCTCTTCCTCTTTTTTCAATATTGCTTCATACCCAAGTTGATAGTATTGTAATGCTTTTTCATAATATTTTTTGAAGGAATAACATTTGCCAAAATTTGAATACGAATAAGAAATTGCACCAAAATCATTTATTTTTAAAGAAATATCCAATGCTTCGGAATGCCATTTTAGAGCTTCATCATAGAGTTCCCAATCCTGATAAATTATTCCAATATTATTTAAAACAAGAGCAACACCTTTAAAATCTTTAATTTTCTTCCTAATTTTTAATCCTTTATGATAATTTTCAAGCGCTTCATTGCTATTTCCTAAACCCCAATAAGCCGAAGCTAAATTATTATAAACTCGTCCTAACCAAATACTATCTTGAAATTCAGTAAATAGAGTTAAGGCTTGTTTGTAATAATCGATTGTTTCTATATAACTTCCATTTTGCCAATGATAAATGCCAATATTATTAAATATCACAGCTCTTTTTTGTTTATCATGTTCAAATTTTAACGATTGAATAAGATAATCTATCGCCAAATCCTTGTCTGTTTTGTTAGCGATATTGGAAAGTTGTTTCAGAATTTTTACGTTATTTGAATCTATTTTTGATTCGCTTAAAGCAAGTTTTAGGCTATCAATTTTGCTGTTTTGGGAAATAATATTAAAATTTAAGCTAAAAACAATAAATAAAAGTGTTGCTAAAAACATATTCTTATTAAGAAAATCCAATTTATTTTTCATATGTATTGTAGGTTAATATCGGAAATAATTATTTATAAATAACAGATGAATAAAAATTTATTTGTTTAAATATTATAAAATTAAAATTTATAATCAAGTCTCGAAATAATTAAATTTTTGTTGAATAAGATAAATGAAATATGATCATATTACTGTTATTAAATTGTTAAAAGTCGAAATTGAGAGAATCAAAGAATTACTTTTAATTAATATAAAATGTATATTTAAAATAAAAATAATAGTTTGATTTAACTTAAGTTATCGTTTTGAGTTAAAAAAAACTATTCTTAAACAAGAATGTTAAATACTCAATAAATCGTTTTAACAATCTCAATTAAAAATAGATATAAGGAATATATAGATGGAAATCTCTGAGAGCAAAAAAGCTCCGCAATTTATATTGCCAGATAGTGATGGAAATATGATTTCGTTAAAGGACTTTTTAGGACAAAAAGTTATTTTGTACTTTTATCCTAAAGACAATACTTCTGGTTGCACAGCCGAAGCTTGCGATTTTAACAGCTCGCTTAAAGCATTTGATAAAATTAAGACAAAAGTAATTGGAGTGAGTAAAGATTCACCCAAATCGCACATAAAATTTAGAGATAAATATGATTTGAAATTTACATTATTAAGTGACGAATCAACCGAAATAATTCAAAAATATGGTATTTGGAAAGAAAAGAGTATGTATGGGAAAAAATATATCGGAGTTGAGCGAACAACTTTTATAATAGATGAAAAGGGAAAAATTGAGAAGATTTTTCCAAAAGTTAAAGTTACTGGTCATGTTGAGGAAATTTTGGCTTATTTATCGAAAAAATGAGAGGTAAAAATGTTATATGTAACACGTAGAGAAGTTTTTAGTGCGTCTCACAGATTAACAAATCCTGATTTAACCGATAATGAAAATGTTGATATTTACGATAAATGTAATAATCCTTATGGACACGGACATAATTACACTTTGGAAATAGTTGTTGCTGGTGATATTAATCCAAAAACTGGATATGTAATTGACTTAAAAAAGTTAAAAAAAATTATAAAAACTAAAATTATCTCTAAAGTTGACCACAGGCATTTTAATTATGAAGTCGATTTTATGCAAGGAATAATTCCAACAACTGAAAATATTGCTGTTGGAATTTGGAATGAATTAGTAAACGAAATTAAAGAAGGCAGGTTGTATTCGGTTAAATTATTGGAAACTGAAAACAACTACATTGAATATAAAGGAGGTTGAGCTTTGAATTTAGAAAATGTATCCGAAAAAGTAAAGGACATTTTAACCGAAATAGGTGAAGATCCTGAAAGAGAGGGTTTATTAAGAACTCCAGAAAGAGTTGCAAAAGCATACAAATTTTTAACAAAAGGTTACCATCAAAATGTGGATGAAATTTTTAATAGAGCCATTTTTGAAGAAAAATATGATGAAATGGTGATTGTTAAAGATATAGATTTTTACAGTATGTGCGAGCATCATATGTTACCATTTTACGGTAAGGTGCATGTGGCTTATATTCCTAACGGCAAAATAGTTGGATTAAGCAAAATTCCAAGAATAGTTGAAATGTTTGCCCGCAGATTGCAAGTTCAAGAGCGATTAACTCAACAAATAGCAGATATTTTGGATGAAAAATTGCATCCAAAAGGGGTTGCCGTTGTTATTGAAGGTTTTCACATGTGTATGATGATGCGCGGAATTGAGAAGCAAAATTCAACAACAACAACAAGCGCTGTTCACGGTGCATTCCGTGCAGAAAAAACTAGATTAGAATTTCTAAATTTAATTTCGAGAAATAGATTATAATGAAGAAACAACAAAAAAATGTATGGATTACTGGTGCTAATTCTGGAATTGGAAAATCTATTACTCATCAATTTGCACAAAATGATGTATTCTGTCTTGCAACTGCAAGAAGGGAAGATGCACTTTTTAGAATGAAAAATGAAAATGATGCCATTTCAAAAAATATTGAACTTTTGCTGCTTGACATTTCAAAGACTGATGAAATCTTTGAAATAACCAACAAAATGATTAATAAATATGATGTTGATTGCTTAATTAATAATGCTGGAATTTCAACATTTACACCAGCCGAAATAGATACAATAGAAACAGTTAAATCAATCATTAATATTAATTTAATAGGAGCAATTGCATTAATCAAAAGCTTAATTCCACATTTTAAAAAACGTGGTGGTGGAACAATTATTAATATACTTTCGGTTGCAGCTACAAAAGTTTTAACTAATAGCAGCATTTATTCTACTTCAAAAGCTGGGCTATTAGCTTACACAAATGTTCTAAGAGAAGAAGTTAGAAAGTACAATATTAAAGTAATAAATATTTTACCTGGCGCTACAAAAACTCCAATATGGTCTTCTGAGATGCTAAATAAATACGCAGCTAAAATGATGTCTCCAGAAGATTTGGCTTCTTTTATTTATAGTATTTACAGTTTGGATTCTACTCTGGTACCTGAAGAAATTACGATAAGACCTATTGGTGGTGATTTGTAAATTATCATTTTGTATGGTTGATTATTTCAAAATAATCAACCATACATTTTATTTAATTATATTCTTTATTTCTGAAACTATTGCATTCGTTACCTTTAAAACCGCGTTTCCCTTGATGATTAAATTTCCCATCTTTCTCACCAAACATTGCATAAATTTTTGTCCATTTAGACTTTTGTGTATCGTCAAGCATGTTGTAAATATCTAACCATAATGCAATCTTGGATTGTTTGATTTTTGCTTTTAGGTCACTGTTTGTGCTGGTTAGTTTTAGTAATTCTTTTGAATCTATTTTGTTATCGACCATCATCTTACGGATAGCTAATCTGTTTTTTTGAATTTCGTTTTGTGCGTCTAATTCAAGATTTTCATTTTTAAATCGTAAATCACTAATTTTTAGAACTTGTTCTTCAGTCAAGTTTAAATTGGCTTTCATTCTTTCATTTGGAGCTTGCATACAATTACCACATCCCATTTTGTGCTTTAAGTTAAACATTTTATCACCCTGCCCATTTTTAGGTTGAGCGTTCAGAGAAGTTCCTACGATTAATAATGCCATCACTAATAAAAAAAATACTCGTTTCATTTTGTTACTCCTTTTGGTTAATTACAGTTTCTGACACTTTGACATTTAAATGCCAAATATGGTTTAAATAATTCAAAAAAAATGTTATAATTTCTAAAATTTCTCAAAAATTGATTTTGTTTAACCTGGATAATGCAATAGGATTAAAATAAACAATTTTAGAAAAAGAACAATCAATATAGAAGCGAACTTGCCCCGACATACTCGGTCTTAGCGTTTGTACCCAAAAGGTTAAGTGAACAATGGCATAAACGCTTAGAGCGAGTTAGTCGAATATGTATTAGTGCTTTTCTAATGCATGTTTCGGGTTTAATTGGTCTTATTTTTTCAATAAAATGAAAAGTGTTAAGATTATTAAAGAAAATATTGATAAAAATTCATAGATTATTTAGAAATATATTTGTTCAAACGATTAAACCATTAATCAGTTATATTTGTCAAAAGCAATAGTTAAATTGAATTATGGATTTTGTGGAAGATAAAGATTTAGTAAAAGAATTTCTAAATGGAAATGAAATTGCATTCAGAACAATTGTTGATAGATATTCCAAAAAAATTTATTGGCATGCACGTGGAATGTTGAATAATCATTTTGACGCTGATGAAGTAACTCAAGAAGTAATTATTGTTCTTTATAAAAAATTGCACACTTTTAATTTTAATTCAGCTTTATATACGTGGATATACAGAATAACTTCCACACGGACATTGAATTTTATTAGAAAGAAAAAGATTAAGGAATTGTTTTCAATTTTTGATGAAAAATATGATAATTTAAAATCAGAAAGTGATATTCTAAATAACTTTGAACATAAAGATGAAATTGAAAGAATTGAGAAAGCATTGCAAAAATTACCAATAAAACAGCGAGAAGTATTTATAATGAAAAGTTTTGAGGAAATGAGTTATAAAGAAATATCAGAAATCACTGGGAAAAGCGTTGGTGGATTAAAAGCTAATTATTTTCACGCATTAAAGAAAATAACGGAGTTATTAAATGAAAAAGAATAATAAATTTGAAGAGATTGAGCTTTTGGAACAAAGGTTATCTCAGAAATTAGAGGTTTATAAAAGCTATAAAAACTCGCAAAATAATAACACATATTTTGATAGTATTAGTTCAATTGCATTGTCTAAAATAGATAAAAAGAACAAACCATTTTTCCAATTTAATCCATCAGTAGCATACGCAATGGTATTTATTATTAGTTTTATAGTTTCTTATCAATTATTCAATTTTAACGAAAGCTTTACTTTTTTTAATTCAAATTTCTATTTTTCGGAAACTACTATTTGGATTGAAGAGGAGGAATATTTATCAAGTGTGTTGGATGAAGAAATTGATTTGGATTATGTTAATTACATACAAAACGAAATAGAATATTCAAGTAGTCGTTTTATCATTAATGATATTAACCAATTATCGGATAGAGAATTAGATGAAGTTTATGAAAATATTAAAAATAAAAAAATATTTTAGGAGTATGTTATGAAACGAGCAAGTGAAAACATTTACACACAAGAAAATGATTATGGTTGCAAGTCCCATCTGATAAAAGCAAATAATTATGAACAGATGAAAACAAAAATAATCAATATATTTTCGTTGAAGTTAGTAGTAATAGCATCTATCTCAATTCTATTCTTATTTAATTCTTTTACGCTGGCTCAAAATGATGATAGAGAAAATAAATGGAGCAGAAAACATGGAAAAATTGAACAATTGGAGAAAATTAAAATAATTGAATTGCTTGATTTAGATGAACAAACAACATTAACATTTTTTTCAAGAAGAGATGAACATCACGATCAACAAAGAAGCTTGATGGATAAAAGAGATTTGCTTTATGATGAACTATATAAAACTTTTAATTCCAAAGATGAAGTTGATTATCATAGTAAAATTAGTGAAATATTTGCTGTTGAAAGAGAGATGCTGAAGCACAGGGAAAATTTTTTCAGTTCCTTAAGCGATATTTTAACAGAAAAACAAATTGCAGAACTAATTGTTTTTGAAGTAAATTTTAGAACAGAAATGCGCCATCAATTCATTAAACAAACTGAAAAAAGAAAATTTAGAAATTAATTAAATAAGCAATTAATAATGTTAATACAATTTATTTTAAACATTTTGTATTGTGAGGGTAAGTAATATTAAGATTTAATTTTTTTTGTACGTTGCAAAATTAAATCTAAAACAATATAAATTTGAATGTTACTAAACTATTAATTATGAAAATATTTATAGCATTTAAAAAAAACATTTTCTAACTTGCAATCCCATTTTTAATGGAGTAGTTAGACAAATTTCTTTAATAAAAACGATTTAATATCTTTT
>Ga0210009_1001458_pt1 | contig 20370 bp, 15 predicted proteins | sample CryGeyCG2114_065_FD_185457 | JGI IMG/M metagenome (GOLD analysis project Ga0210009, IMG submission 185457) | Groundwater microbial communities from aquifer - Crystal Geyser CG12_big_fil_rev_8/21/14_0.65 (SPAdes) (version 2) | ecosystem: Environmental > Aquatic > Deep subsurface > Groundwater ... | reverse complement strand
CATGTTGATCACCATCCTTGAGATGATCAACCCACTTCTTCAATTCGACCTCAGATTCTTCGCTTCAGGCTCATTCCTCGTTGGAAATACAGCCCTCGTTCAGGCTCATACCACGTTGGACAAGGCTCAGCGTACCCGAGCAACCCGAGCTGTTGCACTATGACTTTCTGGTTGGTTTCGTTATCTTCCGCGACAAGGGTCAAACGGCCCCGCTGGAGCGCCTCTTCGCGTGAGATAAGCTGTCTCGCCCCGGGGTCTCTGCGACCCACTTCCGAATCGGATTCCCGGACCCGTCCGGCAGCCATCGCGACCGCATCGAGGAATGCCTGACGGCTCATGACCTCGGCATCCAGCTCAACCCAATCCGGGATTACCCAACTTTTATCGCGCTGCCTGTTACGCCGGATCACGACAAAATGTACGTCCAGATTTGTCCGGACGCGGGATGCAGTGCGCAATTCATCCATGGACGGGATAGCGTCGGCGGTATCGATGACGACGATGCACAAACCGGGCGGGTGGTTGCTTATCCATTCCAGGCTTGCCGCCAGATCAAGGGCGCGCGCCACCAGCGCGCCACCGTGCTTGAGGTAGGCGCCAAGATCATCGGCCAACCCGTCCGCACTGCCCAGCACCAGACAAGACATCCCCGTGAGCAATGATGGCGCCCCTAGTGCATCGGGTTGCTCCTGCAGCCGGGTAAAGGACAGGTGCACACTGAACAACGAGCCCTTACCAGTCTCGCTCTGCACGGTGATCTCCCCGCCCATCATGTTCACCAGTTGCCGTGAAATGGCCAGACCCAGACCGGTACCCCCGAAATTTCGCGTGGTGCCGGAGTCTGCCTGCATGAATGCGGTGAACAGCTTCGCCTGCGTAGGATCATCGATCCCGATACCATTGTCGCGCACACGAAACTCCAGTGTTATCCGTTCATTGTCGCCCGCAACCAGCAGTGCACGCACCGACACTCTGCCCTGGCGCAGCATTCCACCGGAGAATTTGATGGCATTGTTGGTCAAATTGACCAATATCTGGCGCAACCGTCCCGAGTCACCCAGGACCAATGCCGGGATGGCCGGGTCGGTAAACAGCGTCAGCTCCACTCTATTCTTGATGGCCAAAGGATCCATGCTTCTGCATACTTCCTCGACTACTCCAGCGACGGACACAGGCTCGTTTTCGAGCCGCAATTTGCCCGCCTCGATCTTGGAAAAATCTAGAATATCGTTGAGGATATTAAGCAGTGATAAAGCCGAATCGTAAATGATATTGACCTTTTCCATCTGGACCGGATTGAGACCGCTCTGCTGCAATATCTCGGCCATGCCGATCACCCCGTTCATCGGGGTGCGTATCTCGTGGCTCATCATGGCGAGGAATTCCGATTTTGCCCGGTTGGCACGTTCCGCTTCAAGCCGGCTTTGCTCCAGGTCGGCGGTACGCACTGCCACCTTGTTTTCAAGTTGCTCGTTGAGCTGGCGCAATGATTCTTCAATCTGCTTGTGTTCGGTGATATCGGTGATGAAGCCGTGCCAAAGCACCGAACCATCCGCTTCGCGCTGCGGTATCGCATTGCCAAACAGCCAGCGCTCCACCCCATCGTCAAACTTCGTTCTGGCCTCATGGTGCCACGGCGACAGGTCGCGTGCTGACACCATGATGGACTCAAGCGTAGCGGCCAGATCATCCGGGTGAACCACAGCGAAAACCGGAGAGGCATCTTCGCGAACCTGTTCCGGACTGACCCTGAAAATATCTTTTAGGGCCTTACTGGCAAAAGGAAAACTGAAGCTGCCATCGGGTCGCATCCGAAACTGGTAGACCACACCGGGCACCCGACTGGCAATTTTTTGCAAGCGCTCCAATGCCTCCTGCAAGTTGATTTCGGCCTCTTTGCGTGCGGTGATGTCCTGTGCAGTACCCGTCGTCTGAATGACTTTCCCCGCGTCATCGACGATCACCTCACCGCAGCTATGCACATAGCGCACACTGCCATCCGGCCTCACCACGCGATGCTCACAGTCATACAGCCGCCCCCCCTGCATCGCTTCCTGGAGGACTTTTTCCACCTTTTCCACATCGTCGGGGTGTATCCCCTGGCGAAACAGTTCACCACCGGGTGTGACGCTTTGCGGTTCCAGACCCCAGATGCGAAAGTATTCATCAGACCACTGCAATTCCGATGACGCCAAACTCCATGCAGAACTGCCCAGATGCGCAATCTGTTGCGCCTGATTCAAACGTTGTTCGCTTTGCCTCAACACCTGCTCGCGCCTGGCCGCCTCGATACGCAATTGGATGATTTCGTTAAAACTGGCCCCGGCATGCGCAGCATTCGCGGCAATCGCACTCAAATACAACAAACCCATGAAGCCCATGGCTATTGACATCGCCCCGCCTTCGATCCAAAAACTGACGATCAGCGGTAACAGTGTCGGCACGATAAAACCGAGCGTGGAAATCCGGTCAATTCCCAATGATGTGATGGCACCTGAGCTTAAACCGGCCAGAACGAGAGCCAGAAATACCTGGTGGGGCACATCTCCGGCGGGAAACAGCAACACCGTACCCGCACCCCAGGCGATTCCGGTTGCGATGGCAGCGACACGAAAGCGGATTATCCAGTGTGACGCACAACTTTCGAGACACTGTTCACTGCGCCACCAAGCCAGTGCCAGGGCCGATCTGGCCAACAAAATCGAGCCGATCACCGCACCCCAGAGCAGCAATCTGTGCAAAGCAATCACCTGCGTCTGCACGCTGATGAGAATCAGCGCAAGCAGTGTGTTGATCGCAATTGCAGCAGGCAAACCGGCATACAACAGCCTGGTTTGCTCCAGCAGCAGCTCGTCCTGCTGCACAACTCTGTCGCCAAGGCGTTGGCGTCGCATCAATACCCCCTGGCGGTTTTAGGCGTGTGTGTCATTTTGCTGACCCTCCAGATACAACCCTCTCATGCACCACAGTGCGCTGCTTTCGATTGCCTGGCCAGGCAAATCATGAGAGGCTGCACCCGATAAACATAATATCCGGAGGCGTAGTGCGTGTCATCTCGCGCAGTTCATGGATGCGGGTACTCGCAGTTGGTTTCCTCCGACTCCAGACCGCGAATGCCCGCCTCGCAGCAGTGGCAATTGGGGAGCGATGCTCATGCATTTCCCCACGACATCATCATCCCCCCCACTCATTCATCGCGATGGGAATGATGTTCTGCCAATCACGCGCGATGGCGGCGATGCTGCCTCGTTCGGCGCGGTTGGGCGCGGTTCTCCGGCCCGATCTGCCCGCTCAGACGAAAGACAATATCGTTTCCAGTTTGCGCCAGTTTTGCGCGTTGGCCTTGCTGTTCGGCGCTTGCGCGGTGCTGAAGCTCACTGCCCACGCACGCTCTTCGGATGAGAGCGGTTGTTGCACCTTGCGCAGTTTTTCCAGCACGGCCGCATCGGCTTCCGAGGCGTCGTGCTGGCGCTGGTCGAGGCGTTGGCGCAGCGCGGCATCATTGGCATGGAGGCTGGTAATTGCGAACGGCACTGACAGGTCTTGCGCGAGGCGGCGAAACTGCTCGCGCTCTGCCTGCTGCAGGAAGGCGGCATCGACAATCACGCGATGCCCCGCCTGCAACAGGGATCGTGCCAGTCCAAGCAGGCGCATGTAGGTTCGTTCTGTCGCCGCCGCGCCGTAGATGTCTCCGGCCTGCGCCCGATCATAATCTTGCAGGTCGGGTTTCAACCCGACATGTCGGGTTGAAACCCGACCCACAAACAGCTCCGTGTCGCGACTGCTCTCCAGCGCGGCAAGACCGTGCAGGCGTTTGCGCTCGACATCGGAACGGATGCGGATGGCGCCCATCTGCTCGGCAACGTATTGCGCAAACGTGGTCTTGCCCGATCCCGGCAAGCCGTGGGTGATGATCAGCGCCGGATGACTTTCATGCAAACAGCGCTGCGCCAGCGCCAGATAACTGCGGCAGACGCGCAGTGCATCGGCCCCGGCGCGCACGGTGATCCCCGGCTGGGCGGAACGAATGGCGCTGACCTTGGCGCGCACCGCCGCGCGATAGGCAAGATAGAAACGCAGCACGTCAACGCCCGCGTAATCGCCCGTTGCTTCCAGATAGCCGTTGAGGAAGCGCCACGCATAGTCCGGCCGCCCGCGATGCAGCAAGTCCATCATGGTAAAGGCGACTTCGCTCATCACGTCGATCCAGCGCAGGGCGGGATTGAATTCGATGCCGTCGAAAGGGATCGGCATGTCATCGATGAGCGCGATGTTGCCCAGATGCAGATCGCCGTGGCATTCGCGCACGAAACCCCGCGCGCGGCGTGAAGCGAACAGGGTTGCGCAGGCCGCGAATTCGTCTTCGGTTGCCTGCTGTGATGATGCAAGCAATACCCGGCCTGCATCGTCCCCCAACAGGGTGCGCATCTGCTCGAAATTCTGCAACGCGGCGGCGTGAATCATTTCCGCCGTGCCATAAGACGCATCCGCCACACGCGGCAATGCGGCATGAAAACCGGCGATGGCGGCGGATAGCTGGTCGATGTGGCGCGGCAGCAGATCGCCGCGCGTCAGGCAGCGATCCAGCAGCGCACCAGCCAGAAAACGGCGCATGCGCACCGCGTATTCGAGTGCGTGTTCGGCACCAAACACCGGCGCATCCGGACGGCCGCCAATGCTGACGACATCGAGATAGAGTCCGGGTGCGGTGCGCTGGTTGAGCCTGATTTCCTCGGCACAATAGCGCTTGCGCGCTGCCAGCCCGGTGTAATCCAGAAAGCCGAGATCAACCGCTTTCTTGATCTTGTAGGCGAATTTTCCCGCCAGCAATATCCAGGAGATATGGGTCTCGATCACGCGCACGCTTTTTACGGCGTGCGGGTAGCACTGCTTATCGCGAAGGGCGCGGATGAGGCAAAGTTGATCGTCGTTGTCGTTCATCGCGGGCCCCGTTGCTGGCCATCTGTTTTTTGTGGGTCGGGTTTTAACCCGACAGATTCGAGAGTGGCTGTATTGGTTTGTCGGGTTGAAACCCGACCCACAACGGCCAATGAACGGTCCGCCCTCACTCGAAATCTCCCCATGCACTGCCGCGCGCGGAGCCCGTCCGTTCTTCGAGGCGGCCGATCTCGCGCCGGTCGCGCTTGGTCGGTCTGCCCTTGAACAGCGGCGGCGGCAGCGCCTTGTTCTGCTCGGTGATGACGGCGCGGCGTGCTTTGCTCTCATCCGTTTCCCGATACAGTTTCTGCGCTTGCGGGGCCGGGCCGCGTTTACCCGACAGCGCCAACACTTCAATATCAAAGTGGTATTGCCCGAGGCGAATGACCAGCCTGTCGCCTGCGCCGATCGTTTTTGCCGGTTTGATGCGCGCTTCATTCATCGTCACTTTGCCGCTTTCCACGGCGTCAGCGGCAAGACTGCGCGTCTTGAAAAAGCGCGCGGCCCATAGCCATTTGTCGATGCGGAGTTTTTCGGCGGGTTCGTTCATTTCGGTTCAGTCGAATTCAGGAAAGTCTATCCGGGCATGGAAATCGTCGTACTGGCGGAACCATCCCCGCGCACGGGCATCCGACGACACGGATTGTGTTGGAGTCGGACAGGCGCGTCAAACAGGGCGTATTGCTGTCATCATCGCCTGCTCAAGATTTGACGGGTAAATTCCAGCAAATAACCTCGCTCCGCACTCATATCTCGTTAGAATTGCGCAGCCACGACACCACCTGGCCGCGCCATCAAGAAGGAACACATTGAAAGTCTCATCCAGAATTCTGCTGTTGCTCGTGCCACTCACCGGCTGCACCCTCGGCCCAGACTACGTCAGGCACGAACCTGCTGTGCCCGTGAATTGGACCGACACCGCCGGTGTGCGCCTGGCCGAGCAGCAGAAAGGCCTCTCACAATGGTGGCAGCAATTGAACGACCCCGTCCTGTCCGAACTGGTCGAGACCGCGTTGCGCAAGAGCCCGGATATGCGCAGTGCCCGCGCCAGGCTGGTCGAAGCACGGGCGCGCCTCAATCTGGCGGATGCCAACTTCATGCCCAAACTGAACGGTGCGCTGTCCGCCAGCCAGAGCAAGGGCAGCGCGGCCACCGGTTCCGGCACGACCAGTGAATTGTTCAATGCCGGGTTCGACGCGAGCTGGGAACTGGACTTGTTCGGCGGGCTGCGCCGCGCCAACGAAGCGGCCGCGGCCGACGCCTCCGTCACGCTGGCGAATCTGTACAACATGCAGGTCTCGCTCGCCGCCGAGGTGGCGCTCAACTATGTGCAGTTGCGCAGCGTGCAGAACCGGCTGGCTATCGCGCGCAACAACCTGGCCTCCCAACGCGAGACCCTGCAAATCACCCAATGGCGCGCCGAGGCCGGGCTGGTGACATCGATGGAAGTGGAGCAGGCGAACGGCAATCTGCAACAAACACTGGCCGGCATTCCCGCGCTCGCCACCAGCCTGACCAAAGCCGAGAACGGTCTGGCCGTCTTGCTCGGGCAGTTCCCCACTACCCTGCATGCGCAATTGAGCAAGCCTGCCGCCTTGCCGCCATTGCCGGACAAAATTGCCCTCAGCATTCCCGCCGACACCTTGCGCCAGCGCCCCGATGTACAGGCGGCAGAGAGAAGGCTGGCGGCGGAGACCGCGCGTATCGGTCAGGAAACGGCTGCGCGCTATCCGTCATTTTCCCTGAGCGGCAGCCTGGGCTGGCGGGCGCTCACGGTCGGTGCGCTCGGTGACAGCAACTCGCTGACGCGTTCATTCTCGGCCAGCCTCGCGCAGACGATCTTTGACGGCGGGCGGTTGCGCAGTCGCGTCGATGCGCAGAATGCGGTGCAGCAGCAGGCGCTCATCGCGTATGAAAAAACAGTGCTGACCGCGCTGGAAGAGATGGAAAATGCGCTGGCCAGTTACGCCAACGGCCACGAACGCCGGGCTGCGTTGCAGGAAGCGAAAATCTCCGCACGCAATGCCGCCCTCATGGCGCGGCAACGGTACGCGGGCGGCCTGATCGATTTCCAGAGTGTGCTCGACACCGACCGCACCCGCCTTTCCAGCGAGGATAGTCTGGCCAGTGCCGAGCTGGACGAGCTCTCCGCGCTGATCAGTCTGTACAAGGCGATGGGCGGCGGCTGGCACGAGAACGCCGTCGCTGCACCTGTGATGCAATCCGCAAACAATGAACCCAAATAATCCATTACCCACACAACACAATCCATCCAATGAATAATCCGGGATGAGGACCGCCAACCATGAATGACAACTCCCAATCGAGCCAGAATTTGCTGCTCTCCATCACCCGTTCGCCACAGAATGGCAAACGCAAAATTGTGCTGCTGCTCGCCGTGACCGCCATTGCGCTGCTGCTGGCGGGTGTGCTGCTGTTTCCCGCGTCGGGTGGCACGAACAATGCAGGCTATATCACCGAGGAGGTCACCCAAGGCGATCTGGCGGTGAAGGTGTCAGCCACCGGCAACCTGTACCCGACCAATCAGGTGGATGTCGGCAGCGAGCTGTCCGGCATTGTCGAGGCCGTGCTGGTGGACGAGAACGACCGGGTCAAGCGCGGCCAGATCCTGGTGCGGCTCGACTTGTCCAAGCTGAACGATCAGGTGCTTAAATCGCAGGCCGCCGTGCTGGCGGCCGAGGCGCAGGTGGCGCAGATGCAGGCCACCGTCAAGGAATCCCGCGCCACGCTGGGCCGCCTGCGCCAGGTCGCCGAATTGAGCGGCGGCAAGGTGCCGTCACCCAGCGAGCTGGAAAGTGGGGAGGCGGCAGTAGCGCGCGCCGAGGCCAACGAAGCCAATGCGCGTGCCGCAGCGGCCCAGGCTTCCGCCACGCTGCGCTCGGACCAGACCAATCTTGCCAAAGCCTCGATCCGCTCCCCCATCGACGGCATCGTGCTGACGCGCAAGATCGAGCCGGGACAGACAGTTGCTGCCTCGCTGCAGGCACCGGTGCTGTTCACGCTGGCCGAGGACCTGGCCCGCATGAAATTGCAAGTGGCGGTGGATGAAGCGGACGTCAGCCAGGTGAAAACAGGGCAGACCGCCTACTTCACGGTCGATGCCTGGCCGGGACGGAAATATCCGGCCGAGATCGAACGGGTCGGATTTGGTGCGCAGACCACCGATGGCGTGGTGACTTACAAAACGATCCTGAATGTATCGAACGCCGACCTGAGCCTGCGTCCCGGCATGACGGCCACGGCGGAAATCTCGACCGCGAAACGGAGCGGCGTATTGCTGGTGCCGAATGCCGCGCTGCGTTTCACACCGATGCAGGCTGCGAAATCAGCCGAATCCGGCAGTTTCACCTCCAGCCTGCTGCCGCGCGGCCCATCGCAGCCCAAGCAGGTCAGGGACAGCACCTCTGCCGCCAATACGATTCGCAGAATCTGGATCTTGCAGGACAACAAGCCGACCCCAGTCGAAATCACCATCGGCTTGACCGACGGGCGCTACACCGAAGTGGCGAGCGGCGACCTGAAGCCGGGCATGGCCGTCATCATCGGGATGCAGAAACCCAAAAAATGAATGAGGAATCGCTTGCCGCCAACCCGGATGCGCTGATCGCGCTTTCCGGCATCTCCAAGACCTACGGCCACGGACAGGCCGCGCTCCAGGCTTTGCGCGGGGTCGACCTGTCCATCCGCCAGGGAGAATTCGTCGCCATCATGGGTCCCAGCGGTTCCGGCAAGTCAACCGCGATGAACATTCTGGGCTGCCTCGACACGCCGACTTCCGGCGCCTATCTGTTCGAGGGCGTGCATGTCGAGCATCTCTCGCGTGACCAGCGCGCGCTGTTGCGGCGGCACTATCTCGGTTTCGTATTTCAGGGCTTCAATCTGCTGGCGCGCACCACGGCGCAGGAAAACGTCGAACTGCCGCTGCTCTATCGCGGCGAGACTGCCGAAGCCCGGCATGAACTGGCGCTGGGTGCGCTGCGGTCGGTCGGGCTGGAAGAGTGGGCACATCACACCTCGTCCGAACTGTCCGGCGGGCAGCAGCAACGGGTCGCCATCGCCCGCGCCATCGTGACCAATCCCAAGGTGCTGCTCGCCGATGAACCAACCGGCAATCTGGATTCCAAACGCGGCCACGAGATCATGGAGTTGCTGGTCAGCATGAACCGCGACCACGGCATCACCATCCTGATGGTGACGCACGAACCGGACATCGCCGCCTACGCCAAACGCATCGTGCATTTTGTGGACGGCATGGTCGAGAACGACTCGCGCAACGGGGAGCATCGTTGATGAACCCTAAAACCTCTTTTCATCCACGAAAAGCACGAAAGCCACGAAACAAATCACGTCACTCCCCAGGTTTTTTGGCTTACCGATCGAACGATGTTGTTTATAGAATCTTGGATTCAGACCTGTTCGTGTCCTTTCGTGTCTTTCGTGGACAACGGGGTTATCCAACATGAAATGGACGACACTATTACTCGCCCTGCGCGAGATCCGGCGCAACCTGATGCGCTCCTTTCTCACGGTACTGGGCATCGTTATCGGCGTCGCCGCTGTCGTCACCATGGTGACGCTGGGCAACGGTGCGACACAGTCGGTCTCGGATCAGATCACCAGTCTCGGCAGCAATCTGCTGTTGCTGCGCCCCGGGCAGCGCATGGCCCACGGCAGCTCCGGCGCACCCGCGTTCAAGGTGGAGGATGCCGCAGCGATCAGGGCACAGGTCGGCTCGCTCAAGGCGGTCGCGCCTACCGTAAACCGGACGTCAGTCGTGGTGGTCGGCACCAAAAACTGGGCGACCTCGATCACCGGCAGCAACGAAGATTATTTCACCGCCGGCAACTGGACGCTGACCGAGGGACGTATCTTCAGCACCACCGAAGAGCGTGCCGGCAAAGCCGTGTGCATCATCGGCGCCACCGTGCGCAGGGAACTGTTCGCAGAGCACAGCCCGGTGGGCGATGTGCTGCGTATCAAACAATTCTCCTGCGAGGTGATCGGCGTGCTTGCCGCAAAAGGACAAAGTGCAATGGGGCGGGACCAGGACGATACCGTCGTGATGCCGCTACGCACGGTGCAGCGGCGGCTGACCGGCAAACAGGACGTCAACACCATCCTGATCTCGATGATGGATGGCGCCTCGACCGAACAAGTGATCAACCAGATCACCGCGCTGATGCGCGAACGGCGCAAACTGGCGGATAACGAAGACGACAATTTCAGCGTGCAGGACACCAAGGAAATCGCCAAGGCACTCTCCGGCACGATCAGCACCATGACCGCCCTGCTCGGCGCGGTGGCGGCGGTCAGCCTGCTGGTCGGCGGCATCGGCATCATGAACATCATGCTGGTCTCGGTGACCGAACGCACGCGGGAGATCGGCATCCGCCTCGCCATCGGCGCGCTGGAAAAAGAAGTGCTGCTGCAGTTCCTCACCGAAGCGGTGGTGCTGTCTGCCTTCGGCGGCCTGGTCGGCTTGTTGCTGGCGACCGTCACCTGTTACGCCTTGGCTTCCATGCTGGCGCTGCCCCTCATCTTCAGTCCCGGCATCAACCTGCTGGCCTTCGGTTTTTCCGCCGCCATCGGCGTGATCTTCGGTTACGTCCCGGCACGGCGCGCGGCACAACTCGACCCGATCGAGGCCTTGCGCCACGAATAATAAAGACAGCCGGCGTTAAATCCGCACAAACCATTCGTCTTGGATAAACCTTAAAAACTCAGTTGGCCACAGAGAACACAGAGCTCACAGAGCTCACAGAGGAAAAACAAACGGTTATCAAGGCTTCGGCGGTCATCTTTTGGGTGAGGACGTGAATCTTGGCTGTTCCTTATCTTTCTCTGTGTTCTCTGTGGCTTGAACTGCGGTTTTTAGGATAAATGGCCGCAGGGTTAGTGAACTGACATCGGTCCGTTAGGATCCACTTCGGTCATTCGCTAAACTCCAAAACGGACACTCCGAGACTGAAAGGTGACTCTTGTTTCGGGGTCGACTCAGTACGTGATTATTTTCGGCTATCTGAATAAGACAATGCCGGAAAAATTCATTGCAGTGTAATTTAACCCGTTGTAGCATGTGCATGTGATGGTCATGTGCATAAAGGAAAGTAAAATGGGAACTGCAACAGAACGAATCCCGGTGCTTGTAACTGCGGTGGAAAAAGGTCATATCGTAAAACTGGCGAAAACTGAGGGACTTTCGGTGGGAGAGTTTCTTCGTCGCGCCGCGTCTTCGTACCGCCCATCTAAAGACGATAAATTGTTAAATGGGATGATCGACCAGATGAATAAAACAACTGCACAGGCAAGTGCGGCTATAGACGAAGCATTGGCATTTGTCGAAGCTTCAAACAAGCGGATTGAAGCAATGGAACGGGGAATCGGTTAATGGGCGTTACTGACAAAATGTGGGACGCACTTACCACCGTCATCAAGATGAATGACAAAGTGGAACGAATGGCGGCAATCATCGTTACTCAGCAGCAAAAGATTGAAAATCTAACGGAGCGAGTGATTCGCCTCGAAACGGCACTTGAAATTGGTTTGGCGCAAAGTGGTGCCCGAAAATCATCGCGTCGTATCGGTAACAAGACATAACCAGAAAGAACGCGGTCAACTACCCCGTCCTAAAGGGCTGAGCCTGGAAGAGTGGTATTCCCCATCAACGGTCGCAGAGCGACCCAATGCGGTTCGTGGCGGCCGTCTGCTTTGTAGAAGTCTGATTTCGATGGCGAGCTTCTGCATCGTGGACAAAAAAGACTGTGGTTTTGCTGATGGTCTTCTTGCTTGCGGCTGTTGGTTTGGTTTCGACGGTTATTCGTCAAATGGATTTTTTATTTCCACTCCGGTTCCGCGAAAATCATCCACGTTGCGCGTGACAACTGTTAAATAATGAATCAATGCAATTGCTGCTATCTGTTTATCCATAGGATGTTGAGGATGAGGCGACATTAACCGCCCCCACACTTGTGCGCACTCTCCATCGAAAGATAAAATCTTATCCGCGTAATCACCAACAATCACATCAAGCCATTTCTCAAGTTTCCTGGTTTGCGGAAGATCTCCGCGATGCCTGATATTTTCTAAGCCACGCCGAATTTCTCCGATTGTTTGAACGGAAAGATAAATGTCGGCAGCGTCCGTTTCTTTGAAGAATCTCCTCACACCGGGATTGGCTTTCGCCCCCTTGCGCGCCTCACTGATGACGTTGGTATCAACCAAGTACATACAGAATTATGCGTTACGAAAATTGAAGTCGGCGTCTTCACCAACGTTGGGCATAGACGATAAAACTTCGGCAACCGAACGACGTCTTGGCCGTTGCAGAACTGATTTTAGAATCTCGCGATGCTCAGCTTCGGCACTTCTTCCATGAGATGCAGCCAGCTGCTTTAAAGCCAAGGCGACATCCTCTTCCACATTACGAACAACAAGATTGGTAGCCACGACGGTATCTCCTTTTGCAATCATTGATAGCAATCTACTCAAGAAGTGATTGCATTGCAATCTAAATTTATTGACGGATTGTAATGACAGGCAAGTCCACGATGCAGAACTTCACGAACGGCAGCTTTCTGGCTTTGAGTTTGCAACCCTGAATGACTCAAAGTGGCCAATAATAGCCAGACCTGCGGCAACCGCGAAAAACTTCAATGACCGCTTTACAGAGCAGACCGAGTCGAACAGGGTTCTTTTCATTTCGTATGTTCCGGTATGGGCAAACCGCGCGCGGCTGTCATACTTGCCGGGTTGGTGATGCGCCTGATGTGCACAGACAGGTCGCCAACTTTCAAGGCTCGCCCGGCGGAAGGGCCGGGTAGCGCCCGGTGGTACTGCCCGGACGAAACGCCGCCCACTTGCGCGAGCTTTCCAGGCTGGCCAGCTTGTCTTCTGCGCGCACACCATGCCGATTGGGGAAATAACCTTCCAGCCAGCGCACGATCGGCATGAATTCCTGGCGCTCTCTGGCGCAGTCGTTCGCATCCAGCTCGAAGATGCCCATGCCCTGCTCCGCCGCCTGCAGATAGATTTCGCTGTCACTGAGATTGGTGAGAAAAGGCATTTTGAGGGAAGTGAGGAAACGTTCGAGCGCGGCGTAGGCGGTGTTGCCACGGTTGCGCACACGGCTGGCGACGACCGCCATGCGCGCGTTGGCGGTGCGCGCGCCGCCGACCAGGAACAGATCCTTGATGAAATCGGCGGAGGCGCGGATATCGATCGGCGACGGCGCGACCGGGATCAGGATGAAGTTCGCCTTGCGCACCAGTTCTTTCAGCAATAATCCGCTGATTCCAGCCGGCGCATCGATCAGCAGCACTTCGGTTTCGGGCGGTACCCAACCCTGACGACTGCCGAGGTGTACGTTGCCCCTGGCCGGTGCGCCGTTGGCGGCATGGATGGCGGGCATATTCTTTGGGCGCGCTTGCAGCCAATGCAGGCTGGAACCTTGCGGATCGTAATCGATGATGGCCGTCACGCTCTGCCTGCTGGCGTAATAGCTGGCGAGATTGGTGGTCAGCGTGGTCTTGCCCGATCCGCCTTTGGAATTGATTACCAGTATGCTCAGCAACTTATGCCCCCTGCTCTTTTGTTTCGCCCAACATCTTCACGGCGCCCCACTGGCGACGGCTGATCGGCAAGCGCTCATCCAGTCCGTGCAATTTCAGCAGCCAGCCGCTCTCGCCCTCCTCGCCGCCTTTCTCGAAGCCGGCAACAGCCGTCTTGGCCACCAGACAACTGCGATGGATGCGCACGAAGCGCGCAGCATATTCTTTTTCCAGCGCGGTCAGCGCTTCCTCGATCAGATACTCGCGCTGGGCGGTGCGCACCGTGACATATTTCATTTCCGCGCGCAGATAAATGACTTCCTCGATGGGTACCAGGATGACTTTCCCGCGCTCGTGCACCGACAGATGTGTACGCGCCTCCGGCATCAGTTCCTGCAAGACCTCGGTACGTATCGGCACCGCGTCGCGCGCGCGCATCAGCGCCTCGAACAGGCGGCCAAGGCGGATGGGTTTGAGCAGGTAGTCGATGGCGCGCCGTTCAAAAGCCTGGATGGCATAGGTGTCATAGGCAGTGGTGAAGATAATGACCGGCGGATGCTCGAGTTTGTTCAGATGCTGCGCCAGTTCCAGCCCGTCCATCTGCGGCATGCGGATGTCGAGCAGCACCACTTCGGCGGGTGTTTCGCTCAACTTGTCCAGCGCCTCCTGGCCGTTGCCCGCCTCACCCACCCATTGCAATTCGATCTGCGCGGCACAATCGTCCAGCAACTCCTTCAGGCGGCGGCGCGCCAGCGGTTCGTCATCCACCACGAACACGGTCAGCGGTAACGTGATGGTGTCGTTCATGCCACCTCCGGTTTCAGGTATGGAATGATGATGTGCACGCCATAACTGTCGCTGCTGCGTTCCACCCGATACTCGGCCTCGACGTCGAACAGCAGCGCCAGGCGCTCGCGAATATTCGCCAGCGCAATCCTGTTGCCTTCCTTCTGTGCGACCGTGGCTGAAAGCGGGTTACGCACTTCAAGGTGCAGTCGCTTGTCCGCAGTGTAAAGGCTAACCTCAATGATCCCGCCCGCCACCAGCGGCTCGATGCCGTGATAGACCGCGTTTTCCAGCAGCGGCTGCAGCACCAGCGGCGGGATCAGTGCATCGTGCGGCATGTCGCGGGTATGCCAGCGCACTTGCAGGCGCTCGCCCATGCGCAACTGTTCCAGCGCCAGATAACGCTGCGCCAGCTCGAATTCATCTTTCAGCGCGACCAGCTCGTGCGCGTCGTTCATCGCCATGCGAAACAGGTCGGCCATATCTTCCAGTGCAGATTCCGCACGTTTGGGTTCGGTGCGCACGATGGCGAGCACGGCATTGATGCTGTTGAACAGAAAATGCGGACGGATGCGCGCCTGTAGCGCCTGCAAACGCGCTTCCTGCAACACCGGCGACAGCGCCAGGGCCCGCCAACGGAAATAGCCCAACAGCAGCAGCGTGATAACCGCGCTTTGCAACAGCCGTTTCAGCTCGCCGAACCCGCTGTACTCCTCCGCTGCCACGAACAATTCACCCCCAAAGTGGGTGAACGCGAAAGTGAGCAGCACAATGATGACGACGATCAGCAGTGACGCTTGCCAGTAAGCCAGCCGCGCGAATATGGGGTTAAGCGCATACAGCGCGAGCAGCGCGCTCAACAGCACCGGCTGCAACAGGGCGGAACCGAACAGCATCTGCTGCCACAGTTCGCCCGGCGACGCGGCTTGCGCCAGCGCGAGGAACAGCGCGATCGCGTTCACCAGCAGCACGATGCGCAGCACCGTGCCCATATTGCGCAAATCAGGCAACAGTCGATGTGGAATGTTTTGATTTATACTGCGCGTTCTCGGCATGAATCCCCCATGAGTGCCGCTCATTCTGGACAAGACATGGCAACGATGCAAGACAATCAAACCTGGTCGGGACGCTTCAACGAACCGGTGGCGGAGCTGGTGAAGCGTTTCACCGCTTCGGTGGATTTCGATCAACGCCTGGCGCTGTTCGACATTCAGGGTTCATTGGCGCACGCGCAGATGCTGGCAGAGTGCAAGATCGTCAGCGCGCAGGATCTGCAAGACATCCAGCGCGGACTGGCGCAGATCGAGAACGAGGTCCTCAGCGGCGATTTCGTCTGGTCGCTGGATCTGGAAGACGTCCACCTGAATATCGAAAAACGCCTGACCACGCTGGTCGGCAACGCCGGCAAGCGCCTGCACACCGGCCGTTCGCGCAACGACCAGGTGGCGACCGACATTCGTCTCTATCTGCGCAGCGAGATCGACAACATCAGCGCCCTGCTCAAACACCTGCAAACTGCGCTGCTCGATCTGGCGCAACACCACATCCACACCATCCTGCCCGGCTTCACCCATCTGCAAGTCGCGCAACCGGTCAGCTTCGCCCATCACTTGCTGGCCTATTTCGAGATGCTGCAACGCGACGTGGAACGTTTCAGCGATGCGCGCCACCGCGTCAACCGTCTGCCGCTGGGCGCGGCGGCGCTGGCCGGCACCAGCTATCCGATCAAGCGCGAGCTGGTGGCGGAACTGTTGGGCTTTGAAGCCGTGTGCCAGAACTCGCTGGATGCGGTGTCCGACCGCGACTTTGCCATTGAATTCACTGCCGCCGCCGCGCTGGTGATGACGCATCTGTCGCGCCTGTCGGAAGAGTTGATCCTGTGGATGAGCCCGCGCTTCGGCTTCATCGACATCGCCGACCGTTTCTGCACCGGCTCTTCCATCATGCCGCAAAAAAAGAATCCGGATGTGCCGGAACTGGTGCGCGGCAAGACCGGGCGCGTGAACGGCCATCTGGTCGCGCTGCTGACCCTGATGAAAGGCCAGCCGCTGGCCTACAACAAGGACAATCAAGAAGATAAGGAGCCGCTGTTCGACACGGTGGACACCTTGACCCAGACGCTGCGCATCTACGCCGACATGATGCGCGGCATCACGGTCAAGCCGGAAGCCATGCGTAGTGCCGCGTTGCAGGGTTACGCCACCGCCACCGATCTGGCCGATTATCTGGTAAAAAAAGGATTGCCGTTCCGCGATGCGCACGAAGCGGTCGCGCTGGCAGTGCGTTTTGCCGAGAAAAAAGGCTGTGACCTCGCCGAATTGAAACTGGAAGAATTGCAGCAGTTCTCATCGCTCATCGCCGACGACATCTACGCCGTGCTGACGCTGGAAGGCTCGCTCGCCGCGCGCAACCACACCGGCGGCACCGCGCCGCAACAAGTTGAAGCCGCCATCGCCCGCGCGCGCAAGCTGCTCGCTTGAGGCAGGCTTAAAATCTTGCCTCCGCGTCTCCGCGTGAGGCGCTTTTTCGTTGTGCATGGCCGCCCCATTTTCGCCAGCAAGAGGGCTCCTACGGGACGATCTGCAAACCCGCCTAATGTTTTTCCTGATGCCCGCCGAACTCGAAGCGCAACGCCGACAACAGTTTGTTGCCGTAATCCGCTTCGCCGCGCGAATTGAAACGGTCGAACAGGGCGGCGGTCAGCACCGGCGCGGGCGTGCCGGATTCGATTGCGGCGATGCTGGTCCAGCGTCCTTCGCCGGAATCCGACACCTTGCCGCTGAAATTCTTCAGCGCCGGATCGCCTTGCAGCGCGTGCGCAGTCAGATCGAGCAACCAGGAACTCACCACGCTGCCGCGCCGCCATAGTTCCGCCACGGCTGCGACGTTAATGTCGTAACGGAACGTTTCCGGTTCGCGCAGCGGCGTGGTTTCCGCATTGACCTCGCACGATATGCCGCCCACATTGGCGTGGCGCAGCAGATTAAAGCCCTCGGCGTAGGCCGCCATCATGCCGTACTCGATGCCGTTGTGCACCATCTTGACGAAGTGGCCGGCACCCGCCTGACCGCAGTGCAGATAACCGATCTCAGCCGTGCTCAGCCCGCCGGTGCGTCCTTCGGTGCGCGGCGCGGTTTCCACGCCCGGTGCCAAAGTGGAAAAGATCGGTTGCAGGTGCGCGACCGTTTGCGGCTGACCGCCGATCATCTGGCAATAACCGCGCTCCAATCCCCAGGTGCCGCCGCTGACGCCGACATCGACATATTCGATGCCTTGCGCCGCCAAGCGTTGCGCACGCGCGATGTCGTCCTTGTAATAGGAATTGCCGCCGTCGATGATAATGTCGCCCGCCGCCAACAGCGGTGTCAGTTCGGCGATGCTGGCATCGACCACGGCCGCAGGCAGCATCAGCCAGACCACGCGCGGTGTGCTCAACTTGCTGACGAAATCTGCCGTGTTTTGCGCGCCGGTCATGCCTTCTTTCGCCAATGCCTGCACTGCCTCCGCGCTGCGGTCATACACCACGCACGGGTGTCCCGATTTTTGCAAGCGGCGCACCATGTTCGCGCCCATCCGTCCCAGTCCGATCATTCCGATTTGCATCTTCTTCTCCTTGGTTAAATTTGTTTGGTGGGAACTGCGTCCTGGTCCAGATGCCATTCAGCAGCCGTGATTTGTCCGGCGGGCAGCGCTTCGCCCTGCGCGATACGCGCCAGCGCCTCGCGCTTGCCCGCGCCCGCGCCCAGAAATAATTTGTGGCGCGCCGAATTGAGTGTCGCCAGACTCAAACTGACGCGTTCGGGCGGCGGCTTGGGCGCGTCGAACACAGGCACGGCGGCTGCGACCGATTGCAGCGCCGGGTTGTCGGGAAACAGGCTGGCGGTGTGACCGTCTTCGCCCATGCCCAACAATACGATGTCCAGCGGCAAAGCATCCTTGAGTCGCGCCGCATAGTCCGCCGCCGCGCGCACCGCGCCCAACTCGGCGGCGACCGCATGCACGTTGGCAGCAGGAATCTCAACCCGCTGCAACAGCGACCGGCGCGCCATCTCGTTATTGCGCTCGGCATCGCCAACAGGCAGACAGCGTTCATCGCCAAAATATATCTGCACGCGCGACCAATCGACCGGCAGGCTGCTCAATTGTTCATAACACCGGTGCGGGGTGCTGCCGCCGGCCAGCGCGATGCGGCACACGCCGCGCGCGGCGATGGCTTGCGCAATCAGCGCGGCAATGCGACGGGCGACCGCTGCGGCGAGTTCTGCCGTATCGCGGTACACGGTGAGTTGCGCGGCACCGGGCAAAATCATCATGCTTCCTTCCGCGCCGCAAACAGGGCGGGGCCGTATAGCGCGGCGCGGTCGTTGAGGATGACCTTGACCGGCATCGCCGCGAGCAGCGGCTGCATCCGTCCCTTGTCGAGGAAAGCGCGCAGGAAGGTGCCGTCCTGCAACAGCGGCAGAATCTTCGGCGCGATGCCGCCGCCGATGAACAGCCCGCCGCGGCTCATGAGCTTGAGCGCGAGATTGCCCGCCTCCGCGCCGTACAGATCGGCGAACAAGCGCAGGGTCTCGACGCACAGCTCGTCCTTGCCCGCCAGTGCAGCAGCGGAGATGGCAGCGGCTTTGTCGCCCGCTGCGATCTCGTCCGCCAGCCATTGCGGCGTGGCTGCGCCGAGATGAATGCGCATGAAGTCGTATAAATCGCGCAAGCCCATGCCGGACACCACGCGTTCCCAGCTCACGTGTTCATGATGCTGCTGCAGGTGATGCAACAGAGCGAGTTCGCGCGCGTTGCGCGGACTGAACGTGGCGTGGCCGCCTTCGGTGGCGAACGGGCGATGCGCCGCACCATCCCAATACAGTCCCGCTTCGCCCAGGCCCGTGCCTGCCGCGATGACCGCTTGATTGCCGCAGGCATCCGGCGCGCCCGCTTGCAGCGTCAGCAGATCGTCCGCGCCCAATGCGGGTAGGCCCCAGGCCGTCGCTTCGAGGTCGTTGAGCAGATGGCAGCGGGCGAAACCGAAACGCCGGCGCAAAACCGCCGCGTCAATGCGCCAGGGCAGATTGGTGGTCTGCGCCACCTCGCCCTGCACCGGCCCGGCGATGCCGAATGCGGCGGCGGTGATAGCGGTTTGATCGTGCAGGAATTCCTCCAGCAGATCTTCCAGCGCGGCGTACTGCTGGCTGGCAAAATTCTGCTCACGCCGAATGCGCACCGTATCCCCGCTGACATCGGCCAGCGCCAGCCGCGTCTTGGTGCCGCCGATGTCGCCCGCCAGATACAGCGCCATGTCAGTAGGCCTCCAGCTTGCCGCCCTCTGGATTGAGCGAATGGCGCCAGAACTGGTCTTCGCGGTCGAACAGGCGATAGGTGCCGCGCGGCCCCCAACTGCCGGCGGGATAGGTGTTGATGAAGTCGCGCTCCATCGCCCACACCTTGAGCACCGGATCGACCACGCGCCAGGCGGCTTCCACTTCGTCGATGCGCAGGAACAGCGAATGGTCGCCGAGGATGACATCGAGGATCAGCCCCTCGTAGGCGTCGTAGTCTTCCTCGCCGTCCTTGCGATAGGTCGCATCCAGGCTGATGGTGCGGGTTTGCACATCCAGCCCCGGCACTTTCACCTGCAATTCCATCTTGAGGCAATCGTCCGGCTGGATGCCGAGCATGATCCAGTTGGGCTGCGGCGCTCCCTTGCGCGTGTGGCGCAACAAGTCCTGCGGCGGGGCCTTGAAGCGGATGCAGATGGCGGAGCTGCTTTCGGCCATGCGTTTGCCGGTGCGCAGATAGAACGGCACGCCCGCCCAGCGCCAGTTATCGACGAATAGTTTCATTGCGGCGTAGGTTTCGGTGGTGCTGCCCGGCACGACATTTTTCTCCTCCAGATAGCCGGGCACGGTCTGGCCGTCGATCACACCGCTGGCATACTGGCCGCGAAAGGCGTGCGCATGCACCGCGTTCTGGGTGATGGGACGGATGGCTTTCAGCACCTTCACTTTTTCGTCGCGCAAATGCTCGGCCGACATGCTTAACGGCGGCTCCATCGCCACCAGCGCCAGCAATTGCAGCAGATGGC